>Ga0302140_10008814_pt1 | contig 12534 bp, 12 predicted proteins | sample I_Bog_E1_1_FD_202095 | JGI IMG/M metagenome (GOLD analysis project Ga0302140, IMG submission 202095) | Peat permafrost microbial communities from Stordalen Mire near Abisko, Sweden - I_Bog_E1_1 | ecosystem: Environmental > Terrestrial > Soil > Wetlands > Peat | place: Sweden: Abisko, Stordalen...
TTAAATTTAAATAATAAAAATTATTAAAAAATAAAAAAAGTATAAAATTGTTTTTTTTTTTTTTTTTAAATTAAAAAAAAAATGATAACAAAATTTGAAAGAGTATAATATAGGGCAAAAAAATTATTTTTTTTTAATTTTAATTTTTTTTGCAAAAAAAATATTTTGGTGATGGATTAAAAATACAGGGATAAAAAAAAAATTTTTTACTTTTATTTTCTAATATTTTTTACAATACAACACACAAAGAAAAAAAAAAAACAGTTAAAGAAGAGCGAATTTAACGCTAGCATATATATCTTCTAGAAAAGCATTAATATCATTGATATTCTTAAATTCAATGAATTTATACATCTGGTAAATCTGCGATGATTTGGCATGATAAATGATCATCACATTTGATTTAAAATCAAGCCTGAAATGAAATCCTATTTCCTTGAATTTTAATCCCGAGCTTTCGAGGATTTTAATCATTTGAACTTTGTTATCCAAGGTATTGAGAAAACTGGGAAAATAACTGTTATTTCCGTCTAAAAGAATTGTTTTTTCATAAAACATTTTATCCTCTTGCGATGAAATTTCATTGGCTGTAATATGATTCAAGCTTATTTCTTCATCTTCTTCAACAACATTAACATTTTTAATCTAAAAAATAATAAATATTTTATTTATGCTTGATTTTTACATTTTTTATCTTGTCTTCCTTGTTGATCTTCAAACTAACAGCCAAATTATTCTTTTTGGCTGAGTTAGTGTTCGAAAATTTAAAGCAATGTGTGTCATTTAGTGACGAACTATCATTTGATATAGAGAACACCTCTTCAACTGTATATAGTCTTTTCTTGGATTGCGGAGTTTGGAAATTGCTTTTAGAAGGATTCACCTCATGAGTTTCAGGTTTTTTATTATCAATCTGTAGATTAATAAATTTCACGGAAGTTTTGGTTTGGGCAGCCATTTTATTTAATTTCTCCAATTTTTTATTCGGATGTATTTCGGTGAAACTCATTTCATTCACATTCAAGAAAAATGATTGATCTGGAGACTCTTTTCTAAACTCGTTTGCCTTATTATGAGATTGGAAATAAGATCTAAGAGCAGAATTTCTTGATTTTTCAACATTTGGTCTTTGATTTTGAATGCGGGGCCTTAATTGGTTTTCATCAAAGCTCAATAAATTTCTATTATTTCCTTTGGTATTCTTCATGGCTTTATAGCTGAACAGCTGTTTATCATAAAAAGACCCTTTCGGGATATAATGTTTTTGGATTTTGTCGATTTTTTCGTTGAATATGGTCTGCCCATCATTTGAAAATCTATTGTTATTGGGTGTATTCATTGATAAGGTTTTATGATGACAAGAAGTAGGTTTATTATCGAACAAGTTTTTTTGCAAAAGGTTTTTGCTTTTTGTTAATTTGTTTTCCAAAATTCCGCCTAAATAAGATTCTCCTGATGAAGAACAGGTGCTTTTGGAAGCAGTGAAAATGCTGAAGTTTCTTTGATGAAATTTGGGGTCCTTTTCTTCGTTTAATTTGAATTCAGTGATTGGGTTGCAATCTTTGGTGGTTTGGAAAAAATTATTAGGACTTGCTTTTTTCAATGTTGAGAACTCATTGGAAAAATTGTTCTTTAATGATTAAATAAGATCAAAATGAAAAAAAAGGAATGTGTCAACCGTTTCGGAATTCTCATTTTTCATCATAGAGTTTGAATAACAGCTCCTGATGGAGTTTATTTTTCGATGCGGAGTATTCCAAGCTGAGACGATTTTTGTTGAAGTCTCGACATTTTGTTTGAAAAAATCTGGATCATCCTCATAAACCAAAGACAATTCCATATTTTTTATTTTTGAGAGAAAGGCATTATTTGGCTTATAAATCAGCTTGAAAATTTTGGAGCTGAAAATACTTTTTATTTCCAACGTGGAGTCAATTCTTCTCATATAATAAATGATGTATCTACAAAGGAAATTTATATTTTTAGCATATTAATAAGTTAAAATTTACGGCTCGTTCAATGAAATGTTTTTCAATGAGAATTCTGCAAATCCAATGGCATTTGAGGCTTGTTTTTTTACCAATGGAATATGGTAATTTCTATTGATTCTGTTGAAAACGTTTGGAACAGGAGCTTTTTCTGGAATTATATAAAGGAAATCGTTTTGGCTTTGAATGGTTCCTTTATTCAATTCAATGTAAATTCTGAATTGATAGAGATAAGTCTCATTCAAATACAAAATTTCATTTTTATCTTCGAGATTCAGAGAATTCAAATCAAAATCTCGTTGGGCCTCGTTTAGAAGAAACTCGTCAGTTATACGCACCAATTCGATCTGAACATCAACCTCGATTTTTTCGTCTGAACAACATAAATTTGAGAAAAAGGTTCTTAGCATCAACACGTTTTTTCAGAGTTATTTTTATTTTATTAGTGTTTTCAAGTTTTCAAATTGCATTTTCGCGACTTTTTTGAAAAAAAACTAAAAACGAATTTTTATTTTCAAGGCAATTTCTTTTTGAAATTAATTAATATATAACAAACTACTCATTCCTAATACTTAAAATTTTGTTTTGAAATTCCATTAAATTTATTTCTAAAATCCAACATGTCCACCCGTACTAAAGCTCAAACCAAATACTTCAGTACATTTAGTCTTCCTTTTCTTCATTTAAACATCTACATATTTTTGATTTTTCTAGATAAATCCTTATATAAACCAGACCCTGGTGTGATTTCCGCCTTAAACTCCATAAAGCAAAATCCGAAATTTTCAAGACTTCTCGCATTTTCAATCAATTGCCTAATTCCTTTGCTGACCCCTCCAAATCCTCGTCACAGAGAAAACGCCAATTATTTTATCGCCCGTATTATTTATGCTTTTAAAAAATAATTATAACGATATATATTAGAAGGAGGCTTAAATCTCATTATAAACGCAATAATCGATCATTCGAAAGATGATGAGATTTTATATGTGAGATATTAAAAATATGAAAATTTTAAGCATTTTATTAAAAAACAACAGAATTCAACACAACTGCTAATCAGACTTATCGGCAAAGGGAAATTTAAAGATGAAAAAATCGCGTGTTTAATTGTTCAAAGTGGTGGGGTTGCGGCCTTGATGAAAGCTTTAAACAAAAATGAATCTGAGAAATCTAAACATACAATCAAGGTCTATAGAAATAAACTATTTTTTTTTTATTTGATCTATGAAAAAAATCTCTTTTTTTCTTAAAAAGATCATTCTGGAATTGTTGGATATTCTCGGATTCAATGCAAAAGTCTCTATGCAACTTATTGATCAAAACGTGCTTGAAACTATATTAAAAGTCTTAAATACTTCCCAACTGAATCCAATCAACATAGCTAAAGGTCTTGAAACTTTATGCAAATTATTAGGTTCTTTCTAAAATGACATCTACCATAAAACAAATTAATTAAATTAAATTATTTAGCCTACTCTGAATGTAAATCCTTCATCATCACTCATGATCTACTCCCTTTGATACAGCTACTTCTGAGCAAAAAGTCCTTCAGTGCAGCCATCGTCACAGTCATTCTCAAGCTTTTAGAACTTCTATCCAGAACAATTGAAGGTGTTGAATATATGAAGAATCATAGTTCTTTAGAAGCAATCGTCTCTTGTATGGAGAAACATCCTTATGAAAAGGATCTTCTGAGTAATGGCAGCTTGCTTTTAAGCAGGATGGTCACAATGGCCGATTTTAATAATGTTTTGGTTCTTTTAAAAAACAATGAGAACAATGAATCTTCATTGTTGAACATCTCAATTTTAAGTCAATTGGCCTTGATTGATGATATGATGGATGAGATCATCAAGCAAGGAGCTTTGAAAGATCTATTGAAGGTCATTGAAATGAATCTTGAGGAAAACATCAATGATCATCCTGAGAAAATCAACCTGATAAAGAATTGCGCTATAGCAGTTGGAAGAATAGTTGAAGCCGATGTGAAACAATTCATTAAAATCATGGATTCAGGACCCTTAATGATTTTAAAGCGAACATTATTAGAAATAAAGAGTCCAGAGATAATGGAAGTTGGTTTGAATACATTGAGCAAATTAGCTGAAAACCACGAATTAAAGGAAAAGATTTTGGGAGATGAATGCCTAGAAAATATAATTAAAAAAATGGACGAATATATGGGTAATGAGAAATCTTGCGAAGCCCTTTTGAATTTCTTAATTGGAAATGTGAATCATGAAAAAGTGGTAAATGCTATATTTGAGAAAAAGGGGCTAGAAAGCATTTTATGCATGATGGAACTTCATTTGAATAACAAATCTATCGAAGAAAAAGTATAAATGCAATTATCACATTTTTATTACTTATTATCTTAATTAATTCAGGGTGTTTTTCTTCTAAATTCTCTAATAAAAGAGGAATGGCAAGGTGAAAAATGCATTGAATTGAAAGGAATAGAGCTGCTTTATAAAATTAATAAGAAACATCCTGTTTGGAGAAGATTTTGTCTTTATTTTGTGATTTTATTAGAGAAATTGTTAAATTTCCCAAAGCTGATCTCCCAATTCCAAGCCAATGATTCAACTATTGAAGCAATAATTATCATATTATCACAGAAAAACTTTGATTCCATAGAGCAAAACATTGATTTTACAGGTAATTCTGAAACAAAAGAACAAGATAACATCCAACAAATTGAATCCTTAGAAAAAACAGAAGAAAAACAAGATCCGAATCAAGAGAAAGAAATAAAGACTTTTTCCTTAGTTATTTTAGGCAAAATTGTGGATGAAAATAACATGGAAAAATTCCATAATAAACTTAACAAAGAATTAGTTGAAATACAACAAAATTCCAAAGGGGCGAACCTATCTCTTGAATATATCCTATGGTTTTTTGCTGAGACATGCCTAATTCCAATTCTTCTAGAAAAGATCCTTTTGAATAAAACGCCTTTGTTGATAGTGGAACTTTCTCAAGATTTTATTAAAAAAAAAGATTTTATAGGAAAATCTAATTTTGTGTCATTAATCATAGATTTCCTTCTGAATCTTACTAATGCCACTATCAATAAACAAACTCTCATGGAAATTTATAAGAAAATCGCTATAGAAAAATATCTCTTGAATTTCCTTTATGAAATTATCCAAAAAAATGACGAAGCCTTACAAATTTGGTTCGCTTTAATCGCTTTGAATAAAATGCTCAATAAAGCTATCATCTCACAACAACAACAGAAAAAAAGCGAAAAAAACAAGAAAATATATTTCGAGGATTTCGAAGAAATTGAATTCAAGAAGTTCATGGATAATGTCATTGATGGAGTGATGAATAATATGAAAAAATATCCAGATCATGAAGATTTGCAAATTGCTGGTTATTTTTTTATCTATTTTTTATATATATAATTTATATTTAAATTATTTGGGAATTTATCATCAAGGATTGGAGATCTTCAATTTGATTACGAGAATGACTTATACTTATAACTCCTCTTTGGTGAAGTTGGGAGTTTCCAGATTCATTATATCCAAATTGGAAGAGGAAGCAACAACTAAACTCATTGGCATTACTTGTCTGAATGTCCTGAGGAATATAGGAGCGTTTTCAAAAGAAGCTTTGATCTTAATGAACAATCAAAGTATTTAATTAATTTATGTTTTTTAATGTTTTTAATTTTTTTCAATGTTTTTTTAATGTTTTTTAATGTTTTTTAAATCTTTTTTTAATGTTTTTTTAATGTTTTTTAATGGTTTTTTAATGTGTTATTAATGTTTTTTAATGTTGTTTATTATTTTTTATTGGTTTTAATGTATCTTTGATATTTTTTATTGGTTTTAATGTATCTTTGATATTTTCTAATGTTTTTGTTTAATTTCTTTTAATTTTTTAATTTTTTTTCAATTTTAACTCATTTTTTGAAATTTTCCACCCTTTTTTATACTTCATTTTATGGATCCTCTCTAAAAATAAATAATTAAATAATATTCCCATTCTTTAAGAGGCAGCAACTGCAATAATGAATTTCCTTTCCCATCAGGGTCACGATCCGTTCATAACCCAGGTGGCAACTCCTTTATTAAAGCTCCTCTCAACAGTGGACAATCTGGAGATTTTCGAGGAGCTTGATTCTGAAATTCAGGAAATTCTCCGAACTATCGATCCAGATTTCTCCGATTTTCTTCGTTCAAACGCTTTGGAATCTCTCGAACTTTTGAAAAATTTCGCTTTGATTGACAATGCTTTCGATTTGATTTTGAAGAATAACGCTTTGCAATCGGTTTTGAAGCTTTTGACATCAGAAATTTCCCAAGATGAAGCCTCTTTAATAGAAAAAGGTGAATTATCTACTAATGATAGGTTAATAACAGCATCTATTGGGTTCATAAACACGTTATTAATGAGTCCCAAAGCCATTATATCAAAGGAAAATTTGAATCAAATTCAGGAAAATCTATTAAAAATCGTGAAATCACATAATAACACAACAAATCAACTGAAAGAATCGATCAAAGGGCTTCAAAACCTCTTAAAATCCAAAGAAAATCAAGAATATCTATTAGATGAATGCATAAACCAAGGATTATTAGATGCTTTAATTGAGAATCTCGATCGTTATAAGGAAAATACTGAGATTTCGCAGGAAATCAACGCGTTGCTTTTGGATTTCACTAGACTTTCTAAAGAAATCGCATCAATCCTCTCTGAAAAGGATTTCCTGAAGATTCTTCTGAAAGAAACAAGAGTCCTCTTCAAATCTTTCATTAATTATCCCAAACAAGATATATTAGATCGTTTGAGAGAAAATCTCATTTGTCTTAAGGTTTTCGCTCTTTTGGGAGAACTTCCAGCCAAAAAACTATATCAAGGAGGTGGTTTTGAGCTATGTTCATTAATGATTCAGAAGAGTTTAGAGAGAAAAGAAGAAGATTTTAATAATATCAATAATAATAAGGATTTTAGTCGAGAGATCAGATTATTTACACTTGAAAATAGGGAAGAAGCTCTTTATATTTCTAGCTTATTGCCTGAAATCTTAGGATTTTGTGGAGTTTTGAGAGGAGTTAAAGAAGGAAATGAAGGGGATATAGATTTCGCATTGAATTTATTAAAGGTTTTGAAGGGGTTTTTTAGAAATAGAAACGTGGTTTTGATGATAATGGAGATGATGGAAGTGATTTGGACTTCTGAAATCAAGGAAAATATCGAGAAAATCAATGTTTTGGAGATTTTTTGGACTGTTTTGAATTATCATCCTTTAGATGAAAGGGTGGAAATCTCAATAGGAGAAATATTATTCAAGATGAAACCGCAGATCTTTGATGAAAATCTCATAGAAATCGATATAGAAAATGACAATAAAAAGGATTTCCCTTTAGATCTCGCGAATTTCATGACTATTTATGCTAGTAAATTGAGGAAACCGCAGTTATCAGAGGCTAATTTAGCTAAAATTCAGGATATTCTTGTATATTATGAGAAAAACATGCCAGAAAATTATAATCTTCGAGCTTCTATCTATCTATTACTCTCTAAACTTTCTGTTTATATCGGCAATGATATCAAGACCTTCCTCTTAAAATCCTCAATCCCAAATCTAATCATTGAGTCTCTTTCTTCGATCCCGAAAGAAATCATCATGTTCCTTGAAATCTCGCTTCATGCTTTGAACCAAATCCTCACTTTCCCGATAAAATCCTCGGCCAAAATAGATCCCTTCACCTTTGATTATGAAGAAAATAAACCAAGCTATGTTTTGACTGAAGCCTTATCAGATCTATATGTTTCGAACCAAGGCCAACATTTAACCGAATTGGTATCTTTTGCTGAAAATAAGGATGAAGGCTTTTTATCAATTAATCATAAAGCATTGGAACTCCTTTTCAATTGCGCTTATCTTCATCCGGCTCTCGCTGCCTTTTTAAATGAAAACTATGGGTTGAATAAAATGCAGGATCTTTATGAGGATATTTGTAAAAGAAGCAGAGATATTAATGAAAATTCTTTGGTTATGAAATTATGTAAATTGATAGCCGCGATGTCGAGAATACAGATATGTTTTGATGATATCTTGAAAAAAACCAATTTCCTACAAATTCTCTTAAATTCCATCCAGGGGATAGAATTTTTTCCAGGAATTAGTCAGGAAAATTGTGGATTTCTAGAGGAATTCATCTGGTGTTTGGGGACTTTCGGGGATAATAACTTCGATAAAGCTGAATTGCTTGAGAAAAAAGTCATTGAGTTTCTCATGGAAAAAATGAATGTTCTTAATAAAATCGGCTTTGAAGTGATTTATAAGAGAGAATTCATTGGTGAGGTCTTTATTCAGGTCTTGAAAACTATTAAGATATTAGAAAAGGACCCATCTATATTAAGAATAATATGTTCTGATTATGAAATGAAAAGGACTTTTGAAGAAATTCTGCATAAAATGACTTGCGAAAAAAACAAGGAAAATCAAAACAATGTCTTTGAAGGAGTTTTGGAAGAATTCAAAATCGATTTTGTGGTTTCGAGCGAAAAAATGCAAGAGAAAATCATTGAAAATATGTTGAATTTATTCGTGGAAATGACAAAAAATCCTTTGGTTTTGGAAAATTTCGATATCAATAAAAGTGCCCTATTTTATGATCTCATGGATCTAATCCAAGAAAATAAGCATAATTTGATAATAGTTGTTAGGGCATTGAAAGTGTTGGAAAATTCAATGAGATCGATTTGCGAGAAGGGACTTTTCAAATTATTTGCTGAGGATGAACAAAAAATGAAGAAAATTGAAGAATTTATTAGTATATATAAGGTAGTTTTTCATTAATTTAATGCATTAATTTAGATAAAGTGGAACCATATTTTGAGAAAGTGCAGATTGTTAAGAATACTTGCGAATCAATTAAAGGGTTGTTGGGAGGCAAAATTGATAGGAGACTTAGTGAAGCTATAAACAATGAAATTTCTAAAACTTTGAGTGATTTTGGCGCTGCTGGATTAGGTAAAATAAACTTTTTTTTTTTTACTAAATCTTACATATTTGTTGATTTTTACAAATTTTCATTTTTTCCAATTTTCCCCATTAATTAATCAATATTTTTTACACTTCCTTTGATTTTTTTTTCAACAAGTTCATTGATTTATGCAATTTTCAGATTTAATTTTTTCATTTTTCTCTTCGTTATTTTATAGTTTTTCTTCTTTGATTTTTTTACAAAAATACAATGATTTCTGACATTTTTAACTTTAATTTTTTTTTCATTAATTTTTCCTTTTCAGTCAAGAGTTACGACCAAGAAGTTGAAGAACAAGCCGGTCGTCGTAAGCGTTCTTCCGCGATAGCGAACACCACAGAAATTCTCACAAAACTTGGTTACGTGTCCAATTCATTTGAATATTTCGTGCGGAAAGTTGATGAAAACCGTCAAACGCAATCGGATTTGATCCTGACAGGGAAATTGTTATCAGCAATAACGAATTTCGCAAGCAATTTCGATAAGAAAATGAAGCTTTTCAATATGGGTGTGGTCGATAGTATTTTGGCGATGGTTTCGAATAATAAAATTGAGGATTCGATAAAATTTGGTGGGTTTGAGTTTTTGGCGAAGGTTTTCCTCGAGAAAAAAATAATATGGAAATATATTTTGAATAAGAAAATGATCGATACCATCAAAGAAGAGCTTATTATAATCAATAAAGAAGCTTTTCCTGAAATTCCATTTTTGAAAAGAAACACTTTGAAGGCTTTATTGAGGATAATTCAATGTTTAAGTGAAAACCCGACTATTTTAGAGAAGCTTTTCCTTGAAAAAATCATAGAGATCATTATGGATATTCTCTTAGCGAATAAAGATAAAATCGATATAGTGATTGCGATTTGTGATGCTTTAGGGTCCATGGCTAAAAAGCCTCATATAATTAAAGAAATGGTGGATTTTGGGATTTTGGAACTTCTAATGGACTTTTTCGATAAATACCTGCAAAATCTATCTGGCTTAAGAGCTTTTACATGGTTAATTGGAGAAATTGGTAGTAATAGTAATGAGGCACAGGAGAAATTAGGCATGATGGCATTTCCTTATATAATTATAGAAGGAGTGAAATTATATCCTCAGGATTTGGCTTTGACAAATTCCTCATGTTTATCTTTGAGTTGGTTATGTTATACAAATAATAAAATCAGCGAATTTATAGTGAAAAGTGAAATGATCAAACCGATCGCTTTTAATTTAGTGAAGAATTTTGTGAAGGAAAAAGAATTAATGGGAAATGTTTGCCTTTTGATCAGCAATTTATGTTTCAAAAATAACCCGAATAAACAATTTCTTGGCAGTTTAGGCTCTATAGATTCTCTAATGTATGTAATGGAGTTCTATACGAAAAAAGATAGAATTGATGAGAAAACGTTAAGGAATTGTTTGAAGTATTTATAAACTGAGAGATTTTATTAAACATTTTTTTTAATAGGGCTCTAGGGAATTTATCTCTCTTGATAGAGAATTCATCAGTTTTGATCAAGAACAATTTCGTGAAAGTGGCTAATGATTTCGTTGATGCGAGCAAAGGCGAATTTAGCGAATTAGTGAAGTTTTTCCTTGATATTCTCTCGAATTTGACATCGTTTCCTGAGGAAATCAATTATGTAAATTTAATGGAATTAATCGATCAAGGGATCATTGATTTATTATTGAAGTAATTTTTTTAATAAATGCAAAATTTTTAATTTTTTGGAAAGATGCATCAGACAAAATGAATTAAACACTCCGGTCTTGGTTTCAGCAATCAAATCTTTCGATTATCTTTGCAGCAACAAAAGCATCAGGAAATACGCATCCAATATTCAGGTTTTCATCACTTTGTTTAAAATTCTTAAATCACAAGATTGGAACAAGGTTTTTCTTAAAAAAAATTAATTCTTCAATTTTTAATAAATTTTAATTTATTAAGGATCTTGTCATTAAAATCATCAGAATCCTTATTCATGTCACTGATAATGAAAAAATTCCTTTGTTTTTCGAGGCGAAACTCCCTCAAACAATTGTGGACATCATGAAAGTCCAAAATGATAATGATGAAATCTTGATAAAAGTGCTAAATTTCTAAAGGAAAATATTAAAATCTAAATATTTTTTCCAGATTTTGAAACTTTTGGGGAAATTATGCATCGACAAACCCAAGGCCAAGCTCATTTTTCATACAGGTCTCATCCCTATAATTTTTTCGATCACGGAACAGACTCAATTCAAGTATTTATCTTCATTTCTCTAATGGAAAATTGTTCTTTTCTCCATTAAAATAGAAAAGAATGCATTTATGAAATGTTCAATTTATTTTCTAAAATGGGCAAATATTGCGACCAGGCATCCGAACAAATCTGTCAATCTGGATTTTCATATATTCGCAATGTGGTTGAAGAAAATTTCGAGGAAGTCCAAATTGTTGAAATCGCATCAGTAAATTATATAAAACCAAATATTTTGAATTAATTTTAATCATAATTAATTATTCACATTTCCCAAAAAAGCTTCTCATGCAAAATATCTCAGATATCAATTCGAATGTTGATGTTATATTGCAAAACGAAGGCATTGAATTCATGCATCAAATTATACAGAAGCACCCTAAATCAGAGCCCATTGTTCTTGCTATGTTAAAATTCATTCAAAACATTGCTGAAACCAATGAAGATTATCGAAAAGTTTGCTTGACTAAGAATTGTGTTGCAGCAATTGATAGTGTCATTGGACTGGAAGAAACTAAAGAAACGATCAAAATTGCTGGAGCCAAAGCCAAAGGTAGCATTGAAACAGAAAACAAAGAACAATTACCAGACGCGAGCGAAATTCTAGGCATGGTGTTCAAATTCAAGCTCGGACAATCGAAATCGTTGATCAGCAAAGAAAAAAAGAATTTTTTGTTGGCTGGCAGAATTTGCAAATTGTAAGATTTTTCATGTTTTTCTTAAGATTTTAATTAATTTGCCTCTGTTTTGAGATATAAAAACAATGGCGATTGTAAAAATATGCATGTATTTTGTAATCCGGACTTCAAAGCGATTCTGGCTAAACGACCAATGAAGAAAGAAGAGAAGAATTTATGGAAAATTGATGTTGCTCATATTAAAGAAACGGTGTTTGATTTCTCAGAAAAAGACCTTTTTTCAAACAGCGTGTTTGCAAAATCTGGAGGACTTTTTCGAAAAAGTTGAAAACATATATAAACTGATTATTTTGTGTTGTTTTATTAAAATTTAATAGAAGCTGACCCTGAATTATGCATTGCTTTGGTTGGGAATTTCCCTAAGAAAAGCGAAGAAAAATCATTTTATATTGAAGCTCCGAATTTGATTGAAAAGCAGAAATGGATTGAATGCTTAAAGGCGGTCATTGAGGAATCTCGCAGACAACAAAAGCTGAATAGTTCAAATTCACCGAACAAAACTTAATTAAAGGAATTCTTTTCATTCATTATTAAATCACGAATTTTCATAAAAAAATTATTTTTAATTTTCTAAATCATTTTGAGATTGAATTAATTTTTTTTTAAGATT
>Ga0302140_10008823_pt1 | contig 12526 bp, 8 predicted proteins | sample I_Bog_E1_1_FD_202095 | JGI IMG/M metagenome (GOLD analysis project Ga0302140, IMG submission 202095) | Peat permafrost microbial communities from Stordalen Mire near Abisko, Sweden - I_Bog_E1_1 | ecosystem: Environmental > Terrestrial > Soil > Wetlands > Peat | place: Sweden: Abisko, Stordalen...
GGGTTCCTATACGTTAGGTTTGGTCTGCTAACCCTATTCTAATGTTCGGAATCCCCACGCTTAAACGCGCTTAAAGCCGGAATTTTGCAAGAGGCTCGAGAGCATTTCCAATTTCTCTGTAGACTTCCCTGCCCCATCCTTTCCGTTTTTTTCTGCGGAAAGGGTGGGATACCAATAAGATCCAGGGCTACACTATTCCCCAAAGATGAATATCAAGATAGCTCAGGCTGCCTCTCAATCGATCAATGCGTCATTGCTTTGTAACAGGGCACGACTTCAGTCGTGCCGCAAGAGTCGCAAAATGAGTATGGGCTTTAGCCCATGCGGAAGGTTTTCAGGCCCACGACCGCCGACAGCAATTGCAACGTGTCCCTCGCCGGACCAAGATTGATATTCATCTTCCCAAAATGCTCTAAAGTCTCATTGCTGGCGGGACTGAACTAACATCGGCTTATTGGCCAGAAAGTGAACCGAACGATGCAAAGCGTTCAGCACTTATCCATTTCGAATCTTCTGAAGGCCAGAGCGTTCTCGCTGCGGCTCGTTCTTGCACCGATTGCTCTGACCTTGATGCTTGCCTTCGCCTTCATCCCTGGATTCGCGCAAGCAGGTCCGGGCGTGGCGGGCGATTACGTTGGAGTGCTGGGCGGCGTGCTGCAGGTAAAACTGCACATCAAGGTCGATGGAGCGGGCGCGATGACCGGGACTCTCGACAGTACCGATCAAGGCGCGACAGGCATTCCCTGCGCGGATTTTCATCTCAATGGACAGGCTCTTACCTTCAGTGTTCCGGCTGTGGACGGCGCATGGAAAGGCACAGTGACCGCTGATGGACTTGCGGGAACCTGGGACCAGGGCACTCCGCAGCCGCTCGACCTTACGCGCGACACATATGTTGCGGCGGCCAAGCCTTCGGCCGTGGATGGGATCTGGCTGGGATCGCTGATTCCCACTCCAGGAAGCAAGCCGATGCGCACCCTGCTTCATGTCAAAAGCGACAACACGGGCAAGGAGTTCTGCAGCCTGGACAGTCTCGACCAGGCCAGGATGGGGTTCGAATGCAGCAAGGCCGTGTTCGCCGCGCCCGACTTCTCCTTCGAGGTTCCCACGGTTGAGGGGAGCTGGGCTGGGAAGCTTTCCGCGGACGGCAATACACTGACCGGCACATGGACGCAGGGCGAGCGGCTCGTGTTGAACTTCACGCGCCAGGCCGCGGAGATCAAGGTGGCGCCGCCCGCTCCGCCTAAATTCGATGCGGCGATGGCGCCGGTTTCTGTTGAGGGGCTGCAAGCTGTTCTCGACGAGGACCTTGCCGATGCTCTCAAGACCGGGCAACTGGCTCCTGCGACCGGCGCCGGCGTCTCCATTGCTGTCATCCAGCATGGCGTCCGCCGTGTATTCAGTTATGGGGCAGCCAAGCCCGACTCTATCTTTGAAATTGGATCGATTACGAAGACCTTTACGGGACTTATCCTTTCGCAGTTAGTGGAGCAGGGAAAGGTCAAATTCGACGAACCGGTGCGGGCGTTATTGCCTCCAGGTACCGTGGCCAAGCCTGCCGGTGACGAGATAACTCTTCTGGATATTGCAACGCAGCACTCCGGTCTGCCGCCCATGCCCGATAATTTCCACCCAGCCGATTCCACCAATCCTTATGCTGATTACACCGCTGCCAGTCTCTATGCTTTCCTCGCGAAACAGGGTGTAGCCAGGCCTGCCAAGCCGGAGTTTATCTACAGCAACCTTGGCTTTGGTTTGCTTGGCCAGGCGCTGGCAGTTCGTTCCGGTCTTTCGTATCCTGCGCTGCTGAAGCGGGAAGTTGTCGACCCGCTTGGGCTGAAAGACACCACGGTTGTGCTCAGCCCTGAGCAACAAAGCCGGTTCATTCCCGGACACGACGGCAATCACCATCCGGCGCATGCATGGGACCTGGACGCGCTTGCGGGGGCAGGGGCGATTCGGTCGACTGCCGGAGACATGCTGACTTACCTTGAGGCCAATCTCCATCCTGAAACACTGAAGCCCGCGGGACATTCTGCCGCGGCCGCGACTCTGGCCGCCGCTCTAACGCAGCAGCATGAGTTGCGCGCCGACGTAGGCCCAGGGACGCGCATTGCGCTGGCATGGCTATTCGAAGAGGCATCAGGGAATTACTGGCACAACGGCGCGACTGGCGGATATAGCGCTTTCGCGTTCTTCAATCCCAAGGCGGATTACGCCGCGGTTGTGCTGTTCAACACCACGTTGGGCCCGCACGGAAGCTTTGCGGACCGGCTCGGGCAGCACATCAGCCAGCGGATGGCGGGGAAGTCGGCGATCTCGCTGGGTGACTGAGAAATCAGCCTATCAAGTTCGGGACGAGTGAGAGCTCGCAGGTCCTTGCACAGGATCTGCGAGCATTTTCTTGCGAGCAAGTTCGATGGGCGCTCACTCAACATTTATCTCGCATAAATAGTCCATAGTTTTCGAACAATTCTCAAAATTGGTAGATATTTCCATTTAAGTTATTCATAAATAAAGGCTTATAAAAAATGTTTGACAATCGAATCGTTTCAGGCTTAAGATCGTGATGGTTACTATCAACGTCTAGGAGGTTCTTCATGCGTCGTATTCTTGCAGCCAGCGTTCTTCTTACCCCCTTATTCCTCTCTGCAGCGGCTCTTGCAAGCCAGCCGGTCACCGATGCATCTGCATCAACCGCAACCCGCCCCGTCTCGACGGGAGTCAAGCCTGCTCGCTTGCTCCACTCCACCAACGTCGATCTCACCCCCACTGCCGCGGAAACTCTGCCCTTCGATGCGGAAGTTGTCCTCAAGCTGAATGTCGACGAAAACGGCAACGCGCAGAATGTCCAGGTCATCAAGTCGCCGAGCCCCGTTCTCGACGCCCCTGTAGCCGCCGCGGTCCGTCAGTTCCGCTTCCGGCCAGCAACGCTCGACAACCAGCCTGTCGCCACGGACTTGACCCTCACCGTCGTAGTGGCGCACTAAGTTCCGTTTCACGCTTCCGCAATCGACCCTGTTGCAGCCGGCCGCTTCGTCTCCTGGCGGTCACACCCTCCACTCTGGCGACTATCTCGCCGCCAGGGTGGAGGTTTTTTTGCGTCTGCCGACCCATTGACGGAAGAGTAGTCCCCCTGAAGCCCGCCCCCCACGCGCTGTGACTCTCAGGTCTCAAATGCAAGACCTGGGGCAGCCGGTCGGTCATTTCGATTCGGCGTTGTCCGGTTTCGGACAGCGTTTCGCGAATCCGCACAGTACAAGCAGGAACCCTTCCCCTTCTGCCAGCGTAACTCCCTGTAAATCGTCCATCGACTCTGCACATTGTTTGGCTGAGTGCGTGCTCTTGCAATGAGCGACAATCTCGGACTGCGCGGAGGGTTGGATGGGGAGCTTGATTCAGGATCTTCGTTTTGCGTTGCGTCAACTGGGCAGAGCGCCTGGCTTTGCCATTACCGCAGTGCTCACATTGGCGCTTGGCATTGGCGCCAATTCGGCCATTTTCAGCCTGGTGAATTCGCTGGTACTGAAGCCGCTTCCGGTCGCGAATCCCCAGCAGATTGCCGGGCTGGCGCTGAGCCAGAGCCACGGGCCCGTGCTGCCCTTTCTGTCGTGGCAGGAGTTCAGGCAGATTCGCGCACAAAGCAAGAGTTCATTCAGCGAGATCATTGCGCACGGGCTGAGCCTGGATGGAATTGCGACACAAGGCCAGCAGCCGCAGCGCATCATGACTTCTTTTGTGAGCGGCAATTTCTTCTCCATGCTTGGATTGAAACCGGCAGTGGGGCGGCTCTTCTTACCCAGCGAGGGCGAGGTTCTGGGACAGGACCCGGTGATTGTGCTGGGGTACGACTATTGGATGGAGAAGTTCAACGGCGACCCGAACGTGGTGGGGCGGCCGGTTAACGTGGACGGGCACCCCCTGACGATCGTGGGCGTAGCGCCGAAGGGGTTTCATGGCGTGCAGAGTTTTGTATCCACTGCGGCGTTCCTGCCGTTGTCGCAGAAGACGATCGAGGGCACACCCGCGGACGTTTTGAACAAATGGGACAGCCGGGGATTGAACCTGTATGGACGACTGCTGCCCGGAGTGAGCCTGAAGCAAGCCAATGCAGACCTGAGTGTGATTGCCAAGGAGATGATGCGCCAACAGCCTGAGGCTGAGAAGGGAGTCGCGCTGAGCGCGCTTCCCGAGTCGAGTTTGCGCATCTCAACCGGAGATCCAAACACGATCTATGTGATGGCCGGGCTTTTTCTCTCACTGGCTTCGATGGTGCTGCTGCTGGCGTGTGTGAATGTGGCGAACCTGGTGCTGGTTCGAGCGACGGTGCGGGAACGCGAGATGGCGGTTCGCGCAGCGCTTGGGGCGCGGCGTGCCCGCCTATTGCGTCAGATGATTACCGAGAGCGTGTTGCTGGCGGCGATGGGGGGCTGCGCGGGAGTGCTTTTGGGGATGTGGGCGAGTGCCGCGCTGGGTCATCTGAACATACACGCGGATATTCCCATCAGTTTCTCGTTCGGATTCGATTGGCGCATTTTCATTTATTCCTTCGGGATCGCGCTGGGCGCCGGGCTTGTGGTTGGAATTGTGCCGGCCATGCGTGTGGCGCGAGCGAATGTAAACGGCGTGTTGCGCGAAGGAGGCCGTGGCGTAACGCGAGGGAGGCATTGGTTCCGCGATTCGCTGGTGGCGCTGCAGATGGCTGGGTCGCTGGTGCTGCTGGTGGTGGCCGCGCTTTTTGTGCGTAGCTTGACGGCCATGCAGACGATGGATTTCGGATTCAAGCCGGACCATGTGTTGAACCTGTCCATGGACCCGGCCGAGATTGGGATGAGCGACGCACAGACACGCGCCCTGACGTCGAACATACTGGATCGCTTGCACCAGTTGGGTGGGGTCGAGTCGGTAAGCCATGCAGGCGGGGTCCCGATGGGATACTTCGGAGTTGCGGGCGATTCGGTTGTGATCGATGGAGCCGCAGCGCCGGCCGATCCAGCTCAATTCGGGGTCGGCTACAACGTGGTGACGCCGGAATACTTTCAGACGATGGGCATCGATTTGCTGCGGGGCCGCGCGTTTACAGATGCGGACAATGAACAGGGCCGGGATGTAGCCGTGATCAGCGAAAGCATGGCCGGCCAGTACTGGCCGAACCTTGATCCGATGGGACGAGTATTCCGGAAGGCGAGCGAGAAGGATCGCAAACTGGAAGTGGTAGGCATTGCGCGCGACGCGGAGTTCCAACTGTTCGGCGGCGGCAAGACACGGCCATACTTTTACCTTCCTTACGCGCAGCACGTTGCGGGCAGCAGCCTGATGGTCCTTCAGTTGAAGACCAAGGGCGATCCATTGGCGATGGCGGAAACGGTCGAGAAATCGATCCATGCAGTGGCTCCGGACCTTCCGATATTTGAAGTGCAGAGCATGCGGCAGGGGCTGTATACGCTCAATGGGCTGCTGCTGTTTCAGGTGGGCGCCTCGCTTGCTACGATCATGGGTGGTCTTGGACTGACGCTGGCGGTGATTGGCCTGTACGGCGTGATCTCGTACGCAGTGGGCCGGCGCATCCATGAGATTGGCTTGCGCATGGCGCTGGGGGCAAGCCGGGGCTCCGTCTTCAGAATGATCTATCGTCAGTCGATGATCATTGTTGGCGCGGGAGTTGGGATTGGCCTGATTCTGGCTCTAGGGGCCGCGCGAACGGTTGGCAGCTTCGTGGTTGTGAATGTATGGGATCCGGCTACGTTCGTGGCTGTGGGCGCTGTGCTGGCGTTTGCGGCGCTGGGGTCGTGCTACTTCCCGGCGCGGCGGGCCATGGCTGTTGAGCCGATGGTGGCGCTGCGGGAGGACTGAGAAAGCAGCTTTCAGACTTCAGCTTTCAACTGACGGCTGATGGCTGAAAGCTGAAGGCTATACCGGATAGCGCTCGAGTTGGATGGCTTGCTTTGCTACTTTGCGGCTGAGCGCTACCGAATTGGCTGGAGTAGAACGCGCCAGACGGCGGAGAATGGCTAGTTGAGTACGCAGCAGGTCGCCATCGGCACAGGCTGCGAGCACCCGCCGCGCTGCCTGCTCGGCTAGCGCCATGGTCTCCTCCGCGAGCAGGCCGGTCATGGCCGCGGCGACTTCCGCTGAGGCTTTGCCGGCGCTGGCCAGCTTGCGGGCACGCAGGAGCGCCGACTCCAGCGCGTAAACCTGGGTTATCATGTCGGCCAGGTCGGCCATCACTTCCTGCTGATCCTGAAGCGCGGTCATGAATCGCTGGCTGGCTACGCCTGCGGCGAAGAGGGCGATTTTTCTGGACGAAGCCAGTGCTTCGGCTTCCCGCGCCAGGAGTTCGCCGGTATCGCTGCCGGAGTCAAACGACGGCGGCTGCGTCACCTCCTCCATCAGCTTCTTAATCGCGGGCAACAGGGGAAGCTTGCCACCGAGGGCACGCTTCATGAGCATGCCGGTGATGAGCAGGCGGTTAATTTCATTCGTCCCTTCGAAGATGCGGTTGATCCTCGCGTCGCGATAGTAGCGCTCGGCTGGATACTCCTCGACATAGCCGTAGCCGCCCATTGTGGCTACCAGTTCGTCGGCGACAACGCTGAGCATCTCTGACCCGTAGACCTTGAGGATGGAGCATTCGACGGCATAGTCTTCGATGCGGCGCTGTGTCTCTCGCGGGGAATGGGCGAGTTCTTCGCTGACCTGGGCGAGGCTGGCGTCGATCATGCCGACGGTGCGGTAGGCCATGCTTTCGGCGGCGTAGAGGCGCGTGGCGCTCAAGGAGATTTTGCGCTGAATCAGGCCGAAGTCGGCGATGGCCTTGCCGAAGGCGATGCGCTCCTTGGCGTAGCGGACCATGTGGCCGAACGCGTGACGGGCGCCACCGATGCAGGCGACACCGAGCTTGAAGCGGCCGACGTTGAGCACATTGAAGGCGATGTGGTGGCCTTTACCGGCTTCGCCGAGGAGGTTGGCAGCGGGGATTTTACAGTCGGCAAAGACGAGCGGGCAGGTGGACGAGCCGCGAATGCCCAGCTTGTGCTCTTCCGCGCCCACGGTGAGGCCGGGAAATGTGCGCTCAACCAGAAAGGCTGAGAACTTCTCCGTGCCCGTGGCTGGATCTACAATTTTGGCGAAGACGGTGAACAGGTCGGCGATGCCGCAGTTGGTGGTCCACATCTTCTCGCCGTTGAGGGTGTAGTGGGAGCCGTCTTCGGAGAGGATGGCGCGGGTGCGCACATTCATTGCGTCCGAGCCGGAACTGGCTTCAGAGAGCGAATATGCAGCGATCCACTCGCCGGAGGCCAGCTTGGGCAGGTATCGCTGTTTCTGGTCGTCGGTTCCGTACCAGACGAGGGGCAGCGTGCCGATACCGGTTTGCGCTCCGAAAGCGGTTGAAAAGCTGGCGAGGACGGAAATGTGGTCCGAAATCAGCGTGGAGGAAACCTTATCCATGCCAACGCCGCCGTACTCCTCTGGGATATCGACCGAGGTAAAGCCCAGTTCGGCGGCTTTGACCAGTGCCGCACGCAGGACTCCGGGCTGCTTGGCTTCAATGGCATCGGCGACGGGCAGGATTTGCTCGCGCGCGAATTGCGCGGCGGTGGAGGCGATTTGGCGCTGTTCCTCGTTCAGGTCTTCGAGGGTGAAGATTTCGGCGGGGGTGCGGGTTTCAAGCAGGAAACTGCCGCCTGCGGCGGGAACGACGGGAGACGAGATGAGAACGGACATGGATATATCTCCAACTGCCAGAAAACATTACGCCTGTAGGCCTGTGGAGGGCAAATGGGGAAAAACAATTGTTGGAGAAATTCTGGAAGAGTCATTCCGAATGCATGTTGGGAATCATGGGAACCGGCATCTTGCGTTCTCCGGATGACCAGGCGACCAATAGACCTGGCAGTTTTTGGATGATTGGCGAGCTTCAATGACAGAAACTCACGGGACGCATCGACGCCTGAGGCTGTGAGCCAGCGATCCTGCGTCTGGCCGTCAATCTGATAGGCCACGTGGGCTTCGAGGCGATAGAAGATCTTGCCTCCCCACGAGGTGTCGAGGATATGGTCCACCACGATGCGGGTTTCAGAGATCTTCCCCTGAGTCGTGAGATGGGAGGTGTCGTAGGCGCTATCCCGAATCCTGCCTGCGACATAGAGCACGCAGAATAGACCGACTAGAGTGCCAGCGATCAATAGGGGCAATAGCTTCGGTGGTGGGGGTGGTTCAGCTTTGGGCGCGCGGACGTGGGTGTGGCTCATCGACTTGATCTACCTAACCAGTTTAGTCCTCTATACAGAGGGTTCAGATTAGTGGCAGTCGATTTAATTGTGATATATGATATGTATATCTTGATTGGAGCTTTATGCGAGCCCTTGTTGACATTCCGGAACATCAACTGGAGGAGCTCAGCGCCATTTGCGCCGCTCGAAAGCTTTCACGCGCCGAAGCTGTACGCCAGGCACTTGACATGTTTATCCAGCAGAACCGGTCCGCACGGGAGGAGGCTTTCGGCCTGTGGAAGGGCAAGACGATCTATCTTCCCGGGGATTCCGAACCGCTGCCCGAGGATGGTCTTGCTTACCAGGAAAGACTGCGGAGCGAGTGGTGAGAGCGGTCTTCGACACCAATATACTCATCGACTTTTTGCGCGGCCTTCCGCAGCCTAAAGCGGAACTTGCGCTTTACGAGAGGCCGGCCATCAGCCTGGTGAGTTGGATTGAGATCCTGGCGGGGACGGTGCCGGAAACCGAAAGCGCGTCAAGAGCGTTTCTGCAGAGCTTCACTTTGCTTGAAATCGACGCCAAAGTTGCCGAACGGGCAATGATCCTGCGGAAGACCCGGCGCATCAAGCTGCCTGATGCCATCATCTGGGCGACCGCGCAAGTGAATGAGTGCCTACTGGTCTCGCGAAACACGCGCGATTTCGATCCGGGCGATCCCGGAGTCCGTGTGCCGTACACGATCTAGGCGCGGCTGAGCCTGTCCAGCATTGTGAAAACACCCCCATCGCATACAATGGTCGTTATCCTGATGGTGGAGGCCTACACTGTTCGCTGCGCTTGTGACCAGTTCGAATTCAGTCGCCGATCTGTTAAGCAGGCTGCCTGCGCAGGTGGCTTTGCATTTGGCATTTGCCCCGAAAAACGGCATTGTCCATTATCTCAAGGCGATGCGGGCCACCGACCAGACATTCACAGGCCTCTACCACTGGAACCTCTTTGACGCGGCGCTGCTGCTGCCCTACTTCGCGGTGATGATCGTGCTGGCGATTTATGGCGTTCACCGCTATACTCTGTGCTACATCTACTTCAAATACCGCAAGAACGCCAACCCCAATCCAAACGTCCATTTCGAAGAGTTGCCGCGGGTCACGGTGCAACTGCCCATCTTCAACGAGCAGTTCGTAATCGACCGCCTCATTGAGGCGATTTGCGCCATGGATTATCCGAAAGACAAGCTCGAGATCCAGGTGCTCGACGACTCAACCGATGAGACACAGCAGGTGGCCGCGGACATTGTGGCGCGCTACGCGGCGCTGGGCCATCCGATCGAATACATACACCGGACAAACCGATACGGGTATAAGGCAGGCGCTCTGGATGCTGGACTGAAAGTGGCCAAGGGCGAGTTCGTAGCCATCTTCGATGCCGACTTTGTGCCGCCGTCAGACTGGCTGATGAATGTGATTCACCACTTTGCGGAGCCGGGGATTGGCATGGTGCAGACGCGGTGGACGCACCTCAATCGCGACTACAGCATGTTGACCCAGATCGAGGCCATTCTGCTGGACGGGCACTTTGTGCTGGAACACGGCGCGCGCTACCGCTCGGGCGACTTCTTCAACTTCAACGGCACGGCCGGCATGTGGCGCATTCAGGCGATTGCCGACGGTGGGGGCTGGCAGCACGACACGCTCACGGAAGATACGGACCTCAGCTACCGGTCGCAGATAGCCGGCTGGAAGTTCAAATACCTGCCCCACATCGAGTGCCCGGCCGAGTTGCCCATCGAGATGACGGCCTTCAAAACCCAGCAGGCACGCTGGGCCAAGGGGCTTATCCAAACCAGCATCAAGGTGCTGCCGAAGATATTTCGCTCCGATGTGCCGCGGCGCATCAAGATTGAGGCCGTCTACCATCTGACGGCCAACCTCAGCTATCCGCTGATGATTGTGATGTCGGCGCTGCTGATTCCGGCCATGGTCTGCCGCTTCTACCAAGGCTGGTTCCAGATGCTGCTGATCGACTTTCCGCTGTTCACCGCCTCGAGCTTTTCGATCGCCGTCTTTTATGTGATGAGCGAGCGGGAACTCTTTCCAAAATCCTGGATGAAGACGTTTCTTTATTTGCCGTTTCTGATGGCGCTCGGGATCGGACTTACGGTTACCAACACCAAGGCGGTGATGGAAGCGCTGTTCGGCATGAAGAGCGCTTTTGTGCGCACGCCCAAGTACCGCGTGGCCAAGAAGGGTGAAAAATCCCAGGCCGCCAAGTATCGCAAACGCCTGGTGCTGGCGCCGTGGATCGAGTTGCTTCTTGGCGGCTATTTCTTCCTGGCGATTCTGTATACATTCTCGAATCACAACTATTTCACGGCGCCGTTTCTGATTCTGTTTGTGATCGGGTATTGGTATACGGGGCTGATGAGCCTGCTGCAAGGGCGGTTTGAGCGGTGGAGAACGGGCGCCGCCAACACCGACGACGAGTCGAGCCCCAAGCCGTTTCCGGTTGGGGTGTGAGGCTGGCTGGAAGGCGCAATATGACTGGAAAAGACTAATACCACGTCAAGTCGGAAAGTACGACGATTTCCAGGCATGAAAATCCGGGACAGATCTACACTTCAGCACCTTTTACCTGCCTTGCGGCAGGATGTCCATCCCCAATTCAGGCCACATCGCTCCCCCGAAAGAGGAACTTATTGGGGAATTGCCCTGCAAAACTTTGCACATCCCCTGCCTTCCTGTGCGCGCAAGTCACTGAATCTAAATAGTCTATGTTTGGCACGCGAACTGCTTAAACGGGAGATTAGCCCCGTTGGGGCGTGTTGGTAAGGGTTGCATAGGACCCCCGTGAACGCGTGACTCCGGTTTCCCGATTCTTCCAAGGTGGAGTCCATGCGCCGTATGCTGTGTGAACTGAATCCCGGTGCGAATGTCCCCCAGGCATGGCACGCTGTACGAGATTCACCGAACGAACCATAAAATCCCCAGGCCCCGCCCTTTTTTGGCAGCAATTCACAAAGGGTGTGACAAGGACAAAAGGCCGCGAGGGCGATACAAGGAGTAATCATGAAGAAGTTTGCGTTCGCTCTACTCGCAATGGCATCGGCCCTTGCGATCGCACCAGCGGCGATGGCCGATCCGATTACCGGAACCATCTACGTCTATGGGTTGGACGACTTTACCGCAACGAGCATTACCGTGACCCCAGGAGCGCAAATTGGGGCGCCGTTCCTCAGTCTCACGGAGCAGGCTTCGACAGGCGACTTTGCCTCATTGGGGGGTGATCCCGTGGTTCTGACTCATTCCTTTAGCGGCTTGCCAGAGCTCTTTCTCACTGGGCCCGATGGACTCACTTTCACCTTAGAAAGCTACACTGTCGTGGACGCGAGCAAGACATTCTGGAACATCGTAGGAACGGGCCTAGTCACATTGGATGGTTATACCCCTACGCTGTATGACTTCGACTTTACGACCACAGGTGCTCACGGTAAAGATTCGTTTGATGCGTCGGCTGTCGCCACCCCTGAGCCGAGCAGCCTCTTGCTGCTCGGCACCGGACTCCTCGGTCTGGCATTTGTCGCTTTCCGGAAGGCAAAGCCGGCCCGCCCGACCTTGCACCTCAGCATGTAGCCAGTTTTGTTCTTCTTGTTCCTCCGGGTCTGAAGGGCACGGAAACGTGCCCTTCAGACCTCCGACCGACCCCATCGAACCTGGTGGGGTTTGTTTTCTTAAGGAGGCAGAGTTCAGTCAATAGGGGAAACAGCGCGAGGAGGCCCGTCGTTTCCCACCCTCGCGTTTCCCGATGCCGATTCGGTGAATGAAGCGTTGCCTGTGCTGCTCAAGGCGGCAAAGAAAGTCGCTCCGGCGGCCTGACTGACGATAAGGCGGTGCGCACCTCTTCCTGAGCCGGGCAGCTGACACAGTTTCCTGATCCATTTTGCCGTCGATTCACGCAGCCTTTAGTGGACTGGAACGATGTCCCGTGAAAGAAAAGAGGCGGCTGTCATGATGCACGGAATCAGGCGGTTCTCCACGTATTTGCTTTTGTCCATTCTTGCAATAGGCTTCCAGGCCGCCCTGGCCCAGGCCCGGTTACAAAACATACAATCCTCGCAGGGAGGGACCATCGTCTACGGATCTGTCGATGGGGTCAGTACCAAGCCGGCAGCGCTGGTGGCCATGTTGCGGATGGTACACCAGACCTGCGCCGAGCGGCCGCAGGTGGCGCAGGTCTTCAAAGTTCCCGGCGGGGATGCTGTGGGGTTGTTCTTTACGGTGGTGAACCGCGCGCAAGGCGGCAACCACGTCGGA
>Ga0302140_10008827_pt1 | contig 12524 bp, 12 predicted proteins | sample I_Bog_E1_1_FD_202095 | JGI IMG/M metagenome (GOLD analysis project Ga0302140, IMG submission 202095) | Peat permafrost microbial communities from Stordalen Mire near Abisko, Sweden - I_Bog_E1_1 | ecosystem: Environmental > Terrestrial > Soil > Wetlands > Peat | place: Sweden: Abisko, Stordalen...
CTGGTCAGCCAGCTACGCTTCTCTCGCTCCATCCATGAAGCCTAGCCAGTGCCGCCCAGGTGGGCCAAACTTAACTGCCGTTGGTGGGCCAAACCAGAATGCCAGAATCACAATGAGGGCGATGAATTGGGCGTGCGACTGTTTACGCTTCGCCATATTGCATTTTGTACAGCACGCAACAACGTTCCCTACGACGTAGCCTTGAGTGTTGTCTTTCCGATCAACTCCGTTGAAGAGATGCTTTCCGCGTTTTCGTTCTTCATGTGCGGCTCTGCCCGGCATCGCGCCGCAATAAACGCAGCACGCAGCGGTCAATGCAAAGAAGTCATCGTCATGCAATTCCCAGACATACCCACGCCCAATTGCATGCCCGCGATAGAGGCTCAAAAGCCGACGCCGCGCCGACTCGTTCCAATCTTTGCCAGCACAATGCGTTTCTCGCTTTAAGCAACCACAACTTCTGGTAGCTTCTCTCCCAATCCGAGGAATGAGATTACCCGCAGAAACTTCCACTACTGTTCCCGCTTCACAAGAACAACGGGCTTTCCAATAGCTGCGTCCATTTCGCGTCGGAGCGGGTGCAATGACCTCCAGTCGGCCAATTCTGTATCCAATTAGGTCTGCTCTCTTCGTCAAAACATTTTACCTACAGCGTACTTTTGGGTTCCCGGAAGACAACGGTTCCTGCAACTATTGTCTTTGCCAAAACACATTCACCGATTTGCACTGCTTGATGTCGTTCATGTTGTCGAATAAAGACGCTGTACGGCTGGTACACTTGGCACCGGGCGACTGAGGAATAATCATAGTGGCGCTGATTTGCTGGTCGGTCAGGTCAGTAATAGAAATGAAACGGCGGATTCAACAACGAAGTGCAACGGCAATCCGAGCGGCGGGTGGATGGGATGGGGTAGCATCCTGGAAGCCCTACCGCCAAGCAAGGTTTGCCAAGAATGCGCTACCGCCATCTCATCCAAGAAGAACGATATCAAATCTCTGCCCTTAAAGACGCTGGCTGGTCACAGGGTGCCATCGCTGCCAAGTTGGGACGGCATCGGTCCAGCATCAGCCGCGAGTTGAACCGCAATCACGTCGGCTCTTATCGGCCGCAGGTGGCCGGATTGCTGGCCGCGGCCCGCAGCCGGCAAAGCGCCGCAAACGCGCGCCGTGTGCCGGTCGCCGCATGGAAGTTCGCCCGTGAGAAACTGGCCGAAACCTGGAGTCCGCAGCAAATTGCCGGCTATCAGCGCGCCGAGCATCTGCCGCGCCTCTCGCACGAGAGCATCTATCAGCGCATCTACGAAGACAAGCGCGCCGGTGGCGCTTTGCACCTGGCGCTGCGCATCCAGAAGCAATGGCGCAAGCGGCACGGGGTGCACGAGCGGCGCGGCACTATCCCCAATCAGGTCTCGATCGATCAGCGTCCCGCCATTGTCGATAGCAGACAACGCTACGGCGATTGGGAGGCCGATCTGGTCGTCGGTGCACGGCACTCACAAGCTCTGGTCACCATCAACGAACGCAAGAGCCGCTACGCGCTGATCACACGCGTCGCCAGCAAACAGGCGGCAGAAGTGAGCCAGGTCATCGTCGCGCAACTGAAACCCTTCGCCCGCATGGCGCACACACTGACCACCGACAATGGAAAGGAGTTTGCCCAGCATGAACGGATCGCGGCCGAACTGGAACTGAGCTACTACTTTGCGCATCCTCACGCAGCCTGGGAGCGCGGCGCCAACGAAAACCTCAATGGCCTGTTGCGCCAGTTCTTTCCCAAACACCGCAAACTCGAACAGGTCACAGACGAAGAAATCGCGCTGGCCCAGCAACGCCTCAACCACAGACCCAGAAAATGCCTGGGCTACAAAACCCCGCATCAGGTCTTCTGGAAACAGTTACACTCTAACCAACCCGTTGCGCTTCGTTGTTGAATCCGCCAACCATTAAGGTTATCAGATTCCCACTGCCCCTCGATCTTACGCTTTCCGTGTCCATCAATCTTGATAGGAATGTGAGCGCTCAGATGGCCAGTCACAGGTGAAATCGTGACATAATCATCTGAGATTTCGACCCTATGGATGTTCCCATTCAGCGACAGACGGTACTCACCAGAACTCATTCTCACAGGCAACATTCCAGGCGAGGATGTCGATTGCTTAGCAGCGTCGTGATCTGAGGAGCGGCGCACACAGAGAGAGCGAATGCCATTGAAGTTGATGTCTAATAGACTTCCACGGTGGCCAAAATCGAAGCCAAATACAAACTTCTCGCGGGGATTGTACCCAGATGAATTGCTCCACTCTAACTTTCGTGTGATTCGGATATCCCCAATCACATTTCCACCACCCGTCTTTGGGCTTCTGTCATAGATCGTTTCCAACTCATCAATCGTCGGCAAACGCCATTTAAAGCTATTACCTAGGACCAGATTTCTACAATAGTTAGACGCTCCCTGCCACGAAATATCCTGGCCATTGTCCTCCTTTGTCCACATCAACCCGGTTGCAGGGTCGGCCCAGTATCTCCCTGCATCTACCTCGTTGTCAGGATGCAGCATCGTGTCTTCTTGGTGATTGAGATTAACCGGGCTCGAAGACACAGCGGATCGGCTGGTTACGGCATATCCGGGATCGGTGAAGCGCATCCGCTGAATTTCCTGCACTGCGCCTTGAAATTCGGTGAAGGCTCTGGGGCAGACCTCCTTCGCGGTATCGAGTCTTCTCAGCCCGGTCGCAAGGTCACCGTGAAAAAGCGCGTATTCAGCGGCGTAGAAATGTACCTCGCAAAGTTGGCCCTTCTGTTTCTCCGCATCTGAATCAGCAGCAGCGGCAACAACCTGCTCTTCCGTCAACTCGCCGTTATAGAGACGGATGATCGGGGCCGGCCATTTCAATTGATCTTCTCGTGCTGCCCGCTGGGCGAAATCCGTTGTGTCGTTCTTCCCCAGGCGGCGGTTAGCTATATGCAGCCACAGAAGTACATAGGCCGAGTTAACTGCGGGGCGATTCGGCGCAAGGCTTTGTTCGAAATCCGCAGCAGCCCCGGCCAAGTCGGCCATAAAGAACTTCGATAATCCGCGTTCGTAATAGACGCCGGAGGAGTTCGGAGAATTGCGAATTACCTTGTCAAAATCCGAAACAGCTCGTTCGAACTGCCCCTGAGTGTTGTATACGCTTCCACGAAACAGAAAGGCGTTCGTGAGATTCGGGTCCAGGCCTATAGCGCGGTCAAAATCCGAAAGCGCCTCATCCGTCTTTCCTTTCTGGTTATTTGATATTCCCCGGCCCAAGTAGGCGTTTGCGAAGCCTGAATTCAAGCGGATGGCTTCATCAAAGTCCTGAATGGCTCGGTCATACTCACCTTTCCCGTTGTAGGCATGGCCGCGATTGGCGAAGGGAGCCGGAGAACTGCTGTCGAGGCTGATGACGGCGCTGTAATCCTGAATAGCGGCGTCGAACTCCTGTTTGGCAAAATAGGAGTTTCCTCTCTGCAGGAGGAGAGTAGCCTGCGATTGACGTGCCTGCGCAGTCTGTTGCCCTCTCTCCTTTTCATCCTCTGACGAGGAAGTGGATTGAGCGCCAGAGTCTGGAACTGCATCCACAACGGGACCAGGTTTCAGGGTCTCACCACGATAATTCTCGCGTGCCGCTTGTATAACCTTTTCGTCCGCTCCAGCATTGCGTAGCTGCTTCTCGATCTCGACGTCCACTTTGAAACTGACGCCACGCTCACGAATAATTTGTACCAGTTTCTCTGGCGTCAACCCACCGATCTTTAGCGCTTGGCTCAGCCCATTCAAGCCGATGGGCTTCGAAACTTCGACTTGAGCTTGACCTGAGGACGAGACCATAACTACATTAGCCGCAACGAGAAAACAGGAAACTGAGAACAACATCGTAAACGGTAACGTGCAGAACCTAATCCTCATGTTCATTGCTCCAATGCTTTCAGTGCTGCCTTTTCTCGTTGCTTCCTTGCTGCATCAGATCTGGTATCAGGTGCATCCAGCGCATCCAGAGCCTGCAGTTCCTTCAATTGATGACAACCGTCCTGATCACCCATGGTGCAGGCTTTTTGAAAGAGGTTTGTCGCTCTGGACTTGTCTATCGCCACTCCAACTCCATTTCGATAGAGATTGCCTAGCTCAACGCAAGCCTCCTTGCCACCGTCAACATTGCAAGCCTGATCGAAAAGAGGGATTGCGTCAGAGTAACGTCCCTGGTCATAGAGAGCCTTTGCCTCCTGCTCGGTCGATTCTGTGCTCTGAGCTTCCGGATCGGCAGCAGGACCGGTCGCAGTCTGTTCGGTGGTTGCAGTATCCGTCTTTGCCGCAGAACTGTCGGAGTCCGTTGACGATTGAGCTGCCTGGGAAGAGGGCTGACTTGCAACTTCAGCCGTCGCTGAGGAGCGTTGCAACAGGCCACTCTTAATTGTGACGAAGTAGAGAATAACTCCAAGAGAGATTGCAAATACTGGATGCCTTCGTGCGAATCCAAAGGACGTAGTCAGGATTCTTATCGGAAGCAAAGGAACCAAGATTAAGGCATCCCTGACCAGTCTCCACGATTCGATCCGGGCTCCCTTAGCTGATGCAGTTCTCTTAACCTCTTTTGGTAGCGGCAGTGGATTCTGAACCACCACATTCCACTCTTGGCCAGGTATACTTTCAATCGTTCTGATGAGCTGTTCGATTCGGCGATCCGCTTCACTAACTGGCACGTCCGATAAAGAGGACACAGTAAGCTGACTTATCTCTGTCCACAGATTCTTTTTGCAAGACCTGTTCGCATATTCGGCAAGCCACTTCAGCCCCGCAAGCTCTGCTGCTGCGTTACCCTGATCCTGAACAGCGTGTTCTGACTCCCTAACTACTGAAGCAATTGTGTTGCGTATGGAGTCCCCGGCAATTTCAAGAAACTTCGCACAGTCACCCTTCGTTCTTTCACGAACGGAATCCAGTTCGCGCTCTCGACTCCGTATTTCCTTTTGCTCCGTTCCGAAGAATGATTGTTGTTGTTCAAGAATCTGCCTGCGACGCAATAACTTATCTTTGCCGCCGGTAAACATCTTTGGCTCTCCACCAAAGAGCCCAGAAGTCATGTAAGCCGTCCAGTCTTGATTGAATTTATCAACCTCAGGCTGGAATCGTTCGCGCCTAGTTGTCAGCGCGGATACCTCACGATTGATAGCAGATTGCTTTTCATCAATTGCAAGTAGCGCTCCTGTCAGAGCCTGGCGCTTTAGCTCCAACTCCTTTGAGCTCTCCCAGTATTCTTCAATTGATAGAGACTGCATGGCTTCGCGAACGTCTTCCGATTTGAGCATTTCGCGTTCGGCCTCGGCCAGCATACGTAATTTGGTTTCAAGGCTGTCGTAGTACTCCTTGCCACCTCTAGCTTTAAGTCGATACCGATCCGCTTCTCGCAAGTACTCCGAGATGTCTGCAAAAAGTAAATCAACTAGACGATGAACATCCCTGCTTGCACGCTGAAGTCGCCGGCTCGTGTCGAAATGAAAAACCTCACGATCGCAATCCTCAAGAAATGAAGACCACAAACTCGCGTTAAGAGCCCCTTTGTTTGAGTTCAGGATTCCTTCGAGTGCGAGTTTTCCGGACACCGCCGTAACCGATACATTTTGCCGTTCCACGCTATTTCGAACTCTTTCAACTATTCTTGATACGGGCGTTTCATCCGGATCCAGTAGGTCAATTTGGTTAACTACGACCAGGACCTTGATGTCCTCACGAAGCGCCTTGATCCACGCCTCTTCGACACTATTGAGAGGCTGTAAGCTGGAGACAATCCATAGAACGGCTTCGGATCTGTGGCAGAAACTCTTTGTCGCCTGCGTGTGTTTCTCATATTGCGAATTAACGCCTGGAGTGTCAACAAGCGTGACGCGATCTAGTAACGGAAGATCAATCGGAACTTCGATGAAGGAAATCGATTCGCGAATTGCTGCCGTGGCAGGAGTTGTTTCTGAGCTTAGGGCGGCTAATTTAGAAATGGGCCATTTCCGGACTGGGTGCCCTTCGAAATGACCAAAGATCTTACCCTTCCTCCCTTTCCTAAGCATCGTCACAGTTGCAGTTTCTGGCAACACGTTGGTACTCAGAAGTGTTTCACCCAAAATGGCGTTAAGTAATGTCGACTTTCCTGACTTGAAAGTTCCCATAACAACGACCAGAGGCGGCAGGCGTAGATCATGTGCGGTGGTCTCAAACTGGAACGAATGGTCTGCCAAAAGCGGATAGAAAGATAAGTCTGTTGCCGCAGCTGAAAGCAGTTCGCCGAGCCGAGCAAGTTGTTTTGTGTTATCCAGGTCTATCGTTGGCATTGATTCCTATTCCAGAACAAGCTTGGTCATTGAGTATTCGCTCAGATGAGCAAGGGGATCACTATAGTTCAATACCGTCGTGGCGCCGTGACCAAGTGGTATGCTGCTCTCCAGCAGGGTTCCACCGTGCAGAACGTCGTGCCCGTGCTGCATATTTGGATGAATAGTTGCCTTTAACTGCATCTGAGAGTCGTAGACATCGTGCGCACCATGTCCATGGGGAATGATTCTCTCCTGTAGAGCGCCGTCTCTGTACACATCCATTCCACCCTCGGCATTGGGTACTGCATGTTCATGACCACCATCCGACCGGAAGTAGTCCTGGGAAAACGCGTTCTTGACGCCAGTGGAAATCAGTTCGCCGTTGATGGTATGGTGGGACAGATCGCCATTGTGGAAGATCTGATTCTGATCAGCAAATTGGTCGCTCATACAGAGGCCTCCTTCAATTCGTTGGATGATAGTAACGATATTCGAGTCTCGAGTTTTCGTAGACTCGCAAGTGTCTCGTCGATAATACTCAGACGGCTCCGGACCATCGCCGTCGGCTGACTCCGGAATGCCGATTCTTCCTGTATCTCGCTCCGCGCTGCTTGCAGGAGCTGGCGGTACTTCAGTTCGGCGGACTCCTGAAGACCTCTGACCTCATCGACCAAGTACCCTAAAACTCGGTCCCTCATTGACTCCGCCGCCAAATAGAGGGCCTTATCAAATTCAGGCATGAACTTGTGCTTGGCTTTTTCGAGGCCGGATTTGTCAAGGCGTCCGGCCAACCAAGGATATCCAGCAAAACTGAGCATCGGCATAAACATTCCGACGCCGGTTAGCATTAATAGAGCGCTAACGCCTCCGAGAATGAGCCCTGCATACATACGACCATTTGGAGCATCTGGAGAATCAAGATGGACATCCTCAACTGCTATCCCGCGAGAAACGAACCTCGGCTCAAGCATTGGAATCCTGGTTTTAAATTCCCTGGTTAGTGCGGCAGTCAATTCCGCAGAAAGACGCATGAGCAATGAACGAAGCGCATCCCCGTGTGCATCAACCCACATCTTGCACCGCCTCTTGATCATTAGAGGGATCTGCATTTCAACGAAGCCCTTAAAATCCGGCCCGCTGTAGGTGCTAATTTGGTCGCCTACATCTTCCTTCAGAGCGCGAAAATACGTCTCCATGGACTTTTGCGCCATCGCAATGATTTCAGCCTCGCGGTCGCTCGTCCAGTCGGCAATCCGTCTAATTCTTTCTTCCCGCTGACGCCACTGCTCATCCAGTTCAACTATTTGTCGCTTTAGCGCATCTGCCTCAAGCTGGCTCGAAGACTTCTTGCGCTCGGCGTCATTCTTGGCACTAAGAATGATTGCTGAAAGCCTCTGGCGCAGGTGAGCAACCTTTTCCTGACTACGCATTCCATCTAGGTTGATAATGCGAAGTTGGGCCTCCAATTCTTCTATGCCAGAGTAGGCCCGCTCGGATTCAGAACCTGCTTCCTTTGCAGATAAGACAACAACGGGCAAATCGTCTCTGTCGAGCGCCGAGGCAAGCCTGTTCTTCACCTTCTCTGCCGCCGTGCTCTTGTACTCAACCTCAAGCAAGTCAGCAAAGTTCGAGACGAAGAGCAATCGCTCGATGCCATTGGTCAGAATAGTCGATTGAAGAAACTCAATTTCAGAGTCGGTCACTGCTTGCATTGAATCAAGTACAAAAATTACTGCATCAGCGCGAGGGACAAAACGATACGTCACTTCTACACGGTCCCTGTTGAGGTCGGCCACACCCGGCGTATCGACATAAACCATGCCTGCCTGCAATAGCGGATGTGGAATGCCAACTTCGACATATTCGATCTCCGTTGCCGCCTGACTGGCGGAGGAAACAACGGATTCAATCGCATCCTTGGAAAAGACTAAATCCTTTACAGTGCCACCAGCATAATGCACCTGAATCTGGGGATTCGCGGAGTAACGAAGAATTGTAACTGTCGCGGTAGTGGGCGTTACGCCAATAGGGAGAATCTCTTGCCCAAAGAGCGCATTTAACAATGTGCTCTTGCCCCGGTTAAACTCGCCTACCACAACGACAGTAAATACATCTGTCTCCAAATCTGTACGCCAATCGTTAAAGTCGGAGAGTAAACTCTGACTGTCGATCGTATTCAAGATAGCGGCAAGACAGTTGCCGATCTCTCGCAATTCTTCCTTGGCCTCGATACAATTCATTCGAACAACCCTTCGCTCATCAACTGTTGCTTTACATCAAGCAAGCGTTTCTCCGTCCGGCCCAACTCATTCCGCAACTCGGTGGCGCTCTGCGTGGCACTCGTCAGTTTGTCCAGCGCGGAGACAAGTGCGCTTCTGGCCTCAACACAACGACGCTCAAAGGCGTCCGCGAGTTCTTTCAACGCTTCTTGTACAGCCGTATCCCAGGCTTGCTCAAACTGAGATACAGCACCGGGAATTGTGCCTCGATAACGTTCATCCATCGAGAGTCTTATTTTCCCAAGTTGTTCTTGCCGAGCTTTCGACTCGAAAAGGAAAGAGGCCAATGCACCGCCGATCCATCCAGCGAAGATAGCGAGTGGAAAGAATAGCGGAACAAACAGGAGTCCGATTCCGGCCCCTCCAAGCTGGAGAAGCATAGAGCCCGTCCCAACCTCCGTCGAGGAGACACTCACACCATGCCTTGTCATCAAAGCATCGAAGTTCGCGTGGAACACCGTGCCGAAGCCGGCTTCAATATCTGCAAGCTCCTTGCCCGCGTTGGAAAACTCAAGCGAAAATGCAGCAGTTGTGGTGGATTTGAACGAAGAGTGTAATTGAGATTGGATTGGGGCCACAATTCCCTCTATGTGTCGGCCAATTTCTTCTGCTTGCAGCGGCCCCTCGTATGAATCGACGGCTGCTAAAGCTGAGTTGGCAATATCGTAGAGGCCTCTTCGAAGAAGAACAGCCATTTCACTTCGCTTGTTACCGAGGCGAAGGCGAAGAGATGAAATTGTCGTGTCGCGTCGTTGCTGCAGTCGTTGAATCTTCGGGGCAAGCTCGTCGATCCTTTTCTGCAATTCTGGAATCTCTAATCCGACACTGGACTTGGCGAAGGATAGTGGGCCGCTGAGCAACTCATCGCAATAGCGAAGCCCTCTATGAATCGGACGGCTCAGTTTGGCACAAGCTCGATCGGACTGGAGAAACGTTGAGAGAGCGGCTTCGAGTTCCTGAAAGCCGCCTTCCTCATCAGGCGATACTGAATTCTTTGTTGCTCTTAGCCTGAAGCGAAGAGCAGTCCTCGCTGAGACGGGAAACAGGCGGGGTTGCTTTACGACGTTCGAAAGGTCATTGAGGCATTTATGTCGAACTGTCTCAAGATCATCCTTTGAAAGCGTATCTGAGAAATTGAGCAGGAAGAAGATCCTAGCAACGTCGGACTTTAGCACTCGATTAACCAAAAAGTCCGACTCAGATTTAGTAAAAGGCGTCCTTGCACTTAGTACGAAAAGGATTGCATCTGCACGAGGGATATAGTCGTAGGTAATCTGTTCGCGGAGTGGGTCGAGATCGTTTGTGCCAGGTGTATCAATGATTTCGACACCCTCATTGCAAATAGGCGCGCTGCAGCACATTTCGACCATCGAGAGATCGCGAAGGTCTTTTAGCCTCTGCTCATATCGTTGGCATTGATCTCGGTCATTCCTCCGGGGCAGAAGCGGCGCAACGAGGTCGCAAAACTGTTCGAAGGTAATTTCCTGGTCTTGGCGCCCATTGCGGTGGAGCAACTTGAACGATTTGCTGCCTCCCCCCGCGACCTTCGTCAAGACGGCCGTTGTTGGCTCGACTGCGGACGGCAATACACGGTCTCTCAACAGCGCATTGATCACCGTAGACTTGCCTCTGGTAAACTCCCCAACGACCACAAAGCGAAAGGTATCCTTGAGCATTTCGCGCCGGGTATTGTCTAGTTCAAGGGCGAGACTTTCAACAGCCAGGCCTCTCGCAACTTCTGCAAGTGCCTTCAGTTGGCCCGAGATGCGCTCTTGACGCGAGCGGAAACCACTCAATTCAAATGAGTTCAAGAAGATCCTACATCCGAAAAGTTGGAATTAAGAGTTGGGGGGATTATAGCAGCGTTGCCAACGTATCCGTTCGCCCGCAGAAGTGCGCTGGCTGGGTAATCGGAAGGATTAGACCGGACTCATCAGTTCCTGATCGTAGGCCCGCCGAAGACTCGATGTCGACGACGTGTATCCTTCCGACCGGCGCAGCCGGTTGGTGCCGTTCATCCTAGAACGAAGCGTTCACAAAGCGAGTGGTTCCATTGTCAAAAGCCCCTGTGCAGCTGATGGCCGCGAATGCTCCAATGGTAAAGCACGTTATACGAGGTTCGGATAATTATATGCGCCTCGTATAACGCCGTATAAGACCTGGGGTGGGAAGCCTTTTTCTAGGTAATCGTGCATGAGCTTCGCAACTTTCGCCGATGGATCGAATCCTCGAAACAGTGTCAAACTCATCCCGCCACCGAGCCTGGATATTCGGCCAAGTCACAAGCGGATCGACGAGTTCTTTGATTGCAGGCGAGAGCCCTTTCAGTTGCGGATTGCGCATGGGACGATCACTCTGGCTTCAACTTAGTTTTATGCAGGAACAGCCGCGCGGCAAACCCGTCATCGATGCTTGCTGTGGGATTATGCAGACGGCCAGGAACAAACGCGGTAACCAGTTCGCTGAAATAGCTCTCCATGGTGACTAGAGAATATAGGCCGAGATTTTCAGTGCGTAAGCTCACGGTAGTCAATCAAAGTTCTCCCGCACTCCTCAAGGTGCTCCACCTCACCACGCGAAATCTCGCGCAACATGACTGGATTCCAGCCCATTTCGTGTTCCGACAGACCCACGTAAAATGCTCCGGTCCGGCGGCGTTCGCGGCGGTGGCTCGTCATCGGTGTCGAAGCAACTGGTAAATAAACCATGATTGAACCCCGCTTCTGTACCTCGGACTGACCGCTGAACCATACGAATGCGGCCTCCTTATCCACGTCCGCGATTCGCCTGGAAAGCGCCAGCATGCTCGCGCACTCGATATGCAACGGCGGCCTGGCGACGGTCTCATCGTAGTTCGGACCGGCAAAGACTCGCTCTGCAACCACTCGGTGCGGGACAAACGGCGGCACGTGCAGTGTGACCTTATGAATGCCCGCGTAGAAGTGTTTTCCGACGGAGACCTTTCCGGCGAAGTGCACCCATTTCGGCCCAAACCAGTTGTCAATGCGAATAACGTACAGACGCGCCGGCTCGTAGTCGCGAGCACCGCCAACAACTAGAGCCTGCACCTTTTTCATGAACTCGGCCGAGTCTCCTGGCTGCGCCGAAGTGAACTCTGTGACACCATCGAACATAGTTGGCTCCTGTACCCCAGGTCCCGTGCATATCGAGACCTGGGGCATTCGGGTTAATCGAGAAACGCAATCTGCGGAGCGTGCTTCGCAAATCTCTCCCGGTTCATGAACACGCGATGCCAGCACCAGAGATCAATCGTCTTGTGATCCCGGTGCCGGATTTCTCCACGCGCATAGACTTCGGCGTTGCGCACCATGCGGCTCCAGCCGAACTTTCGCGCTTCTGGGTTGCGTGCGATGAGCTTCTGGTACTCCCCGATAGCAATGCCCGTCTGGTACCGGCTGCATACCATCACCGCTTCACCACCTTTCCTCATCATCTGCGCACAGACGTGAGGCTTGCTGCCACCACCGCGGCTTAGCGGCTCGTTGCGCAGGATCACGGCGTCCTTGTCGTTCACGCCGGGTTCCGGAACAAAGAACCACTCACCCTGCCGAATCGCCTCACGTCCCTCGATCTCCGTGGGACGCAAGCTGGCGATTGCGGTTCGCACATCGCGAACACCATCGCCCGGCACGGCCGCAGCAAACCAGTGGCGTTCATCGCGCCCAAGCAGGAACTTGTGCTTTGCACTTCCGTCTCGAGTCATCAGCACCAGGTGATGCGACTGTGGCTGCACGTCGATAACTTCGATTGCAACTTCGTCTTCACACCCGATGACAAACACTTCGCCGGAACGGTCCCTGCCTACATCGATTGCAATCTTCGTCCGCTGCCTGAGGCGAGGTCCGCGCACAACAACGCGCGCACCCATACGGGCGAAGTGCCGACACAGATACTCCTGGGTCG
>Ga0302140_10008837_pt1 | contig 12521 bp, 16 predicted proteins | sample I_Bog_E1_1_FD_202095 | JGI IMG/M metagenome (GOLD analysis project Ga0302140, IMG submission 202095) | Peat permafrost microbial communities from Stordalen Mire near Abisko, Sweden - I_Bog_E1_1 | ecosystem: Environmental > Terrestrial > Soil > Wetlands > Peat | place: Sweden: Abisko, Stordalen...
TCATCCATAGATGCTATCTCGAGCAGCAGTCCGCGCGTCATCTACGACCTCGATGGTCGCCCGCCGGGGCTTCCACTCTACCCGTGCTCAAATGTCATCACCATACCATTACCCCGAGGGGCCACGAAGCAACATTCCATTCAACCCGTTGACGAAGTGGTTTGCTCTGAGATACTGGGGCTTCATGGCTGTTGGATTCGGTGAGCTTTCGAAAGCTGCTCGCGACCAGTTCATATCTAATTTATCACAGGTGCTCCATTTGGCGTTGCAGTTTGGCAGACATACAAGAACAAATAGATGGCAAGTTGTGGTCTCGGTGGTGTGGAATTTCGTGGTTGTAGAATATTAGAGGACTTCAGTAGGGCGAGGTTTGCAATGGATCATCCTGAGACACCAACTTGAAGACTTTTCTCATGGTTCACGCACAGCTCATGCTTGCATTGTCGTGATACCGATTGGCAATGAAGGGGGGGGTTTACGATGATATGAGTTGGCTGCAGATGAGTCTGATGTGGAGAGTGAGATCAATTTTGCTATTGTCGCCAATGCCCTAAACTCCGTCCCAGCCCATCCAGCCCATCCAGCCAGTTCCCATAATGCTCAAAATTTTACCCTTGTGTCGAATGTGTGCCTATCAAGCGCCTGAAAATCAAAGCAGCCCTCAAAATCCGTCTTGACAGCCATTAAATCATCAATTCCCTTCTGCATGTGATCTGGGATGCTCCCGTTGAAGACCAACGCACTGGCAGTCAAGACCCATTTATTCTCTGCGTCAAACGGCACAAGAGAGTTATAAGGTGGTAGCTTGCTCCTGATGCTTGACACTGGCTCTGTATCACTAGGAGGGAGCTGTAGATACCGACTGAGGTCGAAGACTACATTTCCAAGCACGAATCGATGGCATTCCTGAATCATTTCCTGGGTAAACCTGGAAAGATTAACAATTGACTGTGAGAGCTAGCATCATAAATACCTGTGATTCATCGATTTTAGAAGTTTGCATAAACCTGTCTCATTCTCAATATTGACCACAAGGCGACTATTGACTGGTCTGCCACCTGCTGGATCGGGTAGGTCAGTCCATCGGAGGATGCCCGGGAGCTCATCACAGTCTATTCCTCTACAATGCTTGTTAGCCATGGTTTTCCTTTTCAGCTCGAGAGGATTAGGCTCTTACTGATCCTGTTCCTTCTGATCCTCTTCCACATCTTGGACTGCCATCTTTTCACCTTGACCAAATTGATCTCGATTGACATCGTATAAGAGGGTGATAATATACGATTGTCGGATTAGTTGCTCGTGTAAGCTTTTCCAGATTGGATCTTTTGGTGCTCTTCGGTCCTTGAGCATTCCCGCATCTAGTCCCTTGAGCCCGTTGCGCATTCGGGGACCCTCCCATATCAATCGACGACGAAGAAAGCTGACCGGCTTCATGCCACAGTATCCCTGGAGGATGCGCAAAGCTCTCTGAAGATCTTCATTGGCAACTTGAGTAGAGAGGAAGAGTTCATGCATTATGCCTATTCCGGTGGGGGTTTTGAGATGAGGACAACACAGAATCTCTATTGCTTGCCGACACCAAGTGTTGACAGGAAGGTCGAAGATGATGAAAAAATCAAGAAGGGTTGACCAAGATTAAGACATCTGGGCAAGAATTGCAAAATGGGGAAGCCTTCCTAAATTCTGGTCAACGAAATTCGCCAGAACATTTAAGCTGCTACGTACACTTCAAATTTACAAGAATGAAGAACACCGCTCAGGTAAGTATGGATGAAGCATATGAGTTCGCTCAGAAAAGCCCAAAACCCTGCTGTATTGGTTTGAGGTTGAGCTTTGAAGGAGTCTTTCGACAGAAGGGTCGAGAGTGAAGTGGGCCTGTGAGTTTGCCTCAGCCAATCAAACCCATCCCTCTGACCCCACCATTTCAACATCAAATTCCAACCTCCCAGCATCTGTTCCCCCATACAACCCATTTAACGATCAAATTTCACTCGCTCTAAGTCACAATATAGATGCCCTGACTACCTCCCTCCCACTTTCCGGGGCTTGATTTCGAGGATGGAAAGTATCCCCTCTGCCACCGAGCCGAATTTCTTCGGCAGGCCCCAGTTCCGAAAATTGCTGCAGACTATATTGTCAAAAATTCTTGTTGTCGACGATAGATTCTGCGTTCCTCGGAGTCATCTCCGACTAACTTCACGAATTGTGCAACAATAGCCACAGTGTACGGTATATAGGTCGACTCTGTCACGGTATGTCGAGCGTTGATCGCCATCGTCGGCCTCGTCTTCTCGCCAAGTAGCCATTGGTTCTCCTGGATGAGTCGGAGCGTATCGAATGCCACGATAATCTCGGTTTGAATTTTCGTATTTGGGAAACTTGGCAGAACTTCGCAGCAAGAAATTTGGGGCTATTCAGGAGTTCCGAGGCATGAGGATATAAGCTTAATTCTAACTTTCTTGGGCTTGTGCTCCCCACATTAAGTCTTCCTTGGAATGTCATGAGACGTGGCAGATCCGCAAGCTATACCATTCCAAGATTTGTGCATTTGTGCAGTATAGATGCCGTTGGAGCCCCATGATTTATATTCCCTCTACTCCATAACAGCGCTTCGGAAGTTGCGATCAGATATCTTCCACCGCTCACCGAGAGAAGATTGCACAATGGATTCAAAGCTCTACGAGTGCGGCGTTGTGGGGTTGAACAACCTCTAGAGTAGTGGTGGAGATCTTTCCAAAGTCGGATTTTAATTCTCGTTGCCTATTCTCTTGTGTATTGGTTTCCCCATTCGAGATTTGCGGCATCCCCTTTCTGAAGTTCTGGTATGCCTTCACGATGAACATTTCGGCTAGATTTTACATAATTTCAACTATCATCTTTTGGTGGACTCCCTCAGCCAAGAGATCCACGGCCAAACTTTCAAACTTTTTGTTTCTTGTAGGGTTTATGCGAATACGTAAACCCCAGCATATTCATTATCTCTTCTTGTCAGCATACTTCTCTGTCTCCTCACCCTGCACAATCGCTGCTATTGTGCAGTACAGCACTCCAAATGGTTGCAGTCAAGAACATCCTCCTCTTCGTACTAGCCACTACGACCCTCACTATCCCAAAAAGAGACGCCAGCACCATCCTCAGCGATGTATCCACCATTAAGTCTCACGTCAAAAGTCTCACATCCGCGGTGAACGGATACAGCGGCGGTCTCCCCAGTGCCATCCCAATCACCAGTGCTGAAAGCACGCTCGACAAGTCTATCCAACAAGGCACCACCGATGCCCAGGCAACGTCTCAGCTCTCGTCAGCCGATTCAAACTCAATCATTGCAGCAATTCAAAATTTGACCCCGGATATCCAGACCTCTCTCCAGGCTGTCCAGAGCAAGAAATCCCAATCTGCGGCAGATGGCCTCACCTCCACGGTCAAAGTGACTTAGCTAGTCTGAAGCCTGACACCGATGCCTTTTCGAATGCTCTCATCGCTGTGAGTGCTTCATGGGGAGCCTCTATGAGGTGTCTCCTATCTCAGAGAGTAGCACTAATCTCGCATTCCAGATGGCCTCAGCAGATACCAAAGATCAAGCCAATTTGGAAGCGGCCACTATTGATGGATACTTCCAAACAGCGATCAACGATTTCAAGGACTAGGAAGTGTTTGATCTATCCAGGTGGCATATAGCGAGAAATTTCCCTCGGGGGCTAGGAGGATGAAACAGAGACGTGCAAAATTGACAAGCAAAGCCAGTAATTTTAGGTGAAGCAAATATCTTCTAACGAAAAAATGTGCAAGAAAATATCAAACCTTGTTCAGGCATCAAGGACTGCCCACATGCCGAAGAGGAGCTTAAATGAAAGATGAGAATAACCGAGAAATTCATGTGATATCGTTCTACACAGCTTGTGAAGCCAATATCCCGGCATTGGATGGATACAGTATCTTCAAAACCAATTGAGACTTTCATATGTCGATGAGCACTTACGCAGCATGCTGAACGGGGCTGGAATACTCCACGGGCCAGACTCGTGCCTCGGCCGTCACTCTGATTTGTCCATCAGAGCTCGAGAGCTTCCGCCAATCGAATCAGCCCTGCGATATTTTCACACATGCAGTTCTTCTGACACTGCCGAGCTAAAAGTTAATTGCAGAGTGCAGGAAACGTGGGGTCGTCCTGCAGCTCCATATAACCGATCAACCGCTGTTATGCATGGGTGGCATTTTTTGCGGAGACATGGAGAAGATGGCCTTACAGGCGTTTCAACTGGATGGTGTGATGAGATGGGGGCTATCAGTGGAAAGCTCCCGGAGACGGCCGTTATCAGTCGATTTTTGCTTGCATCTCCCGCTCTCACGACGAATCACACCCTGTGCCCAGCAGCTGTTGCAAGGAAAGTCTGGGGTCAAAATTTGACGTGGCTGCGAAACAGCTGCAAAGTGGTGCTGGTGGTGGTGGTGGTAGTGGTGTGAAAACTTCTCCATGTGAAGTTGATTTTTCAGCGCGCACGCAGCCCCGATTTCGCTGAGCTTGAACCCCCATCGCTTAAGCGAGCTCCTCCTAATCACATCTTAAAGAGCTCCGCCCATCTTCACACAGAACAACCAGCACCAAGCATCAGTGGACAAGACTTCTCCAAACCTTCGCCAGCAGCACTCTGGAAACCTCTGCCAGCTTCATCGACTTGAATTTCACTCCGAATCCACCTCCAAGATGTTTGCGACCAAGGTTCTCCGTGCTTCTGCTGCTGCTGAGCGCGTCCCCATGATTAAGTTCATTGGCAAGCGCACAATCCCAGGTAAGAATCATTGACACCTCTATGAATTGGTTTTTGAAGAACTCTGCTAACAAGTATTTAGCATCTGTCGACCACTCTGCCCACGCTCACCCAGCATCTCCTTCCCACGAGCTCCCAGCAGACTGGACCACCGCCCCAAAGCCTTCCTCTTCATTCTCCTCCTACAGACAACAAGCACAGCAACACGGGCCTCTCGGGCGAGCAAAGAACGGCGGAGATGGCAGTCTGGGCTCCTTGTCGGGCCACTCTCTGGGCCCGGTAGCTCCGGCCAAAGGCCAATACTTCGACCGGAACGAGCTTCCAGCACGTTTCAGACGGTCACCAATCGATCTGGCAGAGATTGATGCTATCGAGACTGGCGGAGCAACGTTAGTCTGCTGAGCAGACCCATTCATGGAGGAAATAAACTGTACAAATTATGCCGCGACATGCAAATATACCCCATGAGAGCCCGAATTGCATTTTGATGTCATGGGATGAAGGGATGAAGTCCACAACGAAGTCTTGGGGAAGGAGGTAGCCACGGTTCGCTGGTCTGGGTAGGGAATACATCGGAAAATGGGACCGGGAAGCCAATGAAATGGCAATGAGAAATTGCACGGGAAGGATCATTGACTGGCATTTGAGGCTCTCTTTGCTTGCATTTTGGGGTGATATTGGAGGATTTTGCTTCCTAGCAGTCAGCAGCTTTCTGAACCGCTTCAGCTCTCAATAAAAGACCCATTCCTGTCTTGCACTCAATTGAAACCCATCATGTGCTTGCTTCCATCCTTCTACCACCTGCCAACAATGATCCAAGGCCATTTTCTATTTTCTATTTAGTGTAAATAAGTACAGACTCAGGTAGTCACCAATGTTGATGTTTTGTGAGAAATAAACAACTCTGCGGTCTAAGAAGGATTGTTCACGAGCCTTCCAATCGGCTTCTCGCCTCGCTTCTTTTACAAAACGTAGCCTTCCTCCCAGCAATCTACAGAAAACCCGCCACAACTAGATCTCTAAAACCCTTCCTCAGCCAAAACCATCAGAAAATCTGATCTGGCCACCAATGCTACTCGCAAATCATGGCCCTGAAACCTCTCAAAGGTGGAGCCTTGGAAATCGAGGAGTTCGACCAAGCAAACAACCTCGTGGCGACCTATATCGAAAGCACATCCACAGGGTCGGGAAGCAGGATTGATATTGTTGTAAAGCTCGCTTTCGTTCATTATCATGTGGAAATTAACATAGAATTCAGGTTCCCAGCAATTCAAATGGCTATGCGAGGAGCGTGCTGAATGCGTTCTTGCCCGCGGGGTATCCCAATAGTGTGACAAGTGATTACCTTGAGTGAGTTGTCCACCGTTAAGAGCAGCTGAGACCTCCTTGCTGATTCATGAAAGGTACCAAATCTACGTGAGAAACGTTGAGACATTAGACTAGACGAACGCTGACTTAAAATTAGGATTCATTACAAGCGTTCTCAAGCTCAATCGCGGGCATGTTATCATCTAGAGCTGTGCTCGAAGGTCGGTATTCCTTGAAAAGTAGAAATACAATGCTTATGACCTTCTAGGAATTGGCGTGGGAGACTCACATGCATCTCCGACCGCTGCACTTCTGCTCACGGTCCTGCAAGAGAGCATGGGCCGAATTGCCACGATTCTGTTCGCTCATAGACTCGGAACTTCCCTCGAACCTGAATGCAAGATGTACCGTCTAGCTGCAGATATCTTCAACGACGCTGCTATGCTTCTGGACTGTCTTTCTCCAGCACTGCCCAAACCCTCGAGGGTAGCACTGCTGAGTCTTTCAAGTGTACTCCGTTCACTTTGTGGAGTTGCTGCTGGTAGTTCGAAGGCTTCATTAAGTGCTCATTTTGCAACACAGGGAAATCTGGGGGAACTGAATGCTGTAAGTCTATTCATTGCAGAACTTCGGTAAAGTGAGACTAAGGTTTCAAAAGAAAGACTCTAGTCAGGAAACCATCATCTCCCTGATGGGCATGTTGGCAGGAAGCCTCGTCGTCTCATACATCTCAACCAAATGGGCAACCTGGACAGCAATGATTTTTCTTCTAGCCATCCATCTTGGGACGAACTATCTTGCCGTCAGAGCTGTTTGCATGCAAACGCTCAATAGACAGCGGGCCAACCTCGTATTCTCGAGTTTACTGGAACAGCTTGATAATGATGAGACGAACTATAACAATGACAGAAACTTAAGCAGAGAAGATCTGCCTCGGTTCGTCTGCCCTTCTCCAGAAGAAGTCCGGCTTCAGGAGAGAGTGTTTGAGAGAGATGGTGTCCTGAGGTGGAAAGGAGAGATACTTGGCTACTGTAAGCTGGGGGTCGAGCTCAAGGTTGTACTTGGTTGCTTTGGTCGTCCGGATAGCATGACTGGTAGCCACACTGGATCTCAACTTCACGAGTTCTCGAAGCTATCAGATATTTTCAAGGATGGCGGATACATTGTGTGGTACGATGAAGTGAGAAGGACCTTTCTGGTTGTGCTGGAAGAGGGCGCAGGTCCGGTCACTATGCTAAAGGCTTGGACGTTTGCTCTTCACTGTGCAAAGTACGGCAAGATTCACGAGAGTGGATCGGTTATTGAAGCACTGGAGCGCACAAGGTCGCACTTGGCACGAGTTGAGGATGATATGATCCAGCAAGTTGCAAAGAAATGGGACTTGGAAGTCTCAGCCATGGAGACACATTCCGGGACGAGAATCAGGATGATAAACGATAGGCAGTAGTTCAGCATCTCGAAAAAGGGATGCAATCTGCTCTGACACTCTTCGATTTGTTCACTGGAGCTCTCATCTACTTACCAATTTTCTCCATCAATGTCGCCGACATAGTTCGTAGACTTTCTTCCCGAGTCGATGTGTCCTTGTTTCCTTCATTGCCACCAACTCCACCGTCCGGTCATACTCCTTTTACGACCCTCTCATCTTCCATACCAGGCTACTCGTCAAGTATTAATCTTGCAATCGGTGAGGAGTGTGAGCCGTCTCCATGACAGAAGGTCTGTGAGTTGAGTGAAGAATGTCGATTGTTCCCAGCTGTCTATAGCTGGTAAAAAGATCCATCCAATCCATCTTAATGCTAAAGAGGACCATACGGACCCTCGATATACCTAAGCAAGACCCAATGTCCTTGCTCCACGCATTTTCCAGCCTTCCCATGTATTCAACTTCGGTCTCACGTCCAAGAAGAAATTGAGCTTCCCGTTCCCTTTTCCCTCATCTCTTCCGGCATAAAAATCAATCACATATTCAACCTTCGTTCCACACCTGTCGACGACCCAGTCATGCCGGTCGAAAGGAGGTGCATATCCCAGCAATGTATTAAATCGTGCTTTGGGGCTCATGGTTGTAGATAGTCAAAGGAAGGAGTGCAATCGCGGACCACCACACCTATGTCTATTAGCACCAATGTCGCATTTGCTCAAATGATCCATACTTTTCCTCACTTCCCCAAGGCCGTTCCCATTCCTTGATCTCTTTCCAGGCTCTCTCGTTGACTGCGTTATGGATGGGCACAATCGTCTTCATATCATTTGCATCGCTGCTGTACCCCTTTCTCTTCATCGCTTCAAAGAACATCTTCTCAGAAGGGTATATCCAATTCCCACTCTCACTAACACCGCTCTCCTTCTCGCTGTTCGCAGGTTTGGCTCCAGCATCTTGGTTGACTGGCGAAGCACGGGGAATCGTTGAAATTTCACGGTCAACACCAAGAGATTTTGGGGCTTCAGATAGAGGCGCAGGTGTAGAAAATCTTGAGAAAAGCCCCTTCGGAGATAGAGCTGGAGGTGTCTGGTCGATTGTGCTCGAGTCGCAGCTATTTCCTTGGCTTGCCAAACTTGCCTCTTTAGTCGCACCTGGGAAAGCTGCTGTTCTCGAAGGATTCGATTTGAGCCATGCCGCACGCGTAGCTGGGTCTACTGGGCAGACTTCCGCCGGAGTTTCTGTATCTTTTGCCATTTGGTTGTTGGATCAGAACGCGTCGAGGAGGTTTGATGATGCCTCCATGCATGAACTTTTTGGTCCCCTGAACGAATGACATCGGCAAATCAATTCACCGATTGGTTGGCCCTGACCGCCTCGGAGGTTGTGACCACCCAAAAACAAAATAGAGAGAGACAACAATCTTCCCTCACTATTGTCTGAAGGTCGATTACTGTCCCAACTTTTTAAAGCATATCACAGACAGTAATTGATCTGATAATGGCAGAAGTCTACCAAGCAAGCACGACTGCCCCAGTCAACATCGCAGTTGTCAAGTAACAACCCCTCCCCCACATCTCACACAATATTGACAAGTCCAGGTACTGGGGAAAACGCGATCCGAAGCTCAACCTCCCAACCAATTCCTCAGTCTCAGTCACCCTCTCCCAAGCCGATTTGCGAACCCACACTACAGCCGCCTGCTCCTCCTCCTTCACCGAAGATACTCTCCTCCTGAACTCCTCACCTCAAGATGTGAGCGGTGCTCGCACGCAAGCATGTTTCCGCGAGCTTCGTTCCCTACGAGCTGCACTCGAATCTTCCAACTCGTCCCTACCAAAACTCTCGTCCCTCCCACTCCGAATTGTCTCTGAGAACAACTTCCCCACCGCTGCGGGCTTAGCCAGTTCTGCTGCGGGATTCGCTGCTCTGGTCCGAGCAATTGCAAACCTCTACGAGCTCCCGTCTTCTCCAACAGACTTGTCACGTATTGCCCGACAAGGTAGTGGCAGTGCGTGTCGATCTCTCTTTGGAGGCTATGTGGCCTGGCAGATGGGAAGCAAAGTTGACGGCTCGGATAGTGTGGCTGTTGAGGTCGCTCCGGCCTCGCACTGGCCCACAATGCGTGCTTTGATTCTCGTCGTATCTGCAGAAAAGAAGGGTGTAAGCAGTACATCAGGCATGCAAATCACGGTGGCGACGTCGGAACTTTTTCAAAGAAGAGCAGAGGTTGTGGTACCCGAACATATGGAGTTAATGACCAAGGCGATCCAAGAGAAGGACTTTGAGACCTTTGGGAAGGTTACGATGATGGAGAGCAATAGTTTCCATGCCACCTGCTTGGATACTTTCCCGCCGATATTCTACTTGAATGATGTCAGTAGGGCAGCTATCAGGGTTGTTGAGGACATTAATCGAAAGGCGGGGAAGATTGTGGCGGCGTATACGTTCGATGCTGGACCGAATGCTGTTATCTATTTCGAAGAGCAGAATTCGGCATTGGTCGCCGGTCTATTGAAAGGCGTTCTTGGGGATCTGGATGGTTGGCAGGGACGCGATATTCAGGTCCAAGAAGCAGCTGATGTAGATGTTCGCGCCGTGGAAGTACTGAAGGGTGGAGTAAGCAGAGTCATCTTGACGTCTGTAGGTGAAGGCCCAATCAAGACGGAAGAGTCATTGATTGCTGCAAATGGTGAGCCTTTGAAGAAGTAAGGAAAAGTTGCATTGTTCATAGAAAGATATCCCTGCTGCATACTTTGCTCTTGGCTTTGGCATGAGAAATGCATTTCATATTCTCACCTTGCTTCGCATTACTGTGCATTTGACTGTTTATTTACATTGTGGGTGCTGCCATACTTATCTCATGTCTTCGGCGCTCTTGATCGAGTAAGAGAACCCTCCGAGAATGGTCGAGTACTATAGCTATCTCATTCTAGTGAGAGGTGGGAAGTCCAATGTTCAATCAACAACTTGAACAATCTGTGAAAAGAGTTGCTAGACTGGTAACATGGGAGGCTACAATTGCAGCTGCCGCCTAAAACAAGCCTAGTTTCTCTTCCAGTACTTTCGACTTCTTTACCTTAAGAGATACCTTGTCTGCTAACTCGTTCTCAGGAGGCTTCTCCATCTTGAGTGTGCTGTCGTCGTACGGGGTTGGGCTCTGGAGGTATTGTATTCAAAGATCGTCGGATTAGTTGATATCGGTTTGCAATTGGCAAGAAAGGTGCGAAAGTTTCAGGCGCATTTCCAACCACAATGGATTAGTCTAATCTTTGCATGTTTTTAAGGTGAATGTTTGGATGCATTCACTGTCCAAGCCATGTTGCATCCCTTCTTTTCTCATACTGAATTGAATTGAATTAAATTAAATTGCACGTCTCTCCTCTGTGATTTCAATTGGACTTTTCGATCTCAATATCACCTTCTTGTTTCAAAACAAAATGTGCATCATGACAAGAGTACTTTTGTGAGGAAGAAGACTTGCGATAGTACCTGAGCACACTGTTGTTATGTTCAGGTCTTTGAGCCAAAAATCAGTCCTTATTACCAGTTCCTCATTCAGATAACGATTACTTCCTAGATTACGACAGCTACACTCAGTACAATACAGAACTACATTCTATCTAGTCCCGGCCTCATTCTACAATATATCATCGAATGATGAGGTTTTGTTTTTTAAGCTATGAGCACAGCGTTGACTACGATTCCGCAACCCCAATTCAACTTTCTTCAAGAAAGATTCTCCTTGATACCGGGTTAATCACATTCGCTGCCAGGTACCTAAATCAGAGGAGAGGCCCCTTTATTTTAGCGAGACACGTGGCTATAAGCCACGGCCCTTTAAACTCGTTGTAAAGCCCCTACCTAGCATCTACCAATTCACCCTCATAGTAACAGGGTCTAGAGCTCAGGCGGCTCCTATAGACGACGAGATAATGGCTGGTCTGGAAATTCGTCGTCAAAAGGAATGCTGACTGTTCAAGCAGAAACGCTTCTCCAGTAGTATTCAATTGAAATTCCATGGCTGGAATTTACTTGCCGTAAGACTTCTAGCTTCGTATTCGACATTATGCAGCCTTGTATCATCGAGTGTCCTCTCAGAAGAAAAGGTATGCTGCAAATTACCTTGAGCAGATTCAAAATGACGCAGCTGCCAGCAGTAGAGAATTTTCGGTGGCTAGAGGCTCTGTGCGAAAAGGTCCAACAGAGCCTTCTTCAAAACTGCTGCCGAACGCTATAGTATGCTCCAGTGTGATTAATGATATGAATGAATACATCATATATACCTGAGAGAACGAAGTATGTTCTCTGGGAGGGAGTAAGAAGTTTGCAAATTCTCCTGCATAGTTTGGCTGCAGACTCGAGCAGCAACAAGAAACCAGCGTTGACGATGAACGCCGAAGTTCGAGCGGCGATTGCAGGGGTCTAAGGGTCTCCCGACTCGCCATTTTAGTCTAGCTCCAGCCTTGCGGGTGGGTCCAACGTTGACGTCCAACAACGCCTCAACGTCAACTCAACTCTGCGACGCAGCAAGTCCCCCTTGCCAAAGCCTTACACCTCAAACGTCTTATAGGAATAGCTTCTATCCGATCGTCCGATCATGGCTTCCTTCTCCAACGTCTACACACACCGCAAGGTCGCCGATACCGCCTCCAAGGCTTGCGAAATATGCTACAAGCCAAGCACAAGCGTGCTCGTGACGGCCGACAACAAGGTACACCATCGCCACTGGGGGATTCATGTATGTATAGACATTGATCTGGGGCTAGGATTTCTTCTACGTGTGCCCGGCACACCTCAAAGACAAAGGCTTTTGCCATCCCGTCATCGACGAGGCTGCGGTAGCCGCCAAAAAGAAGAGGGAGATGGACGCCGAAATCGAGCGAGTAAAAAAGGAGTTCGAGGAGAAGCAGAAGAAGAAGAAGGATAAAGAGAAAGAGAAGGAAAAGGATAAAGATAGAGACAAGAAGGACGAGAAGAAGGAAGACGCGAAGTCAGAGGATAAGGTGATTGCTATTGGC
>Ga0302140_10008838_pt1 | contig 12520 bp, 5 predicted proteins | sample I_Bog_E1_1_FD_202095 | JGI IMG/M metagenome (GOLD analysis project Ga0302140, IMG submission 202095) | Peat permafrost microbial communities from Stordalen Mire near Abisko, Sweden - I_Bog_E1_1 | ecosystem: Environmental > Terrestrial > Soil > Wetlands > Peat | place: Sweden: Abisko, Stordalen...
CTGCATCAGGCCAAGGCCCGTGTAGACAGTGGGCGCGGTGGTTGCGGTGGCGCTGGCTTGCGTACCCACAACCTCAAAGCTGCAAGACGAGGTGATGTTCGTAACGTCGCAGACAGTGCCGCCGGCGACAAGACCTGTACTCGGAAACAATGTGACGTTTGCAATGCCGCCAAGCTGTTGCTTTGATCTGACGAAGGGACCAACCTGCGTGGGACGAACAATGCCGGTGATCCCGTTGAAGCTCGAGCTGCTTGCAAGGATGTTGACCGGGTTGCCGGTCTGATACTGAATGATGGTCGAGAGCTGATAGCCCGACAGCAGGCGGTTTTCCTTGTGTGGAAATTCGTAGACCACGGTTGCCGCATAATGCTGGCGCACATCGAAGTCCGAAAGACCGTAGTTCTCTTTGGGGTTGGTGCTGTCTGGCAGAGTCAAGCCGCCCTGCGACCCCAGCGAGTTGAGATCCATTGATTTGGACCATGAGTAGTTCATGCTGAAATCGAGACCGTTGCTCATGTTCTTGCTGAGAACGGCCCACAAAGCGTTGTAGTCAGAGAAGCTGTTGCTGGTTCTCTCGCCAATGTTGGAGGCGATGGCCGCACCAGGATCGATAGGGCTGCTGCTTGACAGCGCTGTGAATGGGTGCACCTGTGTAGCGGAGGTCGCACCGACCACCTGGTTGATATTGGATTCAACTTCCAGGTGACGTCCGAGCGAGCCATAGTAACCGATCGAAGAGATCATGCCCCAGGGCAGAGCCTGTTGCAGGTTGAGGTTGAAGCTCTGGATATCGGCGTTCTTGTAGTTCGGGCTGACCATATAGACCGAGATGCCAGAGAGCTTCGCATCGGCATAGAGAGCCGAGACAGGGATGGCAACGCTGTTATAAGAGACCGCCGTGCTGAAGGGTGGGTTAGAGGCCAGCCCGGTGACGACGCCCGAGACCGGTTGGTCCACCAGGAAACCATAGCCTCCGCGGAGGACTGTTTCGCCAGTGCCATAGACATCAAGGGCAAATCCAACGCGGGGCTCGAAGTTATAGTTCTGCCCGTACTCGGAGTTGCTCGCAAGACCGTTGGTGCCCACCTGGCTGAGGGTCAAGGCACTGGGGCTGAAGATGACAAAGCGGTTCGCACCCTCGACCGGGGTTCCGTTCCACTCAAAGCGCAGGCCGGCTTCGAGGGTAAGCCTCGGCATGACTTTGTAGTTATCCTGCACAAACCCGGCGGCAGAGTCGTCGTAGACCCGGCTGGAGACGATGTTTGGCTGGACACTGAAAACGGTTGCCATGTCGGTCTGGAACAGACTTGTGGGCGTGGTCGACGTGGTAAACGTAAGTGTGCCGATGTTGCCGGTAAAGCTCGCTACCAGGTAGCGGCGAGCCTCGGCGCCAAATTTGAGGGTGTGCTTGCCCGCGAGTAAGGTCGCTGTATCGGAGATGACACCGGTTGTGTCCGAGCGCCCTTGCGGAAATCCTGAAGGGCCACCGAAGACCAGGCCAATATCGGAGAGCGTGGTCTGGGGCAAACCAACGTTGCCGGAGAGACCGTCACCGATGCCTACGCTGTTGGGGTTGATCGTATTGGCAGGGTCGAATGAGATGGCAATGCGGTTGAACCCGATGCGCACTTCATTGACCATGGCTGGGCTGAAGATATGGGTCTCGCTGAAGGTGCCGATCTGGCGATGTGCCCCCCGGTGGTCGCCCCAGCCCGGAATGGTGTCGCCCTGCAATGCGGGCTCCGTGCGTTTATCGTGCTGAAAGGCGTAGAAGGCATGCACGGAATCCACTGCGCTAAATTGATGGAGAATGTCGCCGGTGACCTGGTCGATCTGTACCGGGCCGGCGGTGAATCCGGTGAAGTTAGCCCCGTTATTGGGCAGCGGAATGAGCGCGGCAAGCAATGCGGCTGCAGGCTCCGCGGTCTTATTGGCGGCGATTGCAGTTTGATTGGCCGCCGAGATCACCGTGCTGTTTTGCAGGATGCCCTGGTGTTGACGCAGGCCCTCGTAGCTGCCGAAGAAAAATGTGTGACCCTTCCAGATGGGACCGCCGCCGGAGAAACCGAAGTTGTCGCGCTTCAGAGGGGCCTTGTCGCCGGTGCCGGCCGCGAGCGGAACCCCTGTAGTGACGTTGTAAGGGCGATTGAAGTAGTTGCGCGCGTCGAGGGCTTCGTTGCGGAAGTAGTCAAAGGCCTCGCCGTGAATCCTGTCTGTTCCGGACCGCGTGGCAACGGTCACGATTGAGCCATCGCTGCGGCCATACTCGGCGCTGAAGGTGGAGTTGTTGATCTTGAACTCGGAGGTCGTGTTGATCGATGGCTGAAACGTGATCTGGTTCTGGCTGATGTCATTCAGATTGATGCCGTTGATCTGGAAGTTCACCGAGTCTTCGCGATTGCCGGCGGTGATGAACGAGTTCGCGCCGAGTCCGCGGCTGGCCGAGGTCAGGCTGCCGGCTGTGTCAGCCACGACGCCTCCCGGAGTAAGCACGGTAAGGTCGAGGAAGTGGCGGCCATTCAACGGAAGTTCCTGCACCGAAGTCTGATCGATCACCTGGCCAACCGTAATGGTCTGGGTCTCGATCTGCGATGCAGTGCTCTCTACCTGAATGGTTGCGCCTGCCGCTGCCAGCGGCAGGCTGATATTAACGCCCACTTTCGTATCAACGTCCAGAGTCACTTTCTTTATGGTGACTTTGCTGAACCCAGGAGCTGTCGCATCAATCTGGTAGTCGCCGGGCTGCAGTGACGGAACCACATAAATTCCGGCGGCATCTGTGGCAAGAATGCGATCCAGGCCGGTACCGAGCGAGTGGACAGTAATTTTAACGTTCGGCACAACGGCGCCAGTAGGATCGGTTACGGTTCCAGACAGTGTAGCTGTAGATTGGGCAGATGCCGATATTCCCAAGATTCCCAGCAGTGGAACGGCGAAAAACTTGTACAGTTTCACGTTGACCTCCGAAAGATGAAGAACTAGGTTTTTGGGATACACAACCCTTTCAGGGGGAAATTTTGGGTCGTGCTGTAAGTGATTCATTTCAATATACCGCATACAATATATCAGTCAAGATATTTCTTGCCTCGGCAACCGCGGGCCGTCACATTTCGATCAAGGGTGCTCGCAAATCGTTGCAATCAGAAACAATCGCGGCGCCTGAAGGCAGCAATTGCCCAGTCCAGTACGTCATCCGAACTTCATCCGATCGTCATCTAAACGTTATCTGAAGCTTTCCACCGGTTGCATTCCGCTTGGTCTATAATTCTGGCCACAGAGTCAATCGGTGCGCAAACCGGCTGTTGTTGCCGCGCCACCAGCGTTCTGTTCACTCGGCTAAATCGATTTCATCCGCAACTTAGGAAAGGCAATGAATGGCACTCTTCGCTACGCCGTCTCGCTTTTTTTCCGCTCGCGCTTTCCAAATGCTGATTCCCTGCATCCTCTGCTGCACGATGGCTTGCACACTTCGTGCGCAGCAGGCGTTTCATCGTGGCAATGACGTGCGTGACTACAAGGTTGCCGGCGCGCCAATATTCGCCGCACCCGTTGACAAGCAGATTGCGACCGCTCTCAAACGGGTGAACGCAGACAAGATTCGCGAAGATATAACCGCTCTGGTCAACTTCAACAATCGCAGCACTGTCTCCAGCGTTGAGACAAATCTGCCGCCAGGCACGGGTGTTCTGGCCGCCTCTGACTGGATCAAGGCACAATTTGAGGGCTACAGCAAGGCGTGCGGAAACTGTCTTGAGGTCAAAGTGGATGACTTTGTGGAACAGCCGCCAACAGGCACGGCTGCTGCACGGGCACGCATCGTCAAGCCCACTGAGATCCGCAACGTATACGCCATTCTGCACGGCAGTGACCCGGCGCAGGCCAAGCGCATTTACCTAGTAACCGGCCACTACGACACGCGAGAGACTGACGTGATGGATGCGCACTCGCCCGCTCCTGGCGCCAATGACGACTCCAGTGGAACCGCGGTGAGTCTTGAGTCCGCGCGTATCTTGAGCCAGTACAAATTCCCCGCGACCATTATTTTTGTTTGTGTTGCAGGAGAGGAACAGGGGCTCAACGGAAGCCATCATCTTGCCAAACTTGCGAAGGATGAAGGTTGGCAACTGGAAGGCGTTTTGAGCAATGACATTGTCGGCGGCGACACGACCCCAGGCGACACGCTGCAAAACAAGTCGCTGGTGCGCGTCTTCTCGCAGGGAATTCTCTCCACAGCTCCCCAGGCGACGATCGCGCAGTTGCTTGCGCTCGGCATGGAAGACGACACATCATCGCGCGAGTTGGCACGCGAGATTGTGGCCGTCAGCAAAACATACTTTGCTCCTGCCGGGTCCGCGCCAACATCAGCCGGTCCGGGGCAATTCAAGCCACTTGAGCCAGTGATGGAGCTTCGCCTCGATCGCTATCTGCGCGGAGGAGACCACAGTTCCTTCAGCGCCGAGGGCTTCGCCGCGGTTCGATTCACAGAGTGGAGAGAGAACTTCAACCATCAGCATCAGCACGTCAGAACCGAGGGCGGAATCGAATACGGAGACCTCCTGAAATTCGACGACTTTCAATACATCGCACAGGTCGCCCGGCTGAATATGGCCACACTGGCCACGCTCGCCCATTCGCCCGGAATCCCTCAGAACGTGCGCATCGTGACCACAAATCTCGACAACAACACCACGCTCAAATGGGATCAACCGACCGCCGGCCCGGCTGCAATTCACTACCAGATCGTGTGGCGCGAGACAACTGCTTCCGACTGGCAGTACGCGGCAGACGCCTCTAAATACGGCGCAACAACGGGAAACAATTCAGTAACGATGCCAATATCGAAGGACAATGTCTTCTTTGGAGTAAGGGCCTGCGACACGTCGGGGCATTGCAGCCAGGCTGTCGCGCCGTTGCCGGAACGCCGCTCTTGAGTGCGCGATAAACGTGCGCTCATTCTTGAAACGATTCAGAGATCAACCGGCGGGCGTCTTGAAGAGCCTGCCAAAGGAGAACGATGCGTTCATCGCGCCGTAAGTTCTTGACCGACACTTCACTTGGATTGATGGCAGCAGCACTGGCGGGGAACACGGCGGAGGGCCAGCAGCCCGCGGTTCCTCCTGGAACTCCCACGGCGTTTGGAACCTCGCCGCCGGTGGGGCCCGCGGTTTCAGTTGAGACGTTTGTTGAAGCCGAAAAGCTTGTGCAGATCGAGATGACGCAGAAAGATCTTGCGCAGGCAGCAGGCAATTGGCAAGAGTCGATGGCGTCGGTCTACGAGCGGCGCACCGGACCAAGAAAGCTGGAGATTGAATCGTCGATTGTCCCGGCAACCGTGTGGAACCCCACTCTGCCTGGAACCAAGAGCGGTCCTGCAAGGAATGAGTTTTTGGTTGGCACAGCAGCGGCGCCAAAACTACCAAGCAACGATGAAGACATCGCATTCGCGCCGGTTGCGCATCTTTCGCAATGGATCAAGTCTCGCCAGATCACATCCGAGAGGCTCACGGAAAACTATCTCAAGCGGCTGGAGACGTTCGACCCCAAGCTGCACTGCGTGATCACCCTCACGCGTGAGCACGCGCTCAAGCAGGCACGCGCGGCGGATAAGGAAATCGCGGCTGGCAAATATCGCGGGCCGTTGCATGGAATTCCATGGGGCGCAAAAGACCTGCTCGATACGGCGGGCATACCAACAACGTATGGCGCGGAGCCATTTCGCGATCGCGTGCCCGCAAAAGATGCGGCAGTGACGGCGCGGCTAAATGAAGCGGGCGCCGTGCTGGTTGCAAAGCTGAGCCTCGGCGCACTGGCGCTCAACGATGTCTGGTTTGGCGGCCAGACCAAGAATCCATGGCTTCTTGAAGAGGGCTCGTCGGGCTCGAGTGCGGGACCGGGAGCCGCCGTTGCAGCCGGCCTTGTGGGATTTGCAATTGGCAGCGAGACGCAGGGCAGCATCGTGAGCCCATCGATGCGTTGCGGTGTCACGGGCCTGAGGCCCACCTATGGCCGAGTGCCGCGTAACGGTGCGATGACCTTGAGCTGGAGCTGCGACAAGCTGGGGCCAATGGCGCGTGCAGTCGAGGACACGATGTTCGTTCTTCATGCCATCAGTGGCCCCGATCCTGGAGACCTGGCGAGTGTTCCCAGCAAGCTCAGCTTCAATGGCGACGCCAAGGTGAGCGGCCTTCGCGTTGGGTACATCCCTGCCTGGATGCAGAAAGATCCGGCGACGGACGTGGACCGCGCTGCCCTCGAAACGGTGAAGAAGGTGGGCATGGAACTGGTGCCCGTGAGCCTGCCTGACTGGCCCTACGACTCGCTCAACATTATTCTTTTTGCCGAGTCGGCCGCCGCCTTTGAAGAGCTCACATTGAACCATAAGTTAGACCAGTTGAAGATGCAGGTCCCCGATGCGTGGCCCAACACGTTTCGTCAATCGCGCTTCCTTTCCGCAGTGGATTTTGTGCAGGCAGACAGAATGCGGCGCAAGGTCGCTATGGAGATGGAGAGAGTGTTTTCTGAAGTTGACGTCCTCATCATGCCTTCGCTGCGCGACGAGTTCCTGGTCATCACAAACTTCACAGGCCACCCATCATTGACTTTGAGAGCGGGGTTTGTCGAAGTATCGGAGGCGCGGAGCGATTGGGCGCCGGACCCAAACAATCCGCTGCCAAAGTTTGCCACGCCAAGGCGCGTGCCGCACGGAATAACGCTTGTGGGAAAGCTCTTTGAAGAGGGAACAATAGCCGAAGTCGGCATGACACTGGAGCGGGCATTCAACGTCGCGGGCGACAGGCCGCCGGGCTTTTAAGTCAATTGCGAAAATAAGTTGAATGAGAAATCCTAAAGCGCATCTTTCTTTTGAATGTAGTCAATCAACCGCTGCCTCACCAGGTCAATATGCCTGCGCATGGCAGCCTGCGCCTCTTTGCGGTTGCCCTTTTGAAACGCATCGATAATTGCAAGGTGCGCATCCGGCGCAGTGGATGAAGACAGCTTATAGGTCTTGCGCCGGCACAACCAGATCTGGCTTTGAACATTGTCCAGCACCCGGCACAACTCCCCGTTTCCAGTTGCGTTGGCAATCAACCCATGAAACTTTGTGTCCTCTTCAATATGGCCGAGCTTGTCGTTTGCCTTGAGCAGTTTGCGCGTGTGCTGAGCGCTGGCGCGCAGGTCCGAAATCAGCTTCGGGGTGAGCTCGGCGACCCCCACAGCAAACACCTCAAGTAACTCACGAAGGTCGTAAAGATCTTTGACTTCTTTGAGGGAGAAGTGCCTCAGGTAAGCTCCGCGACGAGCTTCTATACGAATCAGCCCTTCTGTGTGTAAGCTGTTGAGGGCCTCGCGGACGGGCGATTTGCTGATCCCAAGCTGGGTGGACAGAAGCTCTTCGGTGAGCCTGGTTGTCTCATCCAGATCCTCATGCAGAATATAGGCCTTGATGCTGTTATAGGCCAGAGCAGTCAGGTTCTGCGGAGTTTCGATTTTCTTCATCGCGTTCATCATGAATTCTTGCATTCTACCCTATCTGCTACGTAATATATGAAATGTTAAACGTCAAGGCACCTCAGGGACCTCATGCCTCCGATCGCTTACCTGGAATGCTCCCGCTGCCACGCTCAGCTTTCTGCGCAATCGCCGCAGACGGTTTGCACACAGTGCGCAGATCAGCCTGCCGGCTCGCTTTACGTCCGGTATGACCTATCCCATCTGGAAGGAACTTCTCCAATCGAGGTAATCGCGCGCGACGCCGGCTCAGCGGCGCCCGGAATGTGGCGCTATCGCAGTGTGCTGCCGGATGTGCGGCCTGTCTCACTCGGCGAAGGCTGGACGCCAATGCTGCGCAGCAAGCGCTATCCTGGCGCGTTTGTGAAAGAAGAGGGCGCCAACCCAACCGGGACGTTCAAGGCTCGTGGACTTGCCCTCGCAGTGACCATGGCGCGGCACTACGGATTGCGAAAGCTTGCCGTGCCGTCAGCCGGCAATGCGGCCGGAGCGCTCGCGGCCTACGCAGCTGCTGCCGGCCTTCAAGCGCACATCTTCATGCCGCGTGACGTTCCCTTCGCCAACTATCTTGAGGCTGTTGCCTACGGCGCGACAGTCACCCTTGTGGATGGATTGATCTCCGACTGCGCACGCATCATCGCTGAGCGCAAGCAGGAGGAGGGCTGGTTCGATATTTCCACCATGAAAGAACCGTTCCGTGTCGAGGGCAAAAAGACCATGGGCTACGAGTTGGTTGAGCAACTCGGTTGGGAATATCCCGACGCGGTCTTCTACCCAACCGGCGGCGGCGTCGGCCTGATTGGCATGTGGAAGGCATTTGAAGAGTTGGAGCAACTTGGCTGGGTGAAGCCTGGCAAGAGGCCGCGCATGATCGCGGTGCAAGCCTCTGGATGCGCACCGGTCGTGCGCGCATTCGACGCTGGCGCAAGCGTATGCCAGATGTGGCAGAACGCATCGACCTTCGCCGCGGGCCTGCGCGTTCCCAAGCCTTACGGCGATACCGTTATGCTCGACATCCTTCGCGCTTCAAACGGAATCGCGCTTGCACTCACCGATGAAGAAATTCTTGCCTCGATTCTCGACTGGGCCAGGAACGAAGGCATTCTGCTTTCGCCTGAAGGCGCATCGGTTACAGCCGCATACGACAAGCTATTGGCAAGCGGAGAGCTGACGGCGTCCGATCGCGTAGTGCTGTTCAATACCGGCGCTGGACTGAAGTATGCCGACGTGATCGCGGAAGCCATGCATCTAGTTCGCCCGCTAACTGAGCTGCAGCCCGCGTAATGTGTCGCTCGAATGAACGTTTTGGGGTCGGCGAGAACAGATTGCGAAGAGATGAATGCGATTGCCGCTCTCCCGCATGAATCTCAATCGAATACAGCAACCCCGGTCTCGTTTTAAGGGATGAGCAAAATCGGCGCTCTCCAGAACGTTGCCTTCCCCGTCGCGGGATCGAGCACTGACACCTGGCAGTCATACTCCCCTTGCGGCAGCCCATTGACGCCGAGGCTGAAACTCATCGGCATCGTTCCCAGGCGGCTCGTCGCGTTCGGCGTCACCGCGGTCGGCGGCGTCTCGAAGACCTTATTTCCGGCGAGATACAGGCTCACGAAAGCGAACACTGGCTGCGCCGGAGTCTTGCTGTCGGGAGCCGGCGGCTTATAGGCCTGAAAATAGACGTATATCTCCCGCGTCGTGCTGAACACTCTATTAACACTTGGAACCAGCTTCTTGCCATCCTGCACCAGCGGGTTCACTGATGCTTCCTTCTGCTTGTCCTTCGCTTTGGCGGCGTCAAACAGCGCATCTTTCATGTCCACGCGCTGGCTGCTCAGTACCACCGAGCTAATCGGGATTTGTTTCTCTTCCTTGTTCAAGTTAGGAATTACGAAGGTTGTTTGATAAGTGCCGATTCTGCCTGTTTCATCGTCGCGCGCAAGAAACTTGATCATGTACTTGCCGGGCAGCAGCGTAAAGCCGGTGTCGTACTCGATGGGCCGCTTGGCCAGTTCTGCCGCGGTTGCGTCAGATAGCTTGATGTTCACGTTATCGCGCACATTTGAGACCGTTGTGCCGCCGACCAAATCCTTGATTTCGCCAACAAAATCGATAAGGGTATGCTCCGCGCCGCCGCGCTTGGCCAGGGCTAACTCCCGGCCTGGGATCTTCACCACAATGGGGACAAAGTATTCGGCACGATTCAACTGGAAGTGATCGATCTCCATCGCGATCGAAAGCTCGGTAACTGGATCCTCGAGCATCAGAGCGTCTTCAAGCTGGCGCTCTTTGTCAACGGCTGTGAATTTGTTGAACTCCTTGTCGGCGTAATAACCTTGCCGGTATTCCAGCTTCGCCTCGATAGTTTGGTTGAGCGACACTTTGATACGCCGGAAGTGGCCGTTCCTGGCTGTGTTCGTCGCGTAGTAGCCGATCATGTAGTAGTCGGCGATCGCCTGCTGCGCATCGACGAGGCCTCGGGTAAGATCGTTGTTATCGAACAGAGCCTTGCCGCCGGTGTCGCCTGCAAGGGCAAAAAGCGTGTCCTGCGACTGCTGGAAGTTACTGGTGGTCGCCTGCGCAGCAGCTCCTGTGTACATGCCGGAGTTACCCGGTGAGCCTTGTGTTGCATCGCCTAGCGGAGCCTGCGCCACGAGTCCGCGCGCATCGATAGGCCAAAATGAAACGCCGGCCTTGATCGCGGCATCGACCGTGGCATGAAGCTGAGCCTGATTATCAATGCCGTTCAGGCGGAGCCCACTGGCAAAGTAGATAAGCGATTTCTTCTCGTTCAACTGGCCCAGCATCCTCGCGGCGGTCTGCAATGCGGATAGTTGGCGGTCTGTATTGAAGACATTGAACTCGCTGTCGTCCTGCCCAAACGCCGCTCCCGTGTCCGCACTGCTTGCGTTGTCGACGGTCTCCGTTGAGCCCTGGTCCTCGCCCACGATCATGGTCTCAAGAATGCTGAGCAGCTTGTTCCTGTCGCCGGTGAAGTCCTGCAAGATATCGACCGACCCGCCCTCATAGCGAAGGATCGACACCAGATCGACAGTAGTCATTTGCGTGCGAATGAACTTTTCCGCCGCCGTGAGTGCGCGCAGTTGATCGGCCGGATACATTGCGGACATGTCAAAGTAGAGAGCGAGCAATCGCCGATTCTTATACCGTCCGTCCTCGACTGTCTCGGGCGCGATCTGCGTATGCGTCAGCTTCTTATAAAGCTTGATATCTTCGCTGCTTGGCGCCACCACCGGCAGCGGCTCGGCGTGCGCAGCCAGTGCCTGATGCTCACAGAAGCTGATGGACTGAGGAACGCCGTCTTCGGTGACCGTAAAGTCCTTCGCGGTAAGTCCCTGGATCGGCTTGCCATCTTTGTCTTTCACAGAGACCGCTTCAACCACAAGCTGAACTTTCACTGAGAGTGTAAAGTTATCTCCGCCGCCGGCGGCTTTATTCTGTCCAATCTGCTGCGCGCCCGCACAAGTGGCGGCCGAGAGCGAAGCGACGAAAAGGATGAGGCCAGTCAATCTGCGCATATCAGAACCTCAGCCTTATCGTCGTCTGCAGGCTGCGCATTGGATTTGCCGCGGCAGGCAATCCGAATTGTGTACTGTTCACGGTGGTAATCCATCCTGTGAAGACGCCGTGGTTCAGCAGGTTCGTCGCATCCACGCGAACGACGAGATATAGCTTTGCGTCAGGACGAAACGTGCGTTCGAGCGAGCTATCGAGAGTAAATTGGCCAGGCCCGGTAATCGAGTCTCTGCCCGCCGTACCCCATTGTCCAGTGGTTGGCGCGGCAAATGCCGCTGCATCCAGATGCACATTCCCGCTGGATGCATAGATAGTCGACCCGGTAACATTGGGGCGAATCGTGCCCGTAAACCCTGTACCTGGAACCGCGGCCAGATAACTCGGCGTCTCCGGCATTCCGGAGCCCAATGTAACCTGCGTCAGGATCGTCCACTCTTTGAGCAGCCTGGCCGCCCACCCTCTCATCAAGTCTCCGCCGCCAAGCCCCTGGCCGCTGGTGTATTGGGCTTGCAGGTTGAGCAGGTTGCGTTGGTCAAAGGTTGAGAGCGATCGCTCGCCCTTCAAGTTGAGCCAGTTTTGAGCGATGGCTGTTGAACCCGCGCTCTCGCCCGAGCCTTGATTTTGCGCGCCAGCGGTCACGTGGCCTTGGCCGCCCAATGCCGCGTCGTCATCGATCGACTTCGAATAGGTATATAACATGGATGCAGTAAATCCGCCGCGCAGTCTGCGGCGCAGTTGTAACTGCCCCGATTCCCGAGTCGAGTTACCGCCCGAAGTTCGATACTCAAAGTCCTGCGGGCAGGCAGGACAAGGGCTCACCGCGCCGATCGGGTAGGTGTTGGGCAGAAACTCCTGAACACCTCGCGTGCCCTTGAACCCAAGATAAGTCGCGGTCATTTGCAGAGCGAAGGGCAGGTCCCGCTGCACAGCTAAGTTCCAGGTCTGCAGGTATCCTACGCGAAAGTTTGGATCCACAGCGTAGTTATCAGCATTTGCGGAAGAACAAGAGTGGAATCCATTTGCCAATGTGAGCGGACAGGCTGCGCTGTTCTGTGCTAACAGGCTGGTCGAGAGAGGCGCCTGCTGCGCCAACTGCAGGGCAGGCGCGAGATAGACTGACGTGTCGTCATAGATGCCATAGCCTGCACGCACTACCACGGTCGAAGCTGGGATGGGACGCCAGGAAATGCCGATGCGCGGCTCGAAGCCGAGCTTGTCTGGCCGGATCAGCGACTTCGGATAATGAGCGCCTGTAACTGCGCCAACCGGATCGCTGCCCAGGACCGGTGCAGAAGCAGAAAGGTTGGGTGTCAAATCAAGATTCACCAGCCGTCCATGCGCCTCTGTAATTGGTTCGCCAAACTCCCAACGCATGCCGGCATTGATTGTCAACACAGATAGAATCCGCCAATCATCTGTAGCGTATGCGTCCGACACCGGTTGACGAAAGTACTTATCCGCGTTGCCGAATGCAATC
>Ga0302140_10008839_pt1 | contig 12519 bp, 9 predicted proteins | sample I_Bog_E1_1_FD_202095 | JGI IMG/M metagenome (GOLD analysis project Ga0302140, IMG submission 202095) | Peat permafrost microbial communities from Stordalen Mire near Abisko, Sweden - I_Bog_E1_1 | ecosystem: Environmental > Terrestrial > Soil > Wetlands > Peat | place: Sweden: Abisko, Stordalen...
GCCGAGATCAGAGTCAACCAGAACCCGACTCTCGGCATAACCAAAAACAGCGAACGGCAAATGCGCAAAACAGAAACTGTCTCAACTTAGGGGGTCACCCCAGGCTCCTTCGTGTCGATTTTCGACGCGAAAGAGCCTCAAATCAGCATAGTTCGAGGAGCCTTTTTGGAGCTGCTGGCCTTCTTTGAAGGTCGCGGTCGCGAGAAATGCTGGGTTAGCCATCTCCCGGCGGCCTGCCGTATACTTCAGTTGTTCGGGCTGCATCCTGAGTTTGCGGAGCGGCACTGGAGATCACATGAGCCTTACGACCTTCCCGGCCCGCCCTGCCGCGGGTAACTCCCTGCCAAAAGTCACCATGCCGGCACTGGCCGAGATGAAGCGCGAGGGCAAGCCCATCTCTGCGCTCACCGCCTACGACTACGCCACGGCGCGACTGGTCGACGAGGCCGGAATCGAACTGGTCCTGGTAGGCGATTCGCTGGCCATGGTGGTGATGGGCTACGAGAATACCCTCTCGGTTACGGTGGATGAGATGCTGCATCATACCCGCGCCGTCCGCCGCGCCGTCCGCCGCGCGCTGTTGGTGGCCGATATGCCCTTCGGCAGCTATCACGGCTCCATTGCCGAAGCCATCGGCAACGCGATCCGCTTCGTGAAGGAAGCCGGCGCCGAGGCGGTAAAGATCGAGGGTCCGCGCGTTGAGCTGGTCCGGGCTCTGACCGAAGCCGAGATCCCGGTCATCGGCCACCTGGGGCTCACTCCGCAGAGCGTTCACCGCATGGGCGGCTACCGTGTGCAGGCGCGATCGGCCGAAACAGCCCGTCAACTCCAGGAGGATGCACATGCGCTGGCTGAAGCCGGAGCCGGCGCGGTTGTCCTTGAAGGCATTCCGCGCGAGGCCGCCGAGGCCATCACTGCGGAGTTAGAGATTCCCACCATCGGTATCGGCGCCGGCCCCGGATGCGACGGCCAAATCCTCGTCTTTCACGACATGGTGGGCCTGACATTTGCCCCACCAGCCAAATTTGTGCGCAGGTATGCGGACGCGGGCGCGCTGATCCGCAGCGCCGTTCAACAATACCGTGAGGACGTTGAGCATCGCGCATTTCCCTCCGACCAGGAAAGCTATCATCTGCCGGAAGCGGCGCGAAAGTCTTTCGAGATGAGCCACGCGAAGGCGACCCAAAAGCAGGCCTTGCGCCAGGGTTGATGGAAATTCTTCACACAGCAAGCGAGCTTCGCGATTGGTCGCGGAATTCCCGCAGGTTGAATCAGGTTGACAGAGCCGGCTGCATCGGCCTGGTGCCTACCATGGGCGCTCTTCATGCGGGCCACGCATCCCTGATTCGCGCCGCGGCAGCAAGCTGCGACTACGTAGCCGTCAGTATCTTCGTGAATCCTGCGCAGTTTGCCCCGGAAGAGGATTTCGCGCGCTATCCGCGCACCTTCGAGGCCGATTGCGCCCTGGCCGAGGCCGAAGGAGCAAGCGTGATCTTCGCTCCAGCGGTTGAGGAACTCTACCCCGCCGGCGCTGCCACGTTCGTCGAAGTCTCGGGATTGAGCAATCGGCTCGACGGCGCATCCCGGCCGGGGCATTTTCGCGGTGTGGCTACCGTGGTGGCCAAACTGCTGATCGTCTGCGAACCGGACCGGGCCTTCTTCGGTCGGAAAGACGCAGCGCAGGTTGCGGTTGTGCGCCGGATGGTTGAGGACCTTCGGCTTGCTACTGAGATTATGGACTGTCCGATCGTGCGTGAGCCGGATGGTTTGGCGATGAGCTCCCGCAATGTATACCTGAGCCCGGCGGAGCGGGTCCATGCGCTGATACTCAGCCGTGCCGTGGAAAAAGTTGAAAGCCTGGCATCTTCCGGTGAGCTCAGATCGTGTGTGCTGAGAAGTGCTGCGCGCGAGCTGTTCGAAGAACAGCCTGCAGTGCGCGTGGATTATATCGAGTTGGTAGACTGGGCGACCCTCGAGCCGATCGAGACGGCTGCGCCGGGCTCACTGTTTGCCGTGGCGGCGTTCGTCGGAGCTACGCGACTCATCGACAACGTGATCTTGCCCTGAATTTATCTTAGAAGAATTTGATTGCGGCGAATGGGATTGGGGCTGCAATCTGAAATGAATGCCGGAACTGCCTGATATTTCCGCTTACATCACGGCGCTTGAAGCGCGCATCTTGGGCCGCACGCTTGAGCAGGCGCGTCTGGCATCCGCCTTTTTGCTGCGGACGGTGGACCCTCCGCTTGCGAGCGCGGAGGGACGCGCAGTTTGCGAAATTCGGCGGGTAGGCAAGCGCATTGCGATTGGCCTGGAAGGCGATCACCCTCCCCAACGACTACGACCCGTAGTCGGGAATCCCGGGTTGTTGTGGCTGGTGATTCACCTTATGATTGCGGGCCGTCTGCACTGGCGGCCCAGAGGAGCCAAGCTTGCCGGTCGCAACGCGCTTCTGGCCTTGGATTTTTCCAATGGAACCCTGGTCCTGACAGAGGCGGGCTCCAAGCGCCGCGCATCGCTCGAAGTGCTGCGAGGCGAAGGCAGCCTGCGCATTGTCGATCCCGGTGGCGTGGACGTTTTTTCAACGGACCTCCACGAGTTTCGCGATGCCCTGAGTCTCGAGAACCGGACGTTAAAGCGCGCGCTGACCGACCCCCGTATTGTGAGCGGGATCGGGAATGCTTACTCGGACGAGATTCTTCACGCGGCGCAGCTCTCGCCGATCGCGCTGACGCATAAGCTGAAGCTGGAGGAATGGGAGCGGCTTTTTGCCTCCACGCGCTCGACACTGACTTTGTGGATGGATCGATTGCGGAGTGAAGCCGAGAAGGCGTTTCCCGAGAAGGTCACGGCATTCCGCCCGGAAATGGCGGTTCACGGAAAATTTGGGCAGCCCTGTCCGCGTTGCGGGCAGAAGGTGCAGCGCATTCGCTACGCGGACAATGAAACCAACTACTGTGCCCAGTGCCAGACCGGGGGCAGGGTGTTGGCGGACAGGAGCCTGTCGCGGTTGCTGGGCTCGGATTGGCCGCGAACCCTTGACGAACTGGAAGCGTTGAAGCGACGCTGACGCGGTAAGTTCCTGTATACTCCGCTTCCGTTGCCTTGCTTCCATTCCGATCGCGTGCGACGCGATTTACCTTGACTTTGCCCTGTCCCTGCAGCACAGTGATGATAGGACTCCTCTCAGGCCGGCATACGCGTTTAACTTACCCCTGGATCGTCTGTCTTCAGGAGCCGGACCATAATCCAAAGAGGAGGATTCAATCAATGCACATATCTCATGTCAATTACCTGGCAGTCCTGATCGCGGCTGTGATTCAGTGGCTGCTGGGCGCAATCTGGTACGGCTTCGTCTTCAAGGCAAGATGGAGGGCGTTGGTAGGCATTTCAGAAGGGGACAAGCCTAAGAATGCGTGGTTTCCATATGTCGCCGCCTTTCTTGCCAATGTCATATTGGCATTCGTGCTGGAAATTCTGATCACCCTATTCAATCCAAACGGCTTTCCCGGCGGTGTCTGGGCGGGCGCAATCGTCTGGCTGGGATTCATGGCTCCGCCGCTTTTCACCCAGCATATTGCTGAGAAGCGGCCGGCCAAGCTGTTCGCAATTAACGCTAGTTATTGGCTGTTTGCCATGATGCTTTCAGGGGGCGTACTCGCGAATCTGAACAGCCTGCGTTAAGACGGGTTGATGAAGGTTTAGGGAGATGCCTCCTCGCAGCGCTTTTGAAAACGATTTGAGAAGTCAAAAGGCGTCCGGTTCGCTTTTCTGGAACGAACGGCGACGAGAACCTCGGCTCGCGGCTACAATCGAAATTATGAAAAAGAAGGCGATCGCAACTGGGACCGCACCTCAAGCGATTGGGCCGTATTCGCAAGCAATACGGGTGGGAAATCTCATATTCACCGCTGGGCAGATTGCACTGGACCCTGCGACCGGCACTGTGTCTGCCGAAGGGATCAGCGAACAGACCACGCGGGTGCTTGAAAACCTGAAGGCCATCCTGGAAGCAGCGGGCAGCAGCCTGGGTCGCGCTGTAAAGGCCACCGTCTATCTAAAGGATCTCAACGATTTCGCCGCTATGAACGCGGTGTATGGGGCATTCCTGTCGGCGGACGGGGTCACGCCGCCGGCGCGGACGACGGTGGAGGTTTCGAGACTGCCGAGAGATGTGCTGGTGGAGATCGATCTGGTGGCTGAAGTTTAACGGCCTCATCCCGACGCCTATAGTGCGACCTGACGCATCGAATGTAGCGGATTTCAACGCGCCTGGAGGGAACTCTGTGAGCGAACCCAAAGAAACGGTTGAACTCAGCGAGGCGGAGTGGCGGCAAAGGCTGACACCGGAGCAATATCATGTGCTGCGGGAAAAGGGGACGGAGCGGGCGTTTACAGGCGCGCTGACCGAGAATCACGAGACCGGAAACTATCACTGCGCGGGGTGCGGGGCGCTCCTGTTCATGAGCGGGGCGAAATTCGAGTCCGGATGCGGCTGGCCTAGTTTTCAAATACCGGCTGATTCGAAAGCAGTCAAAGAGCACGAGGACCGAAGCTTCGGGATGCGGCGCATTGAGGTGACCTGTGCACAGTGCGGCGGGCACTTAGGACACGTGTTTCCTGATGGGCCTGCTCCCACCGGGCTACGGTACTGCATCAACTCGGCTTCTCTATCCTTTACGCGACAAGGCTGAGGGCGGGGAGCCCAGGCACAACAAAGCACCTCCCAGCCAGGATGACGTTTTCATCTTAAGCGCATTGGTTAGCTGCTTTTACGCCTTTGCGATCTTGCCGGTTTTAATGCAGCTCGTGCATACTCGGATACGTTTGGGAGCACCGTTGACGAGGGCCTTGACTGCCTGCAAATTGACGTTCCAGCGACGACGGGTAACGTTGTGCGCATGAGAGATATTGTTGCCGAACTGCGGACCCTTGCCGCAGATATCACATACTTGTGCCATAACTCAACTCCAAAATTTTCAGTGGTTTGCAGTCTGAATCGCTAAAAAGGCGCACTCCGACCCGCTCACCTGCTGCATGCCGAATCTCAAGTATACCGGAATTGAAGCAAGGAGCAAAGACAACGACGAAGCTCGACTCTCGCAGGCAGCCTTCATTCAAACGCGGCAAATGCCGAGACGCGTCCGGTTCCCAAATTTTGGGAAACCGGACCGGCTACCCGCCCCGAAACCGACAAATCCCTCCGAAAAACCTTCCGAGACCGCCCAGGCCCGATGCCGCTTGCGATATCATTGCGTCTATATAGGTGTGCGGTCAGTTTCCCCTGTGGCCCTCCCCGGTGGTGTCCGTGTCTCGATTCTTTCAGCGCTTTGTTTTCGTGCTCTCCGTGGCGATCTTCGCTACCCTTGGCCTCGGATTCCTGCTCGGGGAATTCGGCATATTCGGTGTGCACGCCGGCGACCAGCAGGACGGCGCCTACCAGCAGATGCGCGTTTACGCTGAGGTTCTTCAGAAGGTTCAGAGCGACTACGTGACCGACCCTAACATCAATGACGTCACCACCGGCGCCCTCCATGGCCTGCTCGAATCCCTCGACGCCGATTCCAGCTACCTAACCGCCTCTGAATACACGATCTACAAGGCACGTCCCACTAGCGGCAACGCACAGGAGGGCATGACCATCTCCAAGCGCTTCGGCTATGCCACCATCGTCAACGTTATTCCCGGCTCGCCTGCCGACCAGGAGCAGCTGGCCGATGGCGACGTCATCGAATCCATCGGCGGCAAGTCCACCCACGATCTATCTCTGGCCGTCGTCCGCATGATGCTGGAAGGGCGGCCTGGCACCACCGTCGACATCACCGTGATTCGCCCGCTCAAGCCCGATCCGGAGAAGGTCACTCTGACCCGCGCATTGGTCAACCCACCGGATCTGGATGAGCAGGACTACGAAAATTCGACCATTCTCTATCTCAAGCCCAGCGCACTCACCGCCGCCCGCGTCGACCAGGTCGCGGCCAAAATCAAGGCCGCTGGAAAAGGCCGCAAGATACTGCTCGACCTCCGCGATTCCACCGGGGTCGACCAGCAGCAGGGATTGCGCCTAGCCAACTTGTTCATCAAACAGGGCACCCTTGCCACTCTCCAGGGTCAGCAGTTCCCCTTGCAGACATTCACCGCCGACCCCGCCAAAGTCCTAACCGATGCCCCCGTAGCCGTTCTCATCAACCGCGGCACCTACGGCGCTGCCGAGCTGGCAGCCGCCGCAATCGAGGACCTCAAGCGCGGGGATGTGGTCGGCGAACGCAGCTTCGGCGAAGGCTCCGTGCAGAAGACCATCGACCTGCCCGACGGCGCTGCACTCTTCCTGACCGTGGCCAAGTTCGAGAGCCCCGACGGCAAAAAGATTCAGGACGACGCCGTGATGCCCACCGTGGCCGTAAACTCGACCCTGGAGCAGCAGCAGGAAGGCGTCACCCCCGCCAACGGCGACGAGACACTCAATAAGGCTCTCGCCATCCTGAAGGCCAAAGGCGCGTAGGCCCAAGCCTCGATCCCAAGTGTCTGCTGGATGTAGTCGGGTACCTCTCGGCGCTGGCTTATACGCTGGTTGAGGCGCTCAGATTTGCGCCCGGGCCTTCGACGCGCTGCGCTGCTGAAGTTGGCGCCTCCGCCCAACAACTCTTTTCCACATCAGCCCGCAATCGGCTCGGCGGAGCGGTGCTCCAAATCCGGCATCGATCCGCGAAGAGCACTTCGAAGGGCACTTCTGTGCCTTCGCCGAAGCCAGATTGTCTGGATTCATTTGCCACGGCTGCGGCCAGGGTGGCGATCTGATTCGCTTTATTCAGTTATCACGCCATCTTTCCTTCCGAGAGAGCCTTGCCTGCCTCGATCCGCAGACCAGCCCTTCAGTCGATTCCGCCGCAGTGCTGGAACAGTCTGCTGCTTTCTATCGTCAACAACTCGAGCACTACCCAGAAGCCGTACGATATCTCAGCCAACGTGGACTGCATGATCCTGCTCTGTTCAATGAACTCGGGATTGGCTACGCGCCCGGCGGAAGCCTGCGTCGGTATCTCACGGCACGGGGTCATTCCTTCGACCTGCTGCGGCAACTCGGCTTGCTTAACGTAAACGGCTCCGACTCTTTCTACCAGCGCATCATCTTCCCGCTACGCCTGAGCGGCCATCTCATTAACCTCTACGGCCGCAGCGTCGGCACCGCCTTTGCCCATCGCTTTCTGCCTGGCGCCAAGGGCGGCTTGTATGCAAAGCAAGGCCTATTACCCTTTCGCAGTTGGCTGACCACTATAGGCAACGCGAACTTGCACCCAGCAATCGTTGGAAGTCTCACTCGACCAAAATGGGCTACCGCGGCAACCTGCGAAAGTGGATCATACCGCGATGGGGAAAGTGCACTTTAAATAGCATTCGCGCTGGTGAGATCGAACTCTGGATGCGCTCTTTGCCGTGGCGAAGGACTTCCAAAACCCCCTATCGAATTACAAAATCATCGTCGCGGAATCGGTTCCGAAGATGTTTCAGAGACGAGCGCAATCCGGACACACGAGCGGCATGCAGCAAGAGATGCAGAATCAAGCCGTGCTGCCGCTTCAGCACGAGCAGAAGTGGCGCACGATACTTGGAGTCAAAAATGACTACCGCCCGCACCTACTTCTTCTTCGGCCGAATGGACACATCAATCGCAGGATGCCTCGGCGTTCTCGGAGGCGAACTACGCCCTTGTGCGATCATTGCTAATCGCGCATTGATTCTTGTTTGTGTCCCCGGATCGTATCCCCGACGACCTTCCAGTTTACGGGTCGTCCGGGACAGTGTCGGAGACGAACATAAGACCGCCTCGCGTGCCGCTTGGCACTAGGTCGTCGGCGGGATGGTGGCATTGGGGGTTCGAAAGATATCTTTGGCCGCAAATTCCTCCAGATCTCACTGGAGAACCATTTAGCCCACTCTGACACCACTAAATCTGTCTTGACAGACAAGCTCGATTTGTGGTCTAACATCACAATACCTGCGGGAATTGGACTATGTGAGCCAACCGCGCTTCCCTTCATTCGATGCATCACTCGATCTCCGCCTTGGGCCAACCATACAAACTTAGGTCGTTGCGAAGCTGTGACTGCAAGACTGCCGAGCTATATGAGGCCTTGCTCGCGACGCGCGTGGAGGAATCCTGATCGCTATGGCGCGCCTGGACCATCATGTTGTCCGGCATATGCGGGAGTACGAAGATAGAAAGGCGGAGGAGAAGTTTCCGACCCCGATTCCAGTCTTCGTGCGTTACAACGGGAGTCTTGAGGCTCTCAAAAAGCTCGGACTCAATATCACGGTGGAGGCGGGAAACAACCTCGTTTCAGGCACCATCGATGCGGCCAATCTCGATGCGCTCGTTCACTCGGAACAAGTGACGGAAGTGCGCGCCCATGAACGGCATCACCTTCGCTTGAATACCAGTGTTCCCCAGATTGCCGCGGACCAGGTGCGAACAGGTACTCCGCCTTACACAGGAGCCGGCGTTATTGTCGGCATCCTCGACACGGGCATCGACATTTTTCACAAGAATTTTCTAAATTCGGATGGCAGCAGCAGGATCCTCTCCATCTGGGATCAGACGTTGAATCCAACCAAGCCCCCTGCGGGGTTCTCGATCGGGGTCGAGTTCACACCCGACGATATCAAGGCGGCCCTAAAAAGCCCAAATCAAACTTTCGCCCATCAGGACAACGTGGGCCATGGAACACATGTAGCCGGCACGGCGGCAGGGAACGGTTCTCAGAGCGGCAACTGTCACGGCGCGAACACGTTCTGGGGAGTGGCACCGAACGCGGATTTGATTATTGTAAAATGCCAGCCGGATAATCCGGGCCCTCAAGATGATTTTCCGAAAAGCCCCAACCAAAATACCGACTTGATCGCTGGAATCAAGTACGTCTTCCAACAGGCAGCGGCGGCGAAACCGAAGGCGAAAGCCGCAGTGATCAATATAAGCTCTGGGTCGAATCTGGGTTCCCACGACGGCCAGGGTCCGGAGGATCTCAGCGTCGACAAATTGCTTACCGGGGTGGCTGGGCAAGTGGTTGTGGTGTGCGCAGGCAATGAAGGCGGCTTGGGAAAGTCCACTGACATCGATCGCGGCATATACGGTTCTGGCTTCCATACAAACAAGAACGTAGCGGCGAACGCGTCGGTTCAGATTCCCATCATGGTTCCTCCGAGTATTTCTACCCCCTTGGATTTCGACGTTTGGTATGGATCGCCTGCGGCGCGTTTGCAATTCTCACTCACTCCGCCTGAACCACCGACGCCGGCGATGACTCCCATCCAACCGGCGGCAACCGGAACATTCAACGTCTCCCTGTCAGGATGCGCAGTTTCAGGAAGCTCGCAATTTGGTCTCGCCAATAACAAGAATGAGATTCGCTGCACGATCGCGCCGCCGTCTGGTGGAACGCTCCCCTCGGGTGCATGGATTGTCAATTTGCAGGAGACCTCGGGCACGGCTACCAGCCTTGACCTGTGGATCGAAGACTATGGAACTCCTCAGCATCCGGTTTTGAGCTTCCCGGATCGCGTGCAGGCCACCACGATCAACACCCCCGGCTCGGCCAAGAATGTCATCACGGTGGGAGCCTGCGAATCGGAAGACAACAATCTGCCTGAGTTCTCCAGCCGCGGTCCAACTTTGGCGAGCGACAACCGTCAGAAGCCGGACATTTGCGCCCCCGGAATGGAAAGCAGCCCCCAGGAAGGCATTGTCGCGCCGCGCTCGAAAGAACGAAGCGTCTGGTATTGCTGCGATTGTTGCCTTGATTTCTATATACCAATGGGGGGCACCAGCATGGCATCGCCGCACGTAGCCGGCGTGGTCGCGTTGATGCTTGAGAAGAATTCGACTTTAACCGCCGAGCAGGTGAGAACAGCTCTGACGACCTCTGCGCACAAGACATCGGAGATGGGCGCCCTGCCGAATAATGATTGGGGTTTCGGTGAGGTTAATGCGCGATCGGTGATCGACAATATTTCACCCGGCCCCGCCGTCGCCATGAGCGGCGGGGGAGGCGGAGGCAGCGCTTCCATGAGCGTGGCCGGCCCGGCCTCGGCGCCGTTCCCCACCATGGCGGCTGCTTTTTCTCCTGCTTCGCTGCGTATTGCAACCCGTCTGCAGGAGTTGGCTCTGCGCGGAAAAAATGCTCCCGCGGTGCAATCGACGTTGGCGATTGTGAGCCTTCATTTCGACGAGGTGAACCGGCTGATTCAGAACAACCGCAGAGTAGCTACAAAATGGCATCGCATGTTGGGGCCTGAAGTGCTTCGCCACCTGCTCTGGCGCAGCGAGGGAGCCATGCCGATCATTCCCGCGACCATTCGGGATCGGAATATCGGCGAGCGAATGAAGATTCTGTTCGACACGCTGATTCGCTATGGAAGCAGCAAACTTCAAAACGACCTTCATAGCTACGGGCACCTGCTGCTTGCTTTGCCGGGATCGGTCTTCACCGGCTTGAATTTCACTTCGTCCACGGAGCGATCTGTTGAGCCAAGCCGGAACGCTTGAGAAGCTCGCGCTTTTTCTGTCGCAGGCCTTGCAGGGACTGCAGCCGCGCCTTGCGCCTGACCAGATCGAAGCGTTCTTGTGCGAATTGGGCATCGGAGTTCCCGCCGGTCTTGGCGCGGAAGCGCAATTCGCCGGGGCCGTAGGAGATGTTGTTACCGAGTTAGCCGCCGTGATTCCCATGGCGGCCAATCTCGCCAGTGCAATTGCCTCTGAAAATGTGGCTGGGATTATCTCCGCAGCCGGGCAAATCATCGATCAAATCGCCAAGATCTTCAATGCCTTTTCCCAGGCTGCCACCGCGCTGCACAATGTTGCATCCGGCGCGGCGGGGCTTACGGCGGCGCAGATTGCGAATCTTGAAAATCTGGCCGCGCAACTCGGCCGCAAGCTTCTCGATTACGCCATTATCGAAGGGCTAAGAACGCAGTCTCCTGGCTTTGTCGCAACACTCAACGTGATCGGAGTAATCGACGACGATCTGGTTCCCGGCACGCAAGGCGACCTCACTTCTCCGCCTTACCACGCGCGCGTACTGCATCTGGAGCGGGTTCTCGATCTCTTTACAAAACCGCAACAATATCTTCAGGAGACCATCGGCTGGGGGACCGCGACCTTCGATGGGTCGACCCTCTTCACCAAGCTCTTTACGTTGTTTCAGGCTGCGAACCTTCCTGGCATGGCGATCTTCGCGCCCGGCCAGCCGCCTGCTTTTGAAGCCTTCCTGCTGCGCCTGAGCCCGGATACGACAACCAACCCACCGGGACTTCTGGCCAGCTTCCGCATTCCTGCGACGCAGGATTTCTCGCAGAACTATACGCTTACCCCCCAGTGGTCGCTCGCTCTCTCAGCGCAGGCGCGCTTCGATGCCGGCGTGCAGGCCCAAATTACGCCGCCTTTCAATGTGACGCTGAGTGAGTCCGCAACCGTCACCCTGCAAGCGATGGCCGGACTTGCCGCGGCGCACAGCGATGGAACTCCCGTTGTCATCTTCGGCGAGACTGGCGGCAACGGCCTCTTCGCCAAGAGTTTCGGCTTTAACGCAGGACTTCAAGCCACATGGGATGCGGCATCGAAGACCGCGGCGGCTGAACCGGTGATCAGCGTAAAGATCACCGGAGGCAGCCTGGTTATCGATACATCGCAGGCGGACGGATTCGTTTCCGACACCACCTCCGGAGCCACCGTCAATGCAGCCTTCGATCTGAGCATGAGTTGGGCGCCTGAGTCGGGTGTTCATATTGACGGCGGAGCGCAGCTTGAAATCGATCTGCCATTGCACCTCTCCATTGGCCCGGTCAGCGTTCCTACCATTTATCTTGTCGCCGGACTCAGTGGCGATGGCATCACCATCGAACTGTCGGCAACGCTCGGCCTGGTGCTTGGACCGATCCAGGCTTCCGTCGACCGCATTGGCGTAAAAGGTCTCATCGACTTCCCGGGCAGCTGCGGAAATCTTGGCCCCGCCGATCTTTCCATCGCGTTCAAACCACCCAACGGTCTCGGACTTGAGATCGATGCGGGAGTCGCGGCGGGCGGCGGCTATATCTCTTTCGATCCCGACAAAGGACAATACGCCGGCGTGCTTGACGTGTCGATTTTAGACACGATACAGGTCAAGGTCATTGGCGTCATCGACACCGTCATGCCCGACGGATCCACGGGCTTCGCGTTTCTGCTGATCATCACCTTTGATTTTCCGCCCATCCAATTGGGCTTCGGCTTCACTCTGAACGGTGTCGGCGGCCTGGGCGGCGTCAACCGCACCATGTCCATCGATGCGCTGCACGCGGGTTTTCGCGCCCACACTCTGGACTCAATCCTCTTTCCTCCCGATCCGGTGGCCAACGCTCCGCAGATCATCAGCAATATTCGCACGTTCTTTCCCGTGGCGCCGGGCCGCTACGTCTTCGGGCCGATGTTCGAGCTTGGATGGGGAACGCCGACCCTCATCACCTTTGCCCTCGGCATCATTCTGGAGG
>Ga0302140_10008841_pt1 | contig 12518 bp, 9 predicted proteins | sample I_Bog_E1_1_FD_202095 | JGI IMG/M metagenome (GOLD analysis project Ga0302140, IMG submission 202095) | Peat permafrost microbial communities from Stordalen Mire near Abisko, Sweden - I_Bog_E1_1 | ecosystem: Environmental > Terrestrial > Soil > Wetlands > Peat | place: Sweden: Abisko, Stordalen...
GATTGCTGGAGTGGAAGCAGTGCGGCGCGGGCTGGCGAAGCCGATCGGCTCGCTCACGCAGATGGGGACGATCCGGCTGGGCAAGCGCACCGATAACAAGTCGCCGCTGATCAAGGATTTTGTGCCACTGGCGGACCTGAACGACGTGGTGTTTACCGGCTGGGACATCTTCGAAGACAACGTCTATGAGTCCGCGGCGCACGCCAAGGTGCTCGACAAAGAGACGCTTGAACAGCTGAAGCCATATCTCGAATCGATCAAGCCGATGCCGGCGGTGTTCGACCAATACTACGTAAAGCGGCTGCACGGCACACATGTGAAGATGGGCAAGAACAAGCGGGACCTGGCTGACCAGTTGATCGCCGACATTCGGGCGTTCAAGAAGACCGTGGACCGGGTGGTCATGATCTGGTGCGGTTCGACTGAGATTTTCCTCGAACCCTCCGCGGTACACCAAAGCATCGAGGCCTTCGAAAAAGGCCTGGAGACAGACGACATCGGGATCGCGCCTTCGCAGATTTACGCATATGCAGCGCTCAGCGAGGGAGTGCCGTTCGCCAACGGAGCGCCGAATCTGACGGTGGATGTGCCGGCCATGATCGAGTTGTCGAAGAAGAATGCGGCGCCGATTTGCGGGAAGGATTTCAAGACCGGGCAGACGTTCATGAAGACGGTTCTGGCGCCGGCCTTCAAGGCGCGCATGATCGGTGTTTCCGGCTGGTTCTCGACCAACATCCTGGGCAATCGCGATGGCGAAGTGCTGGACGACGCGCAATCGTTCAAGACCAAGGAAGAATCCAAGCTTGGCTCGCTCGAATATATTTTCCAGCCCGAGCTCTATCCCGATCTCTACAAGAACATCTACCACAAGATTCGCATCAACTACTACCCTCCGCGCGGCGACGAAAAAGAAGCATGGGACAACATCGACATCTTCGGCTGGCTGGGCTATCCGATGCAGATCAAGGTGAATTTTCTTTGCCGCGACTCGATTCTCGCGGCGCCCATCGCGCTGGATTTGGTGCTGTTTCTGGACCTGGCCAAGCGGGCCTCCGATCTGCGCTCGCGCGGCATTCAGGAGTGGCTGAGCTTCTACCTCAAATCGCCGCAAACGGCTCCAGGACTGTATCCTGAGCACGATTTGTTCATTCAGTCGATGAAGCTGAAGAACACGCTGCGGCATATTATGGGCGCGGATTTGATCACGCACTTGGGGCTGGAATACTACGATTAGTACGGCGATATTGAGTCCCTGGTCTCAGAATCGAGACCAGGGGCACCCGGCAAAGGCCCCGGGCCCCATTCGCTTCCGGTGGGGCTTTTCGCATGCAGCGGATTTCGATGGAGGCATCACGCGGCCATAGCTTGCGCCAGCCGGCGGATGGTGAGGATGGTGATGTCGTCTTCCTGGCCGAAGGCTTTGGCTGCGTCGGCGATGTAGAAAGCGGTCTGGCCGCTGAGGTTGTGGACGCGGTCGAAGCCGAACAGCTCGCCGGAGGGTTGGCGGGCTTCGACGACTCCATCGGACATGAGCAACATGCGGTCGCCGGGGTGCAGATAGAGGCGAGTCTCTTCGTAGCTCACATCCGGCAGAACGCCAAGCGGCAGGCCGCCGGGGAGGGAGACTTCCTGGCTGTTGAGATAGGGAGGCAAATGGCCGGCGTTGGCCAGCACCACTTCGCCGTCGGCGCCAAACCAGGCGACCTGGCAGGTGGTGAAGCTCTCGCTGCCGGTGAGCACGCGGTTGAGCGATTCGAGAATCCTGGCCGGACTTCGTTCCGGAGTTCGCCGCAGTCCGCCCATGATCATGGAGACATTCATCGCCGCTTTCAGGCCCTTGCCGGCGACGTCGCCGATGATGACCAGAAGGCCGCCGTCTTCTGTGGGCTGGACGTGGAAGAAGTCGCCGCCCACCTCGGCCGCCGGTTCGTAGATGGAGTCCACTTCGAAGCCAGGCGTCTGGATCCGTTCGTGGGGAATCATCAACTCCTGCACGCTGCGAGCGGCGGCCAGTTCGCTGGAGACACGCTCCTGGTCGCGCTGCACGCGCAGGAAGCGGGTGAAGATGATGATGACGATAGCCAGGATGCTGGTGAAGTCGGCGATGGAGGTGAAGTGAATGGGGATGGGTCCGGCATGCAGAGTCAGCGGATTGATGTAGGCATGGCTTCCCATGGCGCCCATGGTAGCCGTAAGAATAGGTTCCGCGACGCCTACAATGCTCAGCACCAGCGGGATAAGAAGCAGGCCAGCCTCAAAATTGCGCCTCAATGTGGCGATGATCAGGGTGAGGAAGACAAAGATCACCCAGCCCAGGAGCCAAAAGAAGGCCAGCAGGAAGACGATGGCGAGAAGAACACCGACAACATTGCTGTGACCGACCATGAGCAGAACCGGGCCGACGCAGAGAAGAATGGGTGATGTGTAACGCAAGGCGTTGATTGAATAGCGGACCTTCTTGAGGTTCCAGCGGCGGCGCAGGGAAAGAAAGGCGACCAGGAACTCGAAATAAAGGTAGGCCGACAGGACCACCAGTTGCAGTACCGTTGCCGCATACCACAGGGTATCCATGCGGGCGGAACTTCCCGCCAGCTCGATGAATCCGATGGGCGCCTGGACCAGTTCATGCAGCGCCAGCAACAGATATTCAACATGGCCCTTCTGGGTGAAGTAGAGAGCCAGCAGAAACAGCGCCAGCACCACCAGCAGGATGGAGTTCACCACCCTGGGAATGCGCTGGAACAGGGAATGGGTGCTCCAAAGTTCGAGCCGGTGGTCCAGATCTTCGCGGTGTCCGAGGTGGAGGGTACGTGCGGAGAAAAAAGACGTATAGACGTTATAGCCGTAGGGGAAGTACATGGTGCGCAGGACCAGGACCAGATTGGTTTGACCGGCGGGGACGTTGAGGGGGTAAATGCGGGAGACCTGCTGGTAATGCTGGGGTGCGTCGCCATGGGGGCCTTCGGACTTGACCAGCTGGCCGTTGGCAAATACATCGATGCCGGGTCCGCTGGAGGTGATCGACATGGAGGTGTTCTCCGGCACGGGGAGCTCGACGAGCAGGGCAAGAGGTCCGTGGCCAGGCGCCAGGTCGATGTGCATTCGGAACCAGACAAAGGACTTTCCATGTTCCGAGGGCGGACCATGATCGTCATGCTTGCCCAGGGAATCCCTATTCGGAGCGTCTGCCGGGTGGTCCTCGTCGTTGACGTCGGCAAAGGCGTCCTGCGCATCGCGAACGGCCCAGGTGCTGTCGTCAAAATCGGGGTTCGCAGCCGCTGCGTTGGCGGTGATACCGACCCGCCAGCCTTTGTCGAGAACCAGGGGAGAACCCAGGTTGGCGGCTTCGAAAGTGACCTGAGGAGTTGGCTGGCGGTCGGACGGGACCGGACGCGCGTGCTTATGCGGCGCCAGCAGGTCCGCGAGCGGAGGAGCGGGAGGCGCCTGGGCCAAGCCCTGCAAGGCAAAGCATACTGCGATCGCAGCCAGGCTCAGGACGTTCCGGCGCAAGAATCCTCCCCAAATCAATGTGTTCACCACTTTAATTCAGACGGGAGCAAGCGCCAAGAAGATTGCGCGGGCGGGGATTCCGTCCTGTACGCGGTTTGGCGAGCAGGGAATTGTGCCACGCGGACAATTATTCTTCCCGCCTGTTGCCGAATGGGAGGATACTAGCGTCTAACCAGTGGAGCGAAGCGGCATGAACGGGGGCCGTGCTGGAGGCGGGGTCATCATGAGGACAGCTTGGGACGGGATGAGAGCGGGATCGCTGGCTGCATTGGCGCTGGCGCTGGCCACCGGAGTTTGGGCGCAATCCGCGCCGGGTCAGAGCACTGCGCCGGGCAACACGCCCGCGGCCCAGCCCGCGCCAGGAACCACACCTGTGGGCGGGGATACGGCGTCAAGCGGGACCGTAAATGCGTCGGCGCAGAAGTCTTCGCCCGCAGCGGCCCAGACGGTCCCAGCCCAGACGGGAAGCAGCACTCAATCCGCACCCACGGCCCAGCCCGATCCGGGGACAACGCCTGTCGGCGGCGATACTCCCGCCAGCAAGCCTGCGCCGGGAACCACACCAGTGGGCGGCGATACGCCGGCGACGGCAACAGCCACGGACGTGAATCCGGAGAAGGTCATCGAGCCCGGCAGCCAGAAGGTCAATGTAAAGGCCGGCAGCATTGACGATGTGAGCGCGGTGGGCAATCGCGACATTGGCGCGCGCGGGTTGGGGAACTGGTACTCGGTAGATACCGAGATCAAGATGGGTAAGATGTACGCCGAGGAGATTGAGAAGAGCACCAAGTTCATTACCGACCCGGTGATTGTGGAATACGTAAACCGGGTGGGACAGAACATCGTCAAGAACTCCGACTGCAAGGTTCCTTTCACCATCAAGGTGATCGACTCGGACGAGATCAACGCCATGGCGCTGCCGGGCGGCTTCTTCTATGTGAACTCGGGCCTGATTCTGAATGCGGACGAGGAAGCGGAACTGGCCGGCGTGATGGCGCACGAGACCGCCCACGTCTGCGCTCACCACGCGGTGCGCGAGCAGACGCGCATGAACTATGCGCAGTTGGGCACCATTCCGCTGATCTTCATCGGCGGCTGGACGGGCTACGGTATTTACGAGGCGGCCAGCCTGGCTGTTCCCATGACCTTCCTCAAGTTCTCGCGCGACTTTGAGGCGCAGGCGGACTACCTGGGTGTGCAGTACATGTATCGCGCAGGCTACGATCCGCAGGCCTTCATCAGCTTCTTTGAGAAGGTGCAGGCTTTGGAGAAGCGCAAGCCCGGCCTGGTGGCCAAGGCATTCGCCGACCACCCGCAGACCCCGGACAGGATTCTTCATTCGCAGGAGGAGATAGCGCGCATTCTGCCCGCCCGCGACGAGTATACGGTGACGACATCGGAGTTCGACGACATCAAGGCCCGCCTGGCGCGCATTGAGAACAAGCGCCGCCTGACCGATTCCAAGGACACCAAGAAGCCTTCGCTGCGCCGGGCGAGCACGACCGATCCCAGCAGCACTACAACGACCGATCCCAACAACAATGGCGACGACGGGCCGCCGACGCTTCATCGGCGCGAGGACCAGAACTAGCCTCACGTCCCAATCGGGGTATTCCATCAGGCAGGCGGTGCGCGAATTCAAGCGCCCGCCTGCTTTTCCTTCTTGTCCCGAGCGCATCGATCCCACCCATTTCCTGACCCAAGAGAAGCAGGCCTGGTGGCGAAAGGCGATGTGAGGCTTCTGCCCCGTTCGGGGTCCAACAGCTCCGTCGTTCCGGCACCATCTGTTTCAACATCGCAAGCGCTTGGGTAAGGAGCAACACCCGAGTCCAACCACTGGGGGTCGTTTCAGGCCGAGCTGTTCCGCGCTGACGGACTGGGCGCGCGAAAGCCGGTTAATTTCCGGTAACTGCCGGAAAACCCTTGAACTGCCGGGTGAAACCGCGATATAAATTGAAGTCTACCGGCAACTCCGCCGGAATCTCTGCTGAAGCGTCTCTGCCTCCAGGAGGCTCACCATGCGCAACGCCGCTCGCTCCAATCTACTTGTCCCCGAAGTGCGCGAGGTCATGGACATTCGCCAGGCCTCGGACTACCTGGGCATCTCCCCGGACACGCTCTACAAGTACGCCTCCGAGGGCTTTGTGCCGGCGTTCAAGCTGGGCAACCGCTGGCGCTTCAAGCGCTCGCGGCTGGACGAGTGGATGGATCGGCAGTCGGACATTCACGCCGCCGATGCGGAGCTGGACCCGCAACAGAAGAAGCCGGTAAGGCCGGCGGTATAAAAGGGCAGGGAACAGGGATCAGGGAATAGAGCGCCGCGAGACAACGGGCGGGACCGTTCCAGGGCTAAGATCGATGGAAAGGAGGGCTCGATGGACCCTACGAACACTCCCATCGTTGCGTTAACCCCTGAAGAACTCGACGACCGTCGCCTTGCGGTGGAAAACACCGTGGGCACAATGCGAATCGAAGGCATGGAGCCTGACGAGATCACCATGCAAATCCTCAACTCTTATCAACACGGCAAGATTCCTATCGAAGAAGCGAGCCGCCTGATGCACGACTTCTCTTCTACGATCCGCTGAGGCAGAAACTCCGTCTTTGCCGCGCTGATTGCCCTGGTCATTGAGCCGTTGCGGCTTCGCTGATCTCCGCCGGAGCTCCATGAATTATCCTCAGCGGGTGGATCACCTCTCCCGAATCGGCCAGTTGCGCCGCCGAATTACCAAGGCCGGGCTCTCCGGGCTGCTGGTCACGCATCTTCCCGACATTCGTTATCTTTGTGGATTTACTGGTTCGAGCGGGGCGTTGGCCGTCACTCGCCGCGTTGCGCGCTTGTTCACGGACGGGCGGTACAAGGCACAGGCTGCCGAAGAGGTGAAAGGCGCGCCATTCCAGATCGTCTCCGGCTCGCCCGCAGTGGCTGCAGTCGAGTGGCTGGCCGCGCAGCCAGACGCAAAGATGGCTGGCTTCGATCCGGCATGGACGACGGTCGCGGATCTTACGCGGCTGAAGGCGGCGCTGCCCAGCAAACTTCGCCGCGCATTTCTATCCGCGCTGCCTGCGCCGCTGGTAGAGCCGCTGCGGCTGGTCAAGGATGAGAATGAGCTTGCCCTCATGTCGCAGGCGGCGCTGATCGGCTGCAGGCTTTTCGAGCACATGCTGGGTTTCGTCAGGCCTGGGCTGCGCGAAGTGGAAGTGGCGGCAGAACTGGAGCACCAGGCGCGACTGCAAGGCGCAGAGGGCATGTCGTTCGAGACCATCGTCGCTTCAGGGCAGCGTTCGGCGCTGCCGCATGGGCGGGCTACCACCGCGCTGCTGCCGCGCAAGGGCTTCCTGACCCTCGACTTCGGTATAATCCTCGGAGGCTATTGTTCGGATATGACCCGCACTGTGCACCTGGGCAAGCCCAGGGCAAAGCAGCGGGCGGCCTACGAGGCAGTGCTTGAGGCCCAGCAGGCGGGAGTTCAGGCGGTGCGATCGGGCGCAATTTGCGGAGATGTGGATGAGGCTGCGCGCAGCGTGTTGCGCAAGGCAGGTTTGGCTGAGGCATTTTCCCACTCCACCGGCCATGGGGTCGGGCTGGAGATTCACGAGCCGCCGCGTATCGGCGCGGGGCAGAAGACCAGGCTGCAGGCCGGCATGGTTGTCACCATCGAGCCGGGCGTTTATCTGCCGGGTGAGTTCGGCATCCGCATTGAAGACATGGTGGCGGTAACGCTCGCCGGCGGGCAGGTGCTGACACCCGCGACCAAAGCGTTGATTGAGCTTTAAGGAATTCTCCCGCGTGGGAGAGTCAAGGAACGAATGAAACCACAAGATATTGCGGATTTGAAACAACTGATTGAGTTCTTGAAAGAGCACGGGGTCGGCGAGTTCGATCTGGACCGCGGCGACCTGAAGATCCGGCTCAAGTTCAACCAGCCGGCTGCTCCTGCCGGACTGGGCGACCTGGCGCGGCTGCTGGCAACGGCTCCGCAAGGTGTCGCGGCGCCGGCCGTGACGCAAGCTGCTGCGGGCGCACCCGCTTCACAAGTACCAGCAACCCCTGCCGCGGATCCGGACGCAGGGTTGCACATCGTCAAGTCGCCGATTGTCGGCACCTACTATGGCTCGCCCTCGCCCGGCGCAGCGGCTTTTGTTTCTCCCGGCGATCATGTGGACAAGGGCCAGGTCATCTGCATCGTGGAAGCGATGAAGCTGATGAACGAGATCGAGTCCGACGCCGCCGGTGAAATTGTGAAGTGCTTTGTGACCAACGGCCAGCCCATCGAGTTTGGGCAGCCGCTATTTTCGATTCGGTTGAGTTAGCGTGGGAGCCGGGTTTGATGAGGAGCGGAGTTAGTGGAGTCAGCGGAGTTTTTTCCGCTTCTTGAGCCAATCGAGCTCGGGACTAACTCTGCAAACGCCGCGAGGGAAGGTCCGAATTAGCCGCCGGCATTCCCACAGGGGCTAAAGCCCACGGTCATTTCGCGGCAATTATGGCACGACTAAGGTCGTGCCCTTTCAAAACGACGACTTAATCAGAGGTTGCCTAGCCCCGCTAACAACGCTCAAAGGACATGAATGTTTCGTAAGGTGCTGGTTGCCAATCGCGGTGAAATTGCGCTGCGTGTCATGAACGCCTGCAAGGAACTCGGCATTCGCACGGTCGCCGTTTACAGCGAGGCAGACCGCAACTCGCTGCACGTTCGCTTTGCCGACGAGGCCATCTGCATTGGGCCGCCGCGGCTTGCGGACAGCTATCTGAATGTGCCGGCCGTCATCTCCGCCGCGGAGATTGCCGATGTGGAAGCGATTCATCCCGGCTATGGGCTGCTGAGCGAGAATGCCAACTTCGCCGAAGTTTGCCGCGCTTCGAATGTCAAGTTCATCGGGCCTCCGCCGGAAGTCACACGCCTGATGGGCGAGAAGGAAAAGGCACGCCAGGCGATGAAGAGGGCCAAGGTGCCCATTCTTCCTGGGTCGGACGGGGTAATCGCCACTGTTGAGGAAGCCGAGGAATGGGCTCAGAAGGTGGGCTATCCCGTCATCCTCAAGGCCAAGGCGGGCGGAGGCGGGCGCGGCATGCGCATTGTCCGCAGCGTCGACGAACTTCCCAATCTCTTCCATGCCGCCAACACGGAGGCCGCAAACGCCTTCGGCAACGGCGAGCTGTACATGGAGAAATTCATCGAACGGCCCCGCCACATCGAGTTTCAAATCCTTGCCGACGAGCACGGGCATGTGGCTACGCTGTTTGAGCGCGAGTGTTCCATTCAACGCCGCCATCAGAAGCTGATTGAAGAGGCGCCCTCGCTGATGGTGACGCCCAAGATGCGCGAGGAGATCGGCAAGACGCTGTGCCGGTGCCTGGCCGACATCGGCTATCAGAATGCGGGAACAATTGAGTTTTTGATGGACGAGGATCGCCAGCTTTACTTCATCGAGATGAACACCCGCATCCAGGTGGAGCATCCGGTGACCGAAGCGATTACAGGGATTGACCTGGTAAAGGCCCAGTTGCGCATTGCGGCCGGAGAGCGGCTGGATACGATTCTCCCTGAAAAGATTGAAATCAAAGGCCACTCCATCGAATGCCGCATCAACGCCGAGCATCCGCAGAAGTTCACACCATCGGCCGGCAAGATTACCGCCTTCAACGTTCCCGGCGGCAACGGCGTGCGCGTGGATACGGCGCAATACGCCGAGGGGGTGGTGCCGCCTTACTACGATTCTCTGATTGCCAAGCTGATTGTGCATGGGGTCGATCGCGCCGAGGCCATCGCCAAAATGGAGCGCGCGCTGAGCCAGTTTGTGGTGCAGGGAATCGAGACCTCGATTACGATGCACCAGGAGATCTTTGCCGATGCGGACTTCCGCGCCGGCGAGTTCGACACCAAGTTCATGGAGCGGTTTCTGGCCAGGCGCGCGGAGTAACGGTAAGTTTCGTCGGAAATCGAGAGACAAAAAAGGCTGGAGTCGTTTTGCGCGGCCCAGCTTTTTTCTGTCCAGAAAAAATGTCACAAACCTGTCGCGTCTTTCGCCTATAGTGTTGTGCAACACAAAACCACGGGAAAACCGGAGGGAACGACATGGGCATACTTCAGAGTCTTCCGCAGATCGTGACCGCGATTGGCGGGCTGGGCACCGCGGCCTTTGGGCTGGTGGATTCGACCAAGGTGCTTGGAGGGGGCGTAAACCGCATCGGCTTCGGCCGCATCTCCACAACCGTGAGCAAGTTGACGCAGGGCGCGGCGGCTACAGGCCTGACGCAAGGAAAGATCGTGGATACCCTGCGCGCCAACTGGTACAACGGGACCGACCTGAGCAGCCAGAAGGCGATTGCAAAATCGCTGATCAAGGTGGGACTAAATGCGAGCAACGCGCCTGCTCTGGCCGCCGCAACGGGAATCGATGCGGGCGTGTTGAGCGCCATTGCAGCCAGCATCGGCACCGGGACTCCACTGACAGCGCCTCAGACCGATGCCTTCTCCCGCTTCGATTTCGTGCTGACCGCACTGCTGGATGAGGTCTACCAGGATTCCGACCAGGCTTACACCAACGGGACACGCATCCTTGCATCCATCTTCGCCGTGGTGCTTGCGCTGATTGGCGGATGGACGTTGTTCGCCAATGCCCACGGCGCGGATGCGAGTGCGGTCTATTGGGGTACGAGCGACATGTGGATGGCGTTTGTTGCCGGCATCCTGGCCACCCCGCTCGCGCCCATCGCCAAAGATGTTTCGAGCGCCCTGGCTGCGGCCGTGAATACCATGCAAGCCATCAAGAAATAGGAGGGTGGGCGACCATGACACAATTTCTCGACTGCCGCATGCAGCCCGTGGGTGGGGAACTGGCGACCGCCGTATCCGTGAACCAGGGCACCAGCATCGACGACTATACCGGCATGAACACGGGCGGCCTGCTCAACGCGATTCGCGGCCAGCATGTGCTGATTGCGACGCACGGCTTCAACGTGAACCGGCAGGATGGGATTGCGTCCCTTTCGAACTGGGAGGGCCTGCTGCAGCTTCCTATGGGATCGGCCTTCGTGGGTCTGCTCTGGCCTGGGGATTCGGTGTGGGCGCATGGTCTCGATTACCCTGGAGAGCCCAAGGTTGCGGACGAAGCCGGGGAGCTGCTCGCGGGGTTTATCGACACAAGTTTTGCCAATGCGGCCAGCGTTTCGTTCGCCTCGCATAGCCTGGGCGCGCGGGTGGTGCTTTCGACCGTTCTGAATATGACCCTGCCTGTAAGGCGTGTGACGCTGATGGCGGGCGCGGTGGACGACGATTGCCTCAATGCGGAGTTCCAGGCTGTGGCGGACAAAGTGGGCGAGATATCCCTGCTTTCGTCAGCCAAGGATGAGGTGCTGTCGATGGCGTTCCCGATGGGTAATTTCTTTGCTGGAATCATCGACGGCGGGCATCCGTGGTGGCATGCGGCGGTTGGACATGCGGGCGCGTCGACGCCCTGGCCCTCGAATCTGCTGGTTCCCTATATGATTCCGGACAACTGGAATTATCAGCATAGCGACTATCTGCTGATCAAAGATCCCCCGAAGCCACCTCCTGCGGCGCTGCCGATTCCGACAGAAGTGCCGCCCAACGGATCGCTGCAACCGGGCTACGCGAATGGGAATGCACCGGCAGGATGGCAGTCTGCGTTTTCAGCGGCGTTCGTTTCTACGCGGTTCCGATAAACCGCTGCCCGGATTTGTTGAAGATACAGAGCCAGTCGACGACTCTGAAGGCCTTTGCGGCTCCGCTGCCCGCCGTGTAACAATCGCATCGTTCAACTTGCGAGCGAGTCCAGGGGGAGCGGAGATGGAATCGGCAAAACCGATGGACCGGAGGGAGTTTCTGCGCAACAGCGGCGTGGTCCTGAGCGCAGCCGCTCTCATTCCACAGGCACTGCGCGCCGCGGTCTTTTATCCATTGCAATCGAAGCCCGATTACACGCTGAGAATTGAGCCGTGCAGCCTGGAGATCGCTCCGGGCGTGGTGGTCAAGACTACGGCTTACAACGGGCAGGCGCCGGGGCCGCTGCTGCGGTTGCGCGAGGGCGTCCCTGTGACCATCGACGTGACCAACGCGAGCACGAATCCGGACATTGTTCACTGGCATGGGCTGGCGATCGACTCTTTGAACGACGGGGCGATGGAAGAAGGCTCGCCGATGATTGAGCCGGGAGCCAGTCTGCGCTATACCTACACGCCGCGGCCCTCGGGAACGCGCTGGTACCACACCCATGCGGGCGCAGGCGGGGATCTGACGTTAGGGACCTATAGCGGGCAGTTTGGATTTCTTTTGGTGGACGGCGCGCCCGACGCAGGCCACTATGACCAGGAGATTTTTCTCGCCATTCACCATTGGAATGGGTCGTTTGTGCCCATGGTCGAGACGATGCGCGCGGAATCTTCCAATCACCCGCTCACGACGGGATCGGATGTCGGCTATCAGTACGCGACTGTGAATGCGCACATGCTGGGCGCGGGAGAACCGATCCGCGTGAAGCAGGGGCAGCGCGTTCTGATGCGGCTGCTCAACGCCAGCGCGACGGAGAATGTGGTGCTGGCGCTGCCGGGGCATACGTTCAAAGTGATTGCGATGGACGGGAACGCGGTGCCGAATCCGACGGCTGTCGATGTCCTCTCGCTGGCGGTTGCCGAGCGCGTGGACGCGATTGTCGAGATGAATGCGCCGGGAGTTTGGGTGCTGGGATCGACGCTGGCCGAAGCGCGCAAAATGGGGCTGGGCGTAGTGGTGGAATACGCAGGAAAAACCGGTGCGCCGGTGTGGACCGATCCGGCAACCGGTCCGGCTGCGTGGAAATGGGATTACACGCAATTCGCATCAGCCGCGCCCGCGCCTGTGCCGGACGAAACAATCACCCTCACCTTTCACGATGTTGGTCCGCAGAAGGGGTCGAAATTCGACACATGGACCATCAACAATCGGTCCTGGCCGGATGTGGATCCGATCAAGGTGACCAAGGGCAAGCGCTATCGTCTCGTGCTGCGC
>Ga0302140_10008843_pt1 | contig 12517 bp, 9 predicted proteins | sample I_Bog_E1_1_FD_202095 | JGI IMG/M metagenome (GOLD analysis project Ga0302140, IMG submission 202095) | Peat permafrost microbial communities from Stordalen Mire near Abisko, Sweden - I_Bog_E1_1 | ecosystem: Environmental > Terrestrial > Soil > Wetlands > Peat | place: Sweden: Abisko, Stordalen...
ACTTCCATTGCAGTGCAACTAATGTCGAATCAGAGCGCCTATTAGTTTTGCAGCTCACTCATATTTTTTATCTGATCCCGGTTGAGCTGTTCCGTCTTGCCTGTTTCCGCATTTTTGTAAGACACCAGGCCCGTATCACTATCAACTTTGGGCTTCCCATCAGTCACAATGGTTTTCCCATCGACGGTTTTGATTGCCTGGTTTGACGCGCACCCGGCGAGAGTGAATAACATTAAAGCCGTCAGTGTTACGGCATAGAGCCATTTTCTGTTCATGATGATTCATCCCTAGAGGTTAGATCAAGATAAGTAAGCAGAATTCAAGTGTAGATGGCTTTTGCTCCGACGGACGTCAGAAAACTCTAGATCATTCATTGGTTGTGCGGGTTTGGATGACTCTCGATTAATATTGGTTGATTCGGGGTATTGCAAGCGTCGCTAGGATTTAACAGGTATTTTTGCAGAATACGGGTGGTCAGGAGGGCAATAACCAGCATGACCACAATTGACCCGACTATTCCGATCCAACTGAAACGGGCAAATAAAAAGCCATTCAGATAGCCGATGGTTGCGCCGCCCAGGTAATAAAAAAACAGATAAAAAGCGGTAGCTTGGCCTTTATTGAACAGCGCTTTTTTACTGACCCAAGCCAGTGCGACTGAATGAGTCGTAAAAAAGGAAACAGCAAAAAATACAATACCGCCTATAAAGCAGAAGATATTTTTGAACAGTAGCGTTATCACGATACTCGCCAGCATCACTGATAGTAGCAGCGACAGTACATTCATGGCGCCATATCTCATGGTGGCCCGGCCTGCCATGGGGGCGCTGACAAAAGTGAGGGAAAAACTGATGGGAATCAAGCCAATCCAGGCGTAAGACAAATGAAAGGGCGCATTATGTAAGTAGAATGCAATAAAATTGAATACCGAGGTAAATGAGCCAAATAGCATAAAGCCGACGATAAACATCAGTGAGATGGCCTTTTGTCTGAAATGCGCTATCCCGCCATGCAACATGAGCGCGAAATTTATGCTTGGCGTAGGAATAAAGTTTTTTGAGGCCGGCAGGAAAAACAGAACCAGCAATGCCATTATCAATAAAATCATGCCAAAAATGATAAAGATGGCCTGCACGGGGATTCTTTCCATCAGCAGGCTGGCAAAAACGCGTCCGGACATACTGCCGAGTGAATTACCGAAAATAAAATAGCCGGTGATTATCCCTGTCATGGCGGGCAGGGTTTCCTCGCTGATATACACCGTTACAGCCGCAGTGATGCCGCTGACGGAGAGGCCCAATAATCCACACAGCAGCAGTAGCATCGGCCAAGAGGACGCCAGGGCGCAACATAAAGTCAGTATGCTGCCGGCTAGCAATGAACAGACGATAATTTTTTTGCGGCCGAACCGATCGGAAAGGCTGCCGCTGAATAATAACGCTAGCGCCAAGCATCCGATTTCCACGGACAGAACCAAACCCACCTGTTTCAGCGGTATCCCGTAGACTTCCGACAGTTTGGGTAGCATGGCCTGCACCGAATAGAGGGATGCCAATTCAGCCAGCCCAGCCAAGGGCAATGTGAACATAATGGGCAAGTGTGTTAACGGCATGATTTTTGTGTCATTGCTCATTGGTGTTGACTCTCCTTATTTATTGTCCGATTTCGTGAATGTCGAATAGAGGTATTCAGGCTACATTTAATAAAAAATTACGATTACATCTGAATAGATGAGTGTGAGATGTCCTATGGAAATTGAAATTTCGTAATTATGGAAAGCCTTATATTGTCGTCGCGGCGCCAATTAATATATACCTGATATGTAATGTCTGTAATCACGATTCGTGTATAGTGTGACAAAATAAATTTTATAAGACATGACGTCGCCAGAAATATTTTCCGTATTGATTCTTAAGAAATTTATTCAATTTTACGATTTATTTTAAATCCTGCTTTGCCGCGACTGGTTAATATAATTCACAAGATGTGTAATTTAATTATTGAGAGCATGATATGGATCATTATTTATCTAGAAATAATAATGTGCAGTCTAATGGTAATATTTTAATTCTGTGATGATGATCTGATATTATTTTCATAAAACCTGTTCAGTGGGATGATCTCTAATGAACACAGATCGTAATTACTAAAGATACATATTGTATTTCATGTGCTAGTTATTAAAGTGAAGGTTAATGGTATTATATTTTAAGAATTTTTAGAATTACCCGATCCGTCTTTATGGCAGGAGCAAAAATGATCAGATCTAAAACACTCTATGAGAAATTAGTCGATGCGCATACTGTCCGAACGCTGGATGATCAAGGCAATGTCTTGCTCTATATCGATCGTTCGATTTTAAATGAGTACACCAGTCCCCAAGCATTCAGCGGATTGCGTGAAGCGGCGCGAGAGATTTGGAATCCGGGGACATTATTGCTTAATGTCGATCACGTCAATCCGACGCGCCCTGAACGTACCCCGGCAATGACGGATGCGGGCGGTGAATTGCAGGTCAATTATTTTCGCGAGAATAGCCAATATTTTGGTATCGAGCTGTTTGATGTGATGGATAAACGCCAGGGTATTGAACATGTGGTGGCGCCGGAACAAGGGTGGGTGCTTCCCGGCATGGTGATTGCCGCCGGGGATAGCCATACCTCCACCTATGGCGCTTTTGGCGCACTCGGGTTTGGTATCGGTACCTCGGAAATCGAACATCTGATGGCCACCCAGACCTTGGTTTATAAAAAGCTGAAAACCATGCGGGTCTCGGTGGTCGGTTTGCCGCCAGAGGCGATTACCGCCAAAGATATCATTATATTGTTGATTGAAAGCATTGGCGCGGATGGCGCCACCGGTTATGCCATTGAGTTTACTGGCGAGGTCTTTTGGGCATTGAGCGTGGAAGGCCGCATGACCGTATGTAATATGGCTGTGGAAGCAGGCGCTCGCGGCGCTTTCAGCGCACCAGACGAGAAGGTGTTCACCTATCTGAAATCTACTCCCCGCGCGCCGCAAAATACGCTTTGGCAACAGGCCATCGCTCATTGGCGAGCATTGAAAAGCGATGACGACGCGGTGTTCGATAAAGAAATCCAACTTGACTGTACCGGCATTGAACCGCGCATGACCTGGGGGATCAGCCCGGACCAGGCAGGCGGCATCAGTGCCAGCGTGCCGGACCCGGCAACCGTTACGGACCCTCAAAAACGGCGTGATATTGAATCCGCGCTGAATTATATGGGGCTGACGCCCGGCATGCCCTTTGATGAAATCGAAATTACTCATGCATTTATCGGTTCATGCACCAATGGGCGTATTGAAGATCTGCGCGCGGCCGCCCGGGTTGTGAAAGGACGTAAAGTCTCGCCTCATGTCCGCGCCATGATTGTACCGGGTTCGACTCAGGTGCGGCAGAAAGCGGAGCAGGAGGGATTGGCGCAAATTTTCATCGACGCCGGCTTCGAATGGCGCCAGTCGGGTTGCTCGATGTGTCTGGCAATGAATGAGGATGTCTTGTCCGCAGGCGATCGCTGCGCATCCAGTACCAACCGCAACTTTCCCGGACGGCAGGGCGCTGGATCAAGAACCCATCTCATGAGCCCGGCCATGGTTGCGGCGGCGGCGATTGCCGGCCATCTCGTCGATGTACGGCATTTTGTTGAAGGAGCATGATTGTATGGAACCTTTTAAATGTATTACCGGCATCGTTGCGCCGATGATGGCCGCCAATATCGATACCGATGTCATTATGCCCAAACAGTTTCTCAAAGGAATCGATCGGCGGGGATTGGACAAGGGCACCTTTCACGACCAACGGTTTCTTAATGACGGAACGGAAAATCCGACATTCATTCTTAACCAGTCCCCTTGGCGGCAAGCCTCGTTTCTGGTCACCGGACCGAATTTTGGTTGCGGATCGAGCCGGGAACATGCGGTATGGGGATTAAAACAACTCGGGATCCGTGCACTGATCGGTATTAGTTTCGCCGGCATTTTCAACGACAATTGTCAGCGTAACGGCGTACTGACCATTACATTGGATCAAAAAGCATTAAAGCGGATTGAGCAGACGGCAACCGATGGCGTCGATCACCGGATAACGGTCGATTTGACGGAGCAACGCATAACGGCTGGCGATGACACAATTTTGTTCGATATCGACGCGCTTAAAAAACACATGCTGGTGGCGGGTTTGGATGCGATTGATTATACCCTGCAGTATAAAGAGGATATACAGCAATTCGAACAACGTCATTTTCTCGCTAATCCCTGGCTGAAGAGTTAATGCTGCCCAGCAATCAATACAGATTATATAAACGATTTAACGAGGCTGGAAATGAAACTGGCGAGCTATATCCGTAATAAAAAACGCAGTTATGGTTTGTGGACCGAGCAGGGAATTATTGATTTGGGGAGCAAATTAGGCAAAAAACACGATTCGCTAAAGGCGCTGCTTGAAAATAACGCGCTGCCTGAAGCATATCAATTTATCAATACGACGCCTGATACATCCCCGGATGAGGTGTATTTTCTGCCGGTGATTGAAAATCCAAATAAAATTATTTGTGCTGGTATGAATTATGCCGAAAAAAGGCTCGAATTTAATGAGCTCAATCCTGAACCAACCCTTTTTATCCGTTTCCCGGATTCGCAAACAGGACATCATTCTCCTGTCATTAAACCGGCCGGTTCAGTGGAGTTTGATTATGAGGGCGAACTGGCGGTCATCATCGGCAAGCCCTGTTTTCGCGTGGCCATGTCGGCTGCGTTGGATTATGCGGCAGGTTACAGCTGCTATATGGACGGGTCGGCTCGCGACTGGCAACACACCTGGTATACAGCGGGTAAAAATTGGCCGGCGACCGGCGCGTTCGGCCCTTGCATGACCACCGCGGAAGAAATCGGCAATCCGCAATCTTTGAATATCAAAACCTGGCTTAACGGCAAGCTGATGCAAAATGACAATACCCGCAATATGATCCACGATGTGGCCCATTTGATAAGCTATATCAGTACGTTTACGCCCCTTGCCGCGGGAGATGTCATTATTACCGGTTCGCCTGGCGGAGTAGGTAAAAAACGAGTCCCGCCAGTTTACTTACAGGAAGGTGATTGTATTGAGGTCGAAATAGAGTGTATCGGTCGTTTGACCAATCAGATTTATGAGGAACAGTCATTGCCTTTGTCGTCGATTCCATCTTCCTTTTCTTTTCCTGTCTATTCCGCCTGATGCAGAGGATCTATTATGACGTTCGGTACGGAAATAAAAGTCCTCGGCGCTTCTCCCTTTATTCCGGGCTTTACTCTCAATGACATTTGTTTAAGCAACGGTATTCGGATGCGAACCGCCATCGGTGGAACAGGCGCACCATTGTTGTTGTTGCACGGACATCCACAAACCCACGCGACCTGGCGGAAAATAGCGCCGGAATTGGCTAAATATTTTACCGTCATCGCACCGGATTTACGTGGATATGGTGATAGCAGTAAACCGGAAAGCGATGTGCAACACCGTCCTTATTCAAAACGTGAAATGGCGCGCGATATGATGCTATTGATGAGCGCGTTAGGTTACAGCCAGTTTGCGGTAGTGGGCCACGATCGCGGAGGACGGGTGGCGCACCGTTTGGCGCTGGATTATCAACAAGCCGTAACACGGGCGGTTTTAATCGATATCGCGCCTACCGCGACCATGTATGCCCGTACGGATAAAACCTTCGCCACACGCTATTTCTGGTGGTTCTTTTTGATCCAACCCGCGCCGTTGCCCGAAAAACTGATTTCCGCCGATCCGGCCTTCTTTTTACGCAAACATATCGATGGTCAGCTCAAAACGCCGGATGCAACCGAACCCGAGATTTTCAACGAATATTTGCGCTGTTACCGCAACCCGCAAACCCTTCATGCCATTTGTGAAGATTACCGGGCGGCCGCGACTATTGATTTGGAGGATGACGAGGCGGATCGGGAGAATCGCATCATGGCCCCTGTGCTGGCGTTATGGGGTGCAAAGAGCACGGTCGGCCAGCTCTATGACGTTGTGGAAACCTGGCGGGTAAAAGCCCTGAACGTACAAGGGCAAGCATTGCCGTGCGGCCACAGCCCCCAGGAGGAAATTCCGCAGATAACCTTGAATGCGTTGCTTGGTTTCCTGGCGTAAATGAGGATTGCCCGGGCGAGGGCGGTTTGCCTTTGGCCGGGGCGCATGGCATGCTGCCCGGGTGATCCCAACACTTTCCATGGCGCCGGCGGCGGACTATTTTTATGAATTCAAATGATAAATCGCCACATACCTGGCCGTTGGTTGATGATTTAAACGTATTTTTGACGGTGGCGAGAAAACAGAGCTTTGCCGCCGCGGCGGTAGAATTGGGGTTTTCCCCAGCTTATGTGAGTAAACGGATTAATCTCCTGGAAAAAGGACTCGGGGTACGGCTGTTTTTCCGGACTACGCGCAATATCAGTTTGACGACAGACGGTGAAAAAGCCCGTGACGGCGCCATGGGCGTGCTGGATACCATGAGCGAATTCATTTCCGGCCTGTCCGATTCCCGCGAGCATGTCCAAGGTCACCTGAATATCAGTTGTTCATTCGGTTTTGGCGAACAGCATATGGCAATGGCTTTGGCGGAATTCTCACGCCGGTTCCCGCAAATAACCTGCAAATTGACCCTCTCCGATCGCGTAATGGATTTGATCGAGGAGGGGATTGATATAGAAATCCGAATCGGGAATGACATCAAAGAGTTTTATATTGCCAAAAAACTGGCGGATAACGCCCGTATTCTTTGTGCTTCGCCCGCCTATCTTGCCGAATATGGCATGCCGGAAAACATTGAGGATTTGGCCAGGCACCAGTGCCTGGTTATCCAGGAAAGGAACAGTCCATTCGGTGTCTGGCGCCTGACCAAAGCCGAAGAAACCAGCCAGGTGCGCGTAAAAGGGCCGTTATCCTCTAACAGCGGCGTCGCGGTATTAAACTGGGCGCTGGCCGGCCATGGCATTATCTGTCGGTCGCGCTGGGATGTACAAAAACATATCGATCAGGGACAATTAATCCATCTGCTGCCTGAGTATGCGCAAAGTGCCAACATATGGGCGGTTTACACCATCAAGCCGTCCACCTCGACCCGGCTAAAGTTGTGCGTTGATTTCCTTGTGGACCATTTTCATTTAAACCCCCCGGTTCCTTATTCTTGATGTCTGGATCGGTGCTCTGTTCCGGAATTGATACCGGTAGAGTGTGTGGAACACATTTACCGCACTTAATCAGCAAATAATGAACATACAATAGCAATATTAACCATATCAACCCTATCCGTCCATATCTCTACACAGGGTGATAAAGGGTAATGAAAATAACGCGTTGCCGGTAAAATCCAATGCCTGCGTCCTGGTTTTGACCCCGCCGGAAAGAATATGCTATAAATAATGTTTATAATCATAATGTTATTTAGGTTTTTTTAAGATCACGGGGTATCAGGTTATGCAATAAATGCCGCTGGCATCATCAGCAATCCTCCTCTTTAGCCAATCCACAATGACAGTTTGCTCAATTGGTGATCTCGTTCACAAAATATCCGGCGTAGCACGTTTGTTTATATCCGCACTCAGCAGAACCTCACCCGATTGGTTATTTCTACTTATGGTAGAGGAAGATTTACTTTTGCCATTATTTGCGTTGTCGTACCTGACTTTTTAAGGAGAAATAAGCAAATGTCAGCATTAGATGCAATTCAACCTTCTGATTTTTCGATTGAAAAAACCAAAAGGATTAACCTGTTCATCTCTTTTTCGGCCGCGATGGCCGGTTTGTTGTTTGGGCTTGATATCGGTGTCATTGCCGGTGCGCTCCCTTTTATAACCCATCATTTCTCCCTGAGCAGCCGCCAGCAAGAATGGGTGGTCAGTACTATGATGTTGGGTGCGGCGCTGGGGGCGCTGGCCAACGGCGGCCTTTCTTCACGCCTTGGCAGGAAATACAGCCTGCTGGCGGCCGCGATGATGTTTATCATCGGGTCCTTGGGTTCGGCGCTGGCCATTGATATAAACATCCTGATGATATCGCGATTGGTGCTGGGATTTGCCGTCGGCATAGCTTCCTATACCGCGCCGTTGTATTTATCGGAAATGGCGTCTGAAACCAATCGTGGCAAAATGATTGCCATGTACCAATTGATGGTGACTATCGGTATTCTGCTGGCCTTTCTTTCCGATACGATTTTCAGCAATTCCGGCAACTGGCGGGCGATGCTTGGCGTATTGGCCATTCCGGCGCTGATATTGATGGTAGCCGTATTTTTTCTGCCCAATAGTCCACGTTGGCTGGCGGCCAAAGGACGACACGTCGAGGCGGCAAGGGTATTGCGTATGTTACGCGATACCTCGGAAAAAGCCCGCCAGGAACTGAACGAGATCCGCCAAAGCCTGAAATTGAAACAAAACGGCTGGGGACTGTTCAAAGCCAACAGCAATGTGCGCAGAGTCGTTTTCCTGGGCATGCTATTGCAAGCCATGCAACAGTTCACTGGGATGAATATTATTTTGTACTACGCGCCGAAAATTTTTAACCTGGCGGGTTTTACCAGTACCCGGCAACAAATGTTCGCGACAATTATCGTTGGATTGACGTTCGTGTTGGCAACGTTTATCGCCATTGGCATAGTGGACAAGTCAGGCCGCAAGCCGGCGCTGAAAATTGGGTTTAGCATTATTGCTTTAGGTACGCTGGTGCTGGGTTATTGCCTGAAACAATTTAATGCCGGGACGGCGAATAGCGGGCTTTCCTGGTTATCGGTTGGTATGACGATGATGTGTATCGCCGGGTACGCCATGAGTGCCGCTCCAGTGATTTGGATTCTGTGTTCCGAAATACAGCCCCTGAAAAGCCGGGACTTGGGCATTACTTGCTCAACCACCACGAATTGGATATCAAATATGATTATTGGCGCCACTTTTCTAACACTGATGGACAGTATTGGACCGGCAGGCACCTTCTGGCTTTATACCTTGCTCAACCTATCATTCGTGGTCATTACCTTTATTCTGATCCCCGAAACCAAAAATGTCAGCCTGGAACAAATTGAGCGTAATTTAATGGCCGGCAAAAAACTACGCGATATCGGTCAGTAGCTTTTGGGCCGGGAAACGTGTATTGCCGCCACATGGTCTGCAGTCTTAATCGACTCGTTGAGCGAGACGCCTTTATTAAAAGCCTTACAAAAAGTACCCATAAAACAATCCTCGGCGTTATGGGTACTTACCAGCTTCACTTTTCGGCCGGAAGCGAATCGTATGCGTATGAGCCCTGTTTTGGAAAAGGCGACGCTAAATTCACTCACCTCTTCTAGTACCGTGACCGTACCGTAAATCTTGGTCATATTACGCATTATCTAAACGATAAACCTCATAAACCCGCCGTACCCCTAGTATCAAACTCGTTTTGCAGTAACAACTTTTCAGGTCGGTCGCGGTCGGCAGATTTGAATTCCTACCATTATTGTAAGCCGATTCACGGTTCCAGTTTACCATTGTGCAATAGCCCCTTGCACTTGGTATCAAGTTCAGCCTGCGTATCAACGGCAATCGAACTATCCATATAGACTCCATATATTGTAACACCACACAAATTACCGTTAACATCTTGCTAACGGCACAAAATGCCTATTCTAAATTATAAAAATAAGGTTGTTCAATATGATAGAGTTTAAGTCAATGACATCCCACCCCTACAACCCGGGGCAGCCTGACGGCAACAATCACTCGTTAACAATTCAGCCAAATGTCGAAAAGGATAAAACATCGGCAAAATTCGCTGTCATGTTACGCCAGCTTAACGCGGTCATTAGATATATCGGTGACCTCGAACTTGGCTACGGTAAAAATGAAACGAAATCGACACGTATTGAAAATGACCTGGATGGCATCGTACCTAAGTGTATTTCCGTTAAAAACCAAACTGCGTCTACTGAATTGATTCCGCTAAAAACATCGGACAGCGCTGCCAGGCATAATGCAAATGAATCACTTCCAGCCCATTTATCGAAGGGATTAATAAAAGCCATTACACCCGAGATGTTTGCAAAAGACGTGAACATAGAAACATTAACATCACCCGATGATCAAGGAATTAGATGCAATAATCAGCAAAAGAAATTTTTAGAATTGAATGGTAATTTTCTGGAAATAACCAAACTAAATGAAAATCGATATAGAGCAAAAACCAGCCTAATGTTACCAGACTTATATATACGTTATAAAAATAATAAATTTGAAGTTGAAAGCCTCGCCGAAAGATTGAAAAATATATTAACGGTCGGCCTGAGCGGAAGAGCTATGCGAAGAAAAGATACAGGGCAGCTATCAAAAAAAAGGTTCAATACTCTGGATGAAACGACTAATGCAGAACAACTGCCCAAGCGGATGCGCAAGCACATTTCAAGCGTTGATATTGCTGAGAAAAATGAGATTAGACCAACGTCTCTAAAACAAAACGCCAAATCTGATGGCAGACCGACGGAGAAAGGTTTTGCTAGAGTCTCTAAATTTGAAAGAAATAAAAATGGCCATGTTAACTTCGATCTCGTTGAGCGTTGGCAAAAGATGTCTCAACAAGAGCGGGACAATATTACTCAAGCCGAATTTGCTAGGGAACATAATATCCATGTTGGCAGATGGATAGATATGGTTGATAAAAATGGTGGATTAAAAAGCACCGGCCTTAGAATTAAAATGCAGTCTGAAGGAATAGCGTTTAAGCCTATTACCGCAGAAATATGCTCCGAATGGAGAAATTTTACTCAGGCAAAGCGCGATCAAATCACTCGCAATGGTTTTGCCGAGGAGCGCACGATTAATCCTGAGATATGGGAACGATACGTCAAAAAAGATGGCCAGCTGACTTTTTTTGGTAAAAACAAACTCTCCAATTTATCGGGTGTTGTTTTTCGCCCGATTACCCCCAATATTCTCATATATTGGCGTAATCTCTCTCAAGAGCAGCGCAATACCATCACAATGAAAGGTTTTGCCAGCAAGCGTGGAATTAATTATTTAAAATTAAGCCAACTCGTCACAATCGATGGCCAACTGCAGCCTAATGGATCAGTCATGGTAGATAAAGCTAATGGTGTAGATTTCAAACCCATCACGGAGCCGCTGATTATCGCATGGCAAAACCTGAGCCAGGAAGAACGTGATGAAACCACCATGAATGGTTACGCTAAAATGCACAATTTCAATGCTAGGCAATGGTATAAGACCATCAATATAAGAGGGGAGCTTGGCGTAATGGGGCATAGCATCATCGACAAGGAACGTGGGGTGGTTTACCAGCCTATCCTTAAGAAGCATTTGAAAAAATGGCAGGCTATGACGCATCGGCAGCGCGACCAAATCGGCGTGATCGAATATGCTGTGCATAACAAGCTCAGTCCCCAACATTGGGCAAACTGTGTCAAAGTGGCTGGCGGGCTTCAACCTCGCTATACAGTTGCCATCACTAAAAAAAATAGTCATTCACCGCATCCTCGGATGGCTGCTTTACCAGATGTAATAATCTTGCTTAAAAATGACTTCAGCTTGATTGAACAGCGGGAAATTAATAATGACTTAGCTATACTACGAGACGCTGAAAATTTCTACAAAAGTATATTAGTACAAGAAGAAGGGGACATTAAACAGATTAAAATAAGTGGTTGGTTTTATGTTAATACTCTAATTCAGTCATTACCGAAATCCGACCGGCAACGCGTCAGACTCGAAATTAGAAAAAATATAAGAATTTGGCTGCATGCTGAAGGGCAACATACTGACTTGTTCAACGCATTGATGGAAGCCAGACTTCCGGAGGGTGATGACGGACCCGCTCGTGGAAAAACGGTCTACGCCAAGCGAGATATTAAGCAGTTTGAGGTGTTAGGCCCTTATGCTGGGATATTACATACATCGGAAGACTCGCTACAAAAAGAAAAGAGAAAGATAGGAGAAAAATTGGTGCTGTCTTATTTATGGGAGCCGTACGCAACGGACCGCACCGTCAGCGGATTTCAACAGGGCAATATGCTGAGTCTTATCAATACGTCACAACTATCTAACAGCAGCCCAGTATGGAAACATAATAATGTCGGCGTGATTTGGGTGGGCAAAAATCTAATATTTTACGTGGCATTGGAAAATATTGAAAAGGGTGAAGAACTGCTGGTCGATTATGGGGGTACCTATAATCCAACCGGGAACGACATCAAACAAGAATCGCTGGCTTTAGCGGAATCGTAATGGGTAAATCACTTGCCAGCCCTAAGCCATTGCACACAACGACCGCATCATGACAACAATTTTTCATGGGTGTCGTTTTGTGGTTATTGCGGTTTTTGGGGCGCACAGGCAATGAAATAACGATTTATGGCTATTCAACCATGCCGTATTTATGGCAATACAGCATGGTTCTGACTTTTGTATTACGATTCCATACCGAGGCTTTTCCTGCCGATAGCGTTTAAATTGCCAACCT
>Ga0302140_10008844_pt1 | contig 12516 bp, 11 predicted proteins | sample I_Bog_E1_1_FD_202095 | JGI IMG/M metagenome (GOLD analysis project Ga0302140, IMG submission 202095) | Peat permafrost microbial communities from Stordalen Mire near Abisko, Sweden - I_Bog_E1_1 | ecosystem: Environmental > Terrestrial > Soil > Wetlands > Peat | place: Sweden: Abisko, Stordalen...
AGGAAAGATACTGAAAATACATATTCCCATGTTGCGAGATTAGATCGTCCAGTGGATATGGACCTCGGCATCTTCATGCGAAAGATGAATATTCAGCGGTGATATTAATTGTCTAATCTCTGCTAATGATGTAGTAGACCCCTATAGACCCTTCAACACCTTCTTTGAGATTATATATCTAGGCCATTCTGCTGGAATCTTTCCACACCATCATCACAACATCATCTCAATACATACGAGGTTGACTACGATCTTTATTCAAGATGTATACCAGTCTATCGGTTGCCTTCATCACCATCTTCGGATGCGTGCATGCAGTCCCAGTCTCACAAGATGCACAAGCAAGCAACACAACAATGGCTCAAGCCGCAGCCGCCTCCACAGCCGCGCAGACCGCAGATGCATCAAATCCTATCAATGGCCTCCTTGCCGCTCTTGGCACGGTCCCCATCATCGGGGAAAGCGTTACAGCCATCTCCAGCCTCCTGACCGACTTCGAAAGCACCCTCGCAGCAGTATTAAACGTCGACACAACCGAGAACGGCGTTTCTGGCTGCAAAGACATGACCGTGATCTTTGCCCGCGGAACAACAGAACCTGGGAACGTTGGGCTGGTCACTGGACCACCGTTCTTCGACGCGTTGACCGCTATGATCGGGAGCAACTCGTTGGATATTCAGGGTGTGGATTACCCTGCTAGTATCGAGGGATTCTTGCAAGGAGGAGATGCGACTGGTAGTCAGACGATGTAAGTTCTTCTACCCGAAGTCTCCCACACAATATGTGCTAACGGTGTCGCAGGGCAACAATGATAACAAACACACTGAACTCCTGTCCCAACACCAAAGTCGTCATGAGCGGGTACTCACAAGGCGGACAACTCGTCCACAACGCCGCGAAACTCCTGCCAGCCAGCACGATGGCGAAAGTCAGCTCAGTTGTGATCTTTGGGGACCCAGATGATGGTCAGGCTGTCACTGGCGCCGCATCAACAAACACGAAGGTTATCTGCCATTCCGATGATAATATTTGCCAGCATGGAGATCTGATTTTGCTCGCACATCTCACGTATTCGGAAAATGCGCAGGAGGCTGCGACGTTTGCGGCTACTGCTGCTGGGATAGCGTTGGGGAATTAGGGTGATGAAGAGGTAATGAGAGTCATATAAGGAGATAGTTATACCCTAAAATTCAATCAAAGTTTCAATTAAGTGTGCGAAAGAGAAATTCTCTGTCAGTCAAAGTTAGCTCCGTCTTTGCGTGTACCTTACAGTTCTGCTAAGCCTAAACCCTGTTGAGCAGTTTGCACACCAAGCTACCAGCCTTTTATTTTGAGATATGAAGCCTTAACCAAGGTGGTGGGAAAGCAGGTCCCACCCAGGAGGGTCATGTGACAACGTGCAAGTTACATGTGCCAGTTGCACACACTCTAGCCTAGGGCTAGTAGATGAGGCTGCTTATAACAGCTCTCAGCCTCTTCTTTTCTCTTTAGTCAACATCAACATTCTCTTCCTGGTCTTCCCCCACCTTTTGTCCCTGCTATGCTTCTGAGGTAATACCATTATCAGAGATCCAGCTCCAATACAAGGTTCATTTCTGGGCGTTATCATCTCAGCAACCAGCGTCGAAATAGTATCCCTCGCGAATTGGTAAGTCAATTGCAGTTGGTTGCCTTAAGTGATTCTGGTGTCCTCCCTCCACACTTCACGGACCTAATGCTGTAGCCAAGCGGCTGGACTTTGCATCTGGACATGGTAAGAAGCAGCAAAACCTAAAGAGCAGATCGAGATGGTAACAGATATGAATAGGTCAATGCTATTATCGGTTCTCCAATCAACCGAGGTAGATCCTCTGCATGCTGCAGCTTCCTGCTGAGCTGCTCAAGCCTCACGGTGGCGAGCTCATCGCTTGGATAGTTCCCATCCCGCGGGCCGCGACCAAGATTTCGGAGCCGTCGTCCGAACTCGAGAAGAATAGGCAAGTTTGGCTTGAAAGACGCACTTGCATGATTGCATCCCAAAACCATGTGGTTGGGTTTCACTTCCCCAGTCCTCAACGCTCTCACGCTTTTTTTTTTTTTTTGGCGCAAACATTGGGCACCGATTGGGGAATCGAAATGGCCGACGTTGCCAAGAAGAGGTCCAACTGGTCTTCCGTGTTAAGAGTTCGACTAGGAACCATTGCTTCTTTCGAGTTGGGGCCGTCGTCACCTGACTTAGATACTAACTCAACCGCCTCACCTCGACAACCTCATTGGCCTTTCCTTCATCTACTTTCTTTCTCACGAATCATCTTCGATGATAATTATCCATTCGTCATAGCGCCGCAAATGGGGTGATAAGCGTTCCCCACGGCCTCGCAAGCTCAAGTGGATTCATTGGCCGTTTGTGGAAGGTAACATGGGTCTAAGTATACGTGATCGCGCCTGCAGATGATGCCACTCGCGATCATGCTTCCTCCACCCAAGAACTTGGGAAAGGCCCGGATTGCGGGGGCGAACATCTTCCCCGCGCGCACCCTGGGAGAGTATTAAATTGTCTGCACCCGCGGAGAAGCATCCCATGCAGTCGGAATCTTGAGACTTATTGCAACATACATAGACGCATCCTCGAGGTCTTACACGTGCAACATCAACAGCAAACCGAGACAACCCCTGACTGGAGAGCAATATGTCTGCAACCGACGAGAAGCTCTCTGATCCAGGAGTCACCGAGAATGCGGGGAACAATTACCCCGTCACCACGTCCAAGATCACCCATCGACCTTGGTGGAAGCTTGGCGGAAAAGATATCATTTTCACGCCTGTGGATCCTGATTCCTTGACGTCTTCAGAAAATCCGTCGACTGAAGACGTCGAGACCGCGGGGATCGATAATGTCCACGGAAGTGTCTTTGACGACTCTGGTGCTGCTCAATTCTATAAGCCAATTGAGAAGTACGAGGGTGCTCACAGGTTCGATCCAAATGCTACTTGGACCCCAGCTGAGGAGAAGGCTCTCGTGAGAACTGTAAGCCTCCCAAGGTAACAATGATGTCGCTAGGATGCTGATAAACTTTGGAATAGCTCGATTGGAGAATTTGCCTTCCGGCATGTACTTTCTTCTTTGCTTTGCAGCTGGACCGAGGAAATATCTCACAGGCTCTTTCGGATAATATGCTGGGTAAGGCTGATGACACGCCACAAACTGAGACTTGGCACTAATAAGAAACTACAGCTAATCTGAAAATGAACACGAACGATTATAACAATGGCATGACAATTTTCTACGTCTCTTTCCTCACCGCTGAACTTCCTTCTCAGCTTGTCAGTAAGAAAGTTGGACCTGACAACTGGATTCCGTAAGTGGTTGGCTGGCAAGAACGTAGTGCAGTCCAGACTGACCAGTGGCTTCCAGTATCCAGATGGTGTTGTGGAGTATCGTCGCTATCTGCCAATGTCTCATCACGGGTCGGAAGACATTTTTTATCACCCGTTTCCTGCTTGGGCTCCTTGAAGGGTAAGACAACCGCACCCCTGAAATTAGTCATGAGTCTGCAGACTAACTTACTCGCTCCAACAGAGGATTCATTCCCGATGTAAGACCTAGCCATGGATAAACTTATATCCCAAATTACTTACCAAGAACAGGTCATTCTCTACTTGAGCTATTTCTACAAGAACAAAGAACTTCCTGCACGGCTGGCCTGGTTTTGGACGTCATATGTCTCTACAAACATCGTATCCGCCTTCCTCGCCTACGGGATTCTTCACTTGCGCGGTCACCCTGGCTTGCATGGGCAAGGTTGGAGATACCTCTTTGCGATTGAAGGTGGTCTAACGGCTCTCCTCGGCATCCTCGCATGGTTCTACCTTCCTCCTTCGCCAACACAGACTAAGAGCCATGGGATCAGAGGATACTTCCGTGGTAAAAATGGTTGGTTCACTGAAAGAGAAGAGGTGATCATGGTGACGCGTATTCTGCGCGATGATCCAGGGAAGTCGACTATGCACAATGTAAGTCTCCTCTTCCCAGGAAAGATCATGTGCTGAAACAATATCAGAGACAAGCAATTACTCCAGGGCTGTTATGGGCCAGTCTCACGGATTATGATATGTAAGCCCTCGAACGACCACACTCTCCGATCGATTAGCTGATACAAAACAGGTGGCCAATCTACCTCATCGGCTTGACATGGACAATCCCCATGGTCCGTCCCCCTCCTGTTTTCCCCAAATGGTCCTGACTAACACCTCCTACAGACACCACCAGCCAACTATCTTACACTGACGCTCAAAGCGCTTGGCTTCTCGACTTTCAACACCAATCTTCTCGTGATTCCTTCTTCGGTTCTCTTCATCTTACAACTCCAATTCTGGACATGGCTCTCCGAGAAAATCAACCAACGGTTCTTGATCGGGCTAATGAGCCAAGTATGGGCAATTCCATTGCTGATCGCCCTCGAGACGCTACCGGTGAAGTTCCCGCACAGCAATTGGGTGCGATATGCAATCAGCAGTTTGATTGTGGGGTATCCTTACGTGCATGCTATCCTAGGTAAGCTTTCCTCTTGCCCAGGGCGATTCGGAAAAGCTTTGTACCAGGTATTGATACTCTGCAGTCGCAATCACAAGTCGAAACGCCGGCACAGTTCGCACGAGGACCGTCGGTTCCTCACTGTACAATATGGCGGTGCAGACTAGCAACATCATCTCGACGCAGGTCTACCAGAATAATGACAAGCCGCTCTACTACACGGGCAACAAAGTGCTACTTGGTCTTGCGGCGTATAACGTTGTTTTGTTCATTGGCGCTAAGATTTACTATACTTTGAAGAACAAGTAAGTGTTTCTTTTGAAATGAAGCTATGGGAGAGACGGGGCTGATGAGGACTAGTCAACGAGATCGCGTCTGGGATACTATGACGAGGGAGGAGAAGTTGAACTATCTAGCTACAACGAAGGATAAGGGGAATAAACGGTATAAACTCCTCTTACATATGAGCTGGTCCAGTTGCTGATATTAGAGTCAGGCTCGATTTCCGATTTGCTTCTTAATAAATTGAGATATGAACTTGAGAGAGCAAGCTACTTCTCGTTTTGGGGGCTATAACATTCTTTAAGCTTGGAAGAATTTGAAGAGAACTTGATTGGTCAAATTTGACATAGGACTGAATCTACTTGCACGATCTTTCCAAATGGGATAATCTCCAATGCTTCAAGTGATTTCAAACTGCCTCACAAGCTTGTATTGCACGGTAGATCGAGCCCCGCATAAGCAGCAACAGTTTGAGTTTTACGAATCGTGACAATCTCGCGTCGATCTTTTTCTCTTACATGAAGCCCTGAATGTAATCACATGATGTTGTTGCAAACACTGCAATTTTAGCGCCCAAGGGACGAGTCTTGCCCCTGAATAAGCGAGCCTCGCTCACTGAGACTGTTAAGGGGCTTTAGCGAGATATCACATGCCTTGCCAGTTACTGTCTAGAATTTGATAGACGATGTGCTTCTCTCAGGAAATTGTTAAATATACAAGACGCGAAGTTTCTATCTTAGTAGCTAAGACATCCTTAAAGGATTTTTTTTTCTTCAAACGCAGTCATCATCGCTACCCCGAAGTAAGCGGCACTTTTTCCGTCGACTCCCCCATTTTCAGGACCCAGTTCCCATCCCATCTATTTCTCGGTCTAATCCGCACCTCCACATCTGTTTTGGGGGGTAAGACAGTAAACAGATCTCCAACCTTCGGATCAGGTCTCTTCCACTTCCCGCCCACCGGTTCTATCTCGACCCTAAGAAACAGTGCGGCCCAAGCCAGAATTTCCGTCGAGGCGAATTGCCGCGCAGGGCAAAGATGTGGTGCCACACCCCACGCTAAAAATGAATTCGATGGCAGGGATGAAGATAACGCTATACCATCCTTCTTGGCAAAGCGACGAGGGTTGAAGGTAGCAGGATCTGGACCCCAGAGCTCGGCGTCGTGATGGATGGGCGCATTGGGGATTTGCACGTAATTGCCCTTTTGCAGGTGGTAAGTGCCAAGCGTCGTGTCCTCGAGAACTTTGCGGATGTTGGCGTGGACAGTCAACGTGCGCTGCGTCTCCTCGAAGACGGAGAGGAGAAGCGGGCATTTTGTTTTTATGGCGACGATGTCGAGTTCATACTGACTGTCTGCATTCAAGGACACGGCGCGTTCTTCGAGCTCAGCCCGCACCTCTTGCAGAAGCTGAGGCCGTGAGAAGACGTTGAAGAGTGTCCAGAATGCTGAAGGGGCTGTGTTCGAGAGCAGCGCTACGTTGAAGCTGACTTGCATACGGGCAATATCGTCCGGCGCTATACCATACTCCGACATAACTCTAACCCCGCTCCTTGGTCACCTGCGCAGCATCTTGATAGTCACTGCTCAAATGGGCTTTGAAACTGTTGATAAGATTTTGCCTTGCTCTCAATGCTTTGGGAGCAAATATGCCCAGTCCCGCTACCAGAGTTGGCACGCCCTCATTCCAAGTCCTAAGAGTACTCTGTATCTTTCTGACAAGAGGCGAATTGCAATGCTAAGGCTTACCAGAATGCCTCCTCGATATTTTTGTCCGCAAAAGGGCTAGAGCTACCAAAAACTCCATTGGTTGCGGCAAGCGTAACAGCATGTCTCGTCCACTCATACAGCGGGATTCGAACGGGCTTGTTAGTAGAACTTCCCAGTAACAGTTTCTCCAAAGACTCTTTTAAACTATGTACCGCCCTTGAGTTCTGGTAGTCAAGATGGGGCCCAGGAAATAGAGCGGCTCTCGTAACCTTATCAAGATCACGGGTGAAATCTGGATTCGCGTGCAAGTCGACAGTGTAGCTTGAGCAGTTGACGTAGACCTTGGCCGCAAATTGCTGAAATGGGGTGAATGATAGCGTCTTCGATAGTCGTTGAACAGCAGGTATCAGCCGTCGCGAATTGATGATATATATCTTGAGATGGAATATTCCTATCGTGTAAACCTCGCTGTATTGTTGGGCGCTTGACGTAATATTAGAATTGCCTAGCGAGCGACAATAAGATATTGATTTACCTCGATTGAGTGAAATATGATGTACCGGATTTTATGAGACCTAGGAGATGTCCAATAAGAGGTACCTGAGACTTTGCGCGAGGAGGCGTCTTAGGACTGACCCAGAGGCAGAATAGCCAGTCCGAAAGGTAGCATACTGTTATCAAGGCAACAGGAGCATAAACAATTGCGGTCAACATGGCTTCTTTACCGAATAAGTAAGCTTAAGAAGACAAAAGCAGGATTGCTGAGGTTGATACGTCTTAGAACTGTTAAGAAGGAAGAGGCCGAAATCTGCAATATATATCATCAGACGTCGTGCACGTGCATGTCAGCCTACTATTCCTAATTTAGGCGGCTTGTCTACACTCCAGAGTTTGCTCTTATGTCACGTGCTGATGGCACCCCGTCATAGAGAAGTCAATACGACCGTTTTTAAAGAGTCCTTATACGAGTTTATCCGTTACCGAACCCGGTTACAGCCCTTCCTTCACTTCTTCTCTAGTAATAAGATGACCATTATTCTCAGCATTTATCACGTGTGCTTCGTTCCTTGGCCTACTCTAGGTCACGGTTAGATATACTTCACGAGAGACAAAAACATAAAGCCACCATAACCTCTCTTCACAAAACTTCGCAAACAAACAGAAATTCAAACCCTATCCTACACTCAACCCACAGTAAACCTAACAACAACCCACGCTCTGGCCACCTGCTCCGTCCCCGTTCCCCCAGCACCAAGCATAACCTGCCACGAGCCATCAACAACAAGATCCGCACCCAACGCCTGCCACACAGCGGCCTCACCCTCTTTAACACCGGCCTGCAAACTCGTCGTCGATGCCGAGCTCCCCGTCCCCGTGGAAAGCGTCACAGCACCAACCCAGCTTCCCACCGGCGAAGTCATAACATACACATCCGTTGCAACGACCTTCGCCGGTGTGGCACCTACACTTCTGGCATAGAACGGCAAGCGCTCTGGTAAGTTCGCTAGCGGGATATTGGCCGTAGTTCCTAGTGCCGGGGCACCTGGTACTGTGGCTCTTGCGAATTCGTTGCTGAATTCGCTGCGGAGGTCGAAGATGCCGAAGAGGCCTTGCGTAGCACCTAAGTCTACGACGCCTTGCACGAAGTCTGAGACTGCGCCTGCGGCGACGTGCGCCAGGCTGTCGCCGCCGTCGATGGAGGTGTACTTGATGTGTAAGATCACGTCGTTGATGGATCTGTAGTCCCACTGGCGGAAGGGGGTTGGGAGGGTGAGGCTCCATTTGCTGACTGCGCCGGAACCTTCAAAGGGGATGTAGCGCTCGTCTTTGAACGAGAGGTCGAAGACCCCCGCGTCTGATTGGGCGCTGCTTACGGCGATGGCTGTGATGGGGACGTTGCTGGTCGGGTTGCGGAATCGGCTATCATCTTGCGTTGTATCTTGCGGGTAGGCGTTCTTGTCTGTTACAAGTGAACTGGTACGATACACGCTGTCGAGCAGCCGGAGGGTGCAGGAGATACTCGTGTATGGACCGACTACGCAAGGGATGCTCAGGCTAACTGATTTGATCATTCTCTGGTAGTGGCCTGGAAAATCCATGTCATAAAGCACTTCTGGGATGATGATTTCGCACGTGCCTAGTTCGCGAAGTTGAAACAGGGCTAGGGGGTCTAGCTGGCGTATCGAAATGTGCTTGGTGATTTCGAAATCGTAGCCTCGCGTGTCATGGTAGGCTGCTTCGAGAGCTTTCAGGCTGTAGTACAGACGTTCTCCAGCATGGATGCCGTCTTGGGAATCAACCCAGTACCCGAAAGATATGTAGTTCACGGTAGCAGGATCGACACCTCGCTCATAGCAGAAGGCCTTCTGAGCCTTTTGTGCCAATTGATAAGCAAGTGTGTAGGTCTGATAGTGAAGACTTCTTATCGATGTCTCCATCCATGCGTACAGTTGGTAATTCGTATACTTGTCTTGGAGGAATGTCTGGATTGCAGTAGCATTGTCTATTAGTGCCTGTTGATTGGTGATGTCTTGGTTCGCTAAGGCGATCTTCTGCTGCTGGGTTGCAATACTCTTGTCGATGCTAAGAATCTCGTAGCCAGCGAGATTGGCTTGATGAACGCGATCCTGGATTGCTCGGGTGAAGCCATTCATCCGACCTGCGTTGACAGATTCGAATGTGAGCCCATCCGCACCGATCTTCATCAACCGACCAGTTGCTGCCGCCGCATTGGCGAAACTGCTTGGACCCCATTTCACAAGGGCCCCAATGCCCCACGGTGCGGTTTGAAGGTCGGGATTGGGAAGTGCATCTGAGAAGAACTTTTAGCTGTGCGTTATTGTATGGGGTAAGACAAAACTCACGCAATGCGCTCGAGAGTGCTTCGACATCACCAACAGTATCTGACTTTGACTTTGCATCAGCAGCTTTGCTAACTTCCGTATTCTCGTTGCTTGTCAAGAAAAGAGGCCCATCGCCACTGGGAGCTTCGATAACCTCGGTGATCTCGGTGAAGTCTGTATAATTGTTTGCTGAGGAGGGAGGATTGGGCAGATTCTTGCCCAACAGGTTGAGGTAATGCTGCAGTTTGTACACCGGTGAAGCCCGATTTTGTTGGAGACCAGCCAGAGCAGCATTAGCATCGGCCAAAGCTAGCGTCTTCATGTTCATGACTAGGGTATTGATTTGGACTTCATAGCCAGCTCGCATGTTCGAGAGCGTTTCAGCGTCTTGTTTTTCCTTGATACTGAGAAATGCGCTTCCGAGAGACTTTACCTCACTGCAAATCTCGAGTGCCTTCTGGAGCAAGAGATAGAATTTGTAATTGGGCATCGGAGAGTTAAGGTCATTAATGACACTAGTGAAGCTCAGCCCAGCTGCAGCAGCTTGGACAAGAAGACCAGGATTTAGAGGAGGCTCCCATAATGCGAGTTGTCTGAACACTCCATTGATATCTTGGCAATGCCTGATCTTGTAAAGTCGGTCGTCAATTAGAGCTCGCAGAGATGAGAGCTGCGTATTGTTCGGGATACAGAAATAGGTTGTTGTACCGAAACCGAAGATGTTTGCTAAGACATTCTCTCCAAATATCGATCCAAGTGGCTCCGTCGACTGGTTGCTGAAGGGAAACATAAGTTCCAATTGTACCACAGCATTACTGAAACCATCCCATTTGTCAAGAAGAGAAGCATAGGTCTGGACCTGCTTGTTTCCCCGTTGTGGAATCACCTGCGCTGCCGGGCCGTAGATGTGGGAAGCTCGGACGTACAGCTGTATAGCTAGTGGAAGGGCCTCGAGGGTGTTCTGCATGAAATAGAAGTCTCCATAAGATATTAGAATGTTGATATAAGTCATCACAAACCATTTCATATAGGTTACTCTCCTTCCCCTTGCAACGACGAAAGGCTGAAAGGGATTGTCCCGCCACGTTTCGATAGGGCTGTCTTCTGGTTCGATCTCATCTGGCCCTAAGGATGCGAATAATGCTTCAAGTGTATTCTCAGGAACGATGTTTTTGAACGGAGGCCATTTCCATATATCACCCGGTTTTGGTGGTGAGGATCTCGTGGCAAAAGGGTCGAATACATAGTTCGCCACTGCCAGCGCTTGATCGAATTGCTGCAAAGAAAGCAACTTGGTCATAAGCAACATCGGAACATGGACTCCAATTTCCCAATGATACAGTGCGTACGGGGTATTGAGTTCGTTGTAGTCCTGTGTGAACGCAGGCACATCCGTGCTGCCAAATAGATCTCCATTGATTGTATTGTCCGTCAGGCTAGCAAAATAGTCGAAGATACTGTCTATGGTGGGTGATGTCGTAGCTCGAGCAAGAAGTTGGTGAGACACAGCATCGTAGAAGTTTTGCGTACTGCCATCAGGGAGAGTAATGATTGGCGCATTTGGGGACAAGGCGGGGTAGGTCACCCATGGTGGAACGTAAGATGATGTATCAGCAGAAACCAGTGCTGCAGCTCCTTCATCGTAGGAAACAATAGTACTATCACCCGTGGTCGAGTTTGTAAAATATAAGAACGACGTTGAAAGTGCTGAGGCCAGGGTGAATGGTGGGGTAGCGGGTGATGTGAACGTCACGACGGAAACATGTGACCCATCGAAATTATACCATCCGAGAGCAGAAGTGCCTGCGTTGAATATGCCAATATCAATTGTAGCACTGTCACCCGAGCCAACAGTCGCGGGAAGGAATTGATAAGTATCAATAGCCGGGAGAGGTGGCGGCACGGTACCAGTGTCGGGCGGAGTTGCACCAGTAGCAGGATCTGTTGGTCTGGCGGGCACAGAAGCTACAGTGTCTTGTGAAATGCGTTTTGGAATCCACTTTCCGTTCCGGTACTCAGTCCAGGCCATCTTGATTTCCCAGTAGTAGACGGGGGTTGAGGCATTGACTCCCTTGTTCCCAAGGTCCATAATAGTCGTCGAATTGGCTGTGGCGGCCATTGGCAGTTGTTTCTTGCTGAATTGAGGGAGGAAAAGCAGGAGTCTACTGTTCCAGACCACAGGGATAACATATGAGCCCGTTGTGGTTATTTTTCCGTTTGAATCCTCAACATCGTAAGTCGTAATATCGACTTCAAGTGGGATCCAAGGGTTCCAGGCGCCGGCAATCATGTCAAACCATCGGTAGAAGTAGTAGTAAGGCGACGTGCGAGTCTTTGCAAAGACATGCATTTTGATCATGGTATTGTTTTCGTCCGTTTCCTCGAGAAGGCCTAGAACTTGAAGACAAGCTGTCTGGTCTACATCGAAGAGGTATTGTTTCATAGCGTCCTGAACAGAAGTAGCATCGATATTTTTCTGCAGCAATATGGCTTGCAATGCTTGGAATGGGACACTGGTGTCATCTCGTAAGGTGGGATCCATCCAGTTCTCCGGCCACAGAAATACCTCCCTATCCGCCTGCCACAAACCGATGCTTTGCATCCAGGACCAACGATTGGTATCGATGTTCAGGTTAGTTTCATTCTCGTCCTGCTCAAGATTCAACAGCCAGCGTTCCACAAACAACTGAACTGTTGAGATTGCTTGTTTGATCCGCGACGTTTGAAGACATGATCCCATTTGAACATCAATGAGGAAGAACTCAAATAGACTATCCGCATCAACGACGCCCCAATCACGAAGTGGCTGCTGAACCAGCAGAAACGCAATAAGAGCATCTCTCTGATTAGCTCTGAGTTGATTGAATAGAGGCTGTGCCACTTGCTCCCAGGTATCCACATCGTATTGAGAACGTATGGTGTTTCGAATGCTCTCTGCAATGGCACGAGCGGTCTTCCAGAAAAATGACAAAGGGTCTGCCCATTGAAACAACAGATTCGCGTCAACGCCAATCTTAAGCTTGACAGACATCGCATGCTGCAACGTGGTGAGCGCTATTTCATTGACGTACAGCTTCGGGTCCATGAGGTCCAGATGATTTGCCGCAATCAGTTTGGTAATATCGTCGGCAACCCAATTCGTGACTGACACGATGTTATTCACAAGAG
>Ga0302140_10008848_pt1 | contig 12513 bp, 8 predicted proteins | sample I_Bog_E1_1_FD_202095 | JGI IMG/M metagenome (GOLD analysis project Ga0302140, IMG submission 202095) | Peat permafrost microbial communities from Stordalen Mire near Abisko, Sweden - I_Bog_E1_1 | ecosystem: Environmental > Terrestrial > Soil > Wetlands > Peat | place: Sweden: Abisko, Stordalen...
TGCCAACCGGTCGGCAATGAGTTCGAGAGCAGTATCCCATTGAGGTCGTGACAGTAATACGCGGATTCGGATACACGGGAGTGCACCTTCTTTGTCTCAAACCCCAAGCCTTGGACGAAACTGCTGTCTTGCATCGATCCGTTGGCGGCGGCGATGCAGACCGCATGAGTCCAGAGTGCGCTCCAAGGCTCCAGTTGCCTGGAATTTGTCGAACACGCCGGAACGCACAGTATCCTTCTTCCGCATTCAGCCCATGCGGGGTGGTCGATCAGGTTTTTCCGGGTGTCGTCGTCGCACACTTTGAGATCGTGGCAGATCAGCGATGCGATGCCGAATCCGCGGTGAAGTACAGGCTCGGACTCATATTGTGGATCCGAGATGTAATTTTGCCCCGGCTGTTGTCGCTTTCGCGACAGCAACCTGATGCTCTCCTTACAGGCTGCGTCGATCAGATAGGCGGAGTTGTAGCGAGGGTCGTCATCAATGAGACCGGCGACAAACGCGATTCCCTGCGCCTCAGACAGCTCTAACAGAGCGCTTCGGACGGAAGGATCCGGGTCGTTGCCAGGGTAGAACCCGCCCGGGACATTGAACCCCTCGGGAAGGACGATCAACGTATCTGTCAGGCCCCCCGCGGTAGCGAGGGTTTCCTGGAGAGACCCAAGCGGGCCACTCTTGTCGGGGTTGCCAAAGTGAAATACACCAACAGCCTTCAAGTCATTCATGTGCCTAATTCCGCGGCGCCTTGCCCGTCTTCAACATGTGCTGCATCCGCGCATGCGTCTCCCTCCTGCCGCACAAACTCAGAAACGCCTCGCGCTCCAGATCCAGTAAATACTGCTCGCTCACCTGAGGCGTGCCGGTGAGTCTCCCGCCGCTCAACACGTACGCCAGTTTCTCTCCGATCACCGCGTCGTAATCCGAAATATACCCGCCCTGCCGCGCCATCCAGACGCCCATCTTCATCAGCGCGAAACCCTCTTCGCCGGCTACGGTGATGTCCGTTCGCGGCGCGCCGGGCGCATACCCGGGCACCAGCGCCAGCGCCAGTTGCTTGGCATCGTCGAGCAATCTTTCAGGATTCATCGAAATCCCATCGCCATCGCGCAGATACCGGAAGTGCCGCGCTTCCACCGCGCTCGTCGAAACCTTGGCAAACCCGAGCTGTTCGAAGATCTTCTTCACATCTTTTGAGCGGGAAAGCATCTCCTTGCAGCCGCCACCCGCCGGAATCAGCCCCACTCCCACCTCGACCAGGCCCATGTACAGCTCCGCCGACGCCTGAATGCGCGCGCAGTGCATAGGCGTCTCGCAGCCGCCGCCCAACGCCATTCCGAACGGCGCGGCCACCACGGGTTTCGCCGCGTACTTCAGCGCCATATTGATCTGCTGATAACGATTGATGGCCGCGTCCAGTTCGTCCCACTCCTCTTCCTGCGCCGCCAGCAGAACCATCATCAGATTCGCGCCCACGCTGAAGTTCTCGCCCTGATTCCCGATCACCATGGCGTCGAAATTCGTTTCCAGTTCCGCCAGACCCGCCTGCAGCATCTGAAACACGTCTTCCCCGAGCGAGTTCATCTTGCTGTGGAATTCACAGCAAAGCACCCCATCGCCCATGTCGATCAGCGATGCGCCCGGGTTCTTCTTCACCACTCCGCGGGCGCGTTTCAGTTCCGCCAGCACCACCACGCCGGGCCGCGGTTCCGCAAGCCGATAACCATCGCCCTTCGCGAGGTCGAAGTATTCGGTTCGTGGCACGCGCTCCGCATCCGCCGCGCGATAGAACGACTGCGCACCTTGCGACAACATCCGCTGCACATTCTCCGGCAGCGCCCGGCCCTCCGCTTCAATCCGCCGCGCCGTCGCCCCAAACCCCAGCGCATCCCAAAGTTCAAACGGACCGAGCGCATTCGCGTAACCCCAGCGCATCGCGCGGTCGATCTCCACAATCCGGTCCGAAATCTCCGGTACCATGTGCGCCGCGTAGACGACGTGATCGCTCAGCGCCTGCCAGAGAAATCGGCCCGCCTTGTCGTCCAACGAAACCAACGCCCGCAAGCGTTCGCTCAGCGGCTCGATCTTCCGAACGCTTTCAAGCGAATCGAAACGCGGCTTGGCGGCCGGATGATATTCGAGCGTTTTCCAATCGATCGCGTAAATCTCACGATCCTTACCGACGCGCTTGTAGCAACCCTGGCTGCGCTTATCGCCCAGCCAGCCGCGCGCAATCATGTCCATGAGGAACGGCTGCATCACGAAGCGTTCGCGAAACGGATCGCCCGGCACGGCGTCGTAGAGGTTCTTCGTCACGTGGGCCCAGACGTCGATACCCACAATATCCAGCAACCGGAAGCTTGCGCTCTTCGGCAGGCCGATCAACTGCCCTGTGAGCAGATCAACCTCTTCAATGGTGAGATCCTGCTCGACGGTCAGCTTCTGAATGGTCGAGCCGAGAAAAGATCCGATGCGATTCGCAATAAAGTTCGGCGTGTCCTTGCACGGCACCACACCCTTTCCCAGATGCAGATCGCAGAACTCCGCGACGAACGTCAGGACTTCCGGCCGCGTCGCAGGTCCCGGAATCAACTCCGCCAGATGCAGATAGCGCGGCGGATTGAAAAAATGCGTGCCCAGAAAATGCTCGCGGAACTCATCCGCATATCCCTCCGCGATCTGGCCCAGCGGAATGCCGCTGGTGTTGGTGGAAACGATCGTGCCCGGTGTGCGATGCTGCGCCACCCTGTCGTACAAAGCGCGCTTAATCGCAAGATTCTCCGACACCGCTTCGATAATCCATTCGCAATCGCGAACCTTCGCAAGGTCCGCATCGAAGCTGCCGGTCGTGATCAGACTCGCCGATTCGGGGACGAAGAACGCACCGGGACGGCCCTTCAGCGCGGCTTCCAGGCCACCGCGAGCCGCCGCAGTATCCAGATCGAGCAGGACCGAGGGAATGCGTGCGTTGGCAAGCTGCGCGGCGATGCGGGATCCCATGGTTCCGGCTCCCAGAACGGCGACACGTCGGATTGGCTTCATCGAACGCAGTGTATCGTGCGGGCTATGGTACGAAGGCGCGCCCCGCTGTCGCGAAAAACAGAACGATCAGACCCACCAGCGACGCGAGGATAATCGAGTGCGGGAAAACCTTGCGGAACAGATCGCCTTCGGTTCCCGGCTGCCCTACCGCCGCGGCAGCAACCACCAGCGACTGCGCCGCAATCATCTTCCCCATCACCCCGCCCGCCGAGTTCGCCGCGGCCATGAGCACCGGCGGAAGGGACAAGCTGCGCGCCGTGATCACCTGCAGGCTGCCGAACAAAGCGTTCGAGCCCGCATCCGTCCCCGTCAGCGAAACCCCGATCCACCCGATGAGCGTTCCGAAGAACGGAAACGCTGCGCCCGTATGGGTCATCGCGAGTCCGAGCACGGCGTCCATCCCGCTGTAGCGCGTCACATAACCCAGCACCAGCATCGCCATAATCGCGAGCATGCTGTAGCGCATCCGGTAACACGTCCGGAAGAAGACCTGCAACGTTTTTGCGAAGCTCAGGCCGAGCAGCGGCCCGGAAATCAGGCCCGCGATGAAAGCTCCTGTACCCGCATTCGAAAGCCAAGTCAGATCGAAGATCGCAGCCTCCGCGTGCGGCGTGGGAAAGACCGGCGGCATGCGGAATACCAGATTGTGCAGGCCCGGCACGGCCACCACTGGGCTGGCGGCATTCAGATATGTCGCCACCGCCGGAATTCCCGTAATCACCACCACGAGCGAGAGCAGCAGAAACCCGGTCCACGCATGCACGATCTTCAGGAACGGATAGCCATGCAGTTCCACGGTGGCGGGCGGCTCGTGCGCAAAGTGCCAGATATGCGCGGGTTTCCACACCTTCAGAAACAGCGTGAGCGCGATCAGGGTCACCATCCCGCCGATGATGTCCACCAGGCCGAAATCCTGATAATTCGCCCAGTAGAACTGGATTCCTCCAAACACCATCCCCGCCAGCAGAAGCCCGGGCCAGACCGCGATTACATTGCGCCACGACGTCACCATACGGGTAAGCCAGAAGGGCAGAATGAGCGCGGTGAACGGCAGTATCCGCCCCATCATGGCGCTGATTTCCATGCCGGGCAGTCCCGTCACCGCGACCAGCGCGCGTACCGGATTCCCCACCGCTCCAAACGCCACGGGCGCGGTGTTGGCCAGCAGGCAAAGCACCGCCGCGGCGAAGGGTTCGAAGCCGAGGCCCACCATCATCGCGCCACAGATCGCGACAGGAGCGCCTCCGCCGCCCGCGCCTTCCAACACGGACCCGAATGCGAATGCTATGAGCAATGTCTGTAACCGGCGGTCCTTGGTGACACCGCCGATAGAGTTCTTGATCACTTCAAACTTTCCGGATTCAACCGTCAGTTCGTAAACGAAGACGGCGGCCAGCAGAACCCATCCGATGCGCACCACGCCGTAAACCATCCCGCTCGCGGCCGCACCCGCAATTTTCTCCGCCGGCATATGAAACTCAAACGCGGCGAGCGCAATACAAAGCAGTGAGGCCCCGACCGCGGCCCAGTGCGCCGGCGCGCGGCGGATTGCGAGCAGATAGAAGAGTAGACAAACCGGCAAGGCGGCGCTTAAAGTAGAGAGCCAGACGTTTCCAAGGGGGTCGTAGATTTGATACCAGGGCATTGGGGATTGGGAAGGATGCGGGAAGGCTAGGATGTTATCACAATCGGCGAATCGGAGCGTGCTGTGCGCCCTGCTGGTATTGATTGTCCTCAATGGCTGCGGGAAGAAACGGGTCGTGGTGGCGCCGCCGGCCGCCCCACCCGCAACCCGGTCCGCGCCCCGCCAGGCGCCCCCTCCCGCCATAGCCGGACAGACGGAGAGTGGCGCGGCGAGTTGGTATGGACATCCGTATCATGGACGGCAGGCGGCCGATGGGGAGATATACGACATGGAAACCCTGGTGGCTGCGCATCGCACACTGCCATTCCAGACGTGGGTGCGGGTACGTAACGTGGCGAACAATAAGACCGTGGATGTCCGGATTATCGACCGAGGCCCGTTCGTCAACAACCGTATCATCGATCTCTCGCACGCGGCCGCGCAGCAAATCGAATTGATCGGGCCCGGAGTCGCACAGGTGGAGCTGACGGTGATCTCGGCGCCTGCCAATCCGGAACCGGCGCTGTTCGCCGTGCAGGTGGGCGCGTACCGCGAGCGCACGAATGCCGAACGGGTTGAGAAGAACATGCTGGCGGCGTACGGCGCGGGTAAGGCAGTAGAGCGACCGGGTAATCCGAGTGTATGGAGAGTTCTGGCGGGACGGGAAAACTCTCCTGAAGCGGCGGAATCGCTGGCGAGGCGGATTCGCGAAGAGCAGCATGTGCCGGAGGCGTTTGTAGTGCGACTCGATCCTTAGCGGCTATTCGATCGTCGGGACCAGCCCGGAATCGATGATGCGCTGATCGGCCGTCAGCAGCTTCAGGCCATGCACGCGAGCAGTGGCGACTATGGCTCGGTCGGCCGGGTCTCTGAGGGCATCACCGATCGCCTGGATCTCACGGGCTATATCAACGGTTATCGGCAGAATTTGGCAGAGCGGATTGTTCTCCAGCACCCGAAAAATCGGCTCGACGCCTCCTTTGATGCGTCGAACACCAAGGGTTGGCAGTATGCCGAGTTCATACAGCGTAATGGCACTGAGCGCAAAGGCCTGATTGCGGTTTTCGAGATCGTCCAGTGTCCGGGTCTGCTCGCGAGATAATTTCCCCGGTTCCGCGATTCGCCGGATCAGGGCATTCGTATCGAGAAGAAAACGAGGCATCTATTGGAATTTGCTGCGCATAGCTTCCCGCATATTCGCGCGGTTCTCTTCCAGCAGATCCTCCGGGATTACCACGATCCCTTCGAGGCAGCCCTTCAGCGACTTAAACTTCTTTTTCTTCGCCGGGCCGATCGTGGCGACGGGACGGCCCCGTTTCGTAACCGTCACCGTATTGCCTGTCGCTTCCACATCGTCGAGAATCGCAAGACACTTCGCCTTGAACTCGGTCGCGCCAATCACCAGACTTGCCATACGACCAGATTATCAGAGTGGTCAGATGACCACTTCACTGCCGCGCAATCCGTAAAACCCACGCCATGCCGGCGGAATGCTCCGCCGGAAGCGTGACCTTCAACCCCTGTTCATCCTGGGAAAAAGTCAGCGCTCCCGCATGTCCGAGCAATTCGACCCGGCTCACCTTCCCCGCCCCGTAGCCCAGTGCGCTAATCACAGCCTCCCCACCGGGCCACGCTGTCGCAATCGCGTAAACTGCCTGCCCCTTCGACGTGAAATGCCACGCACCCTCGCGAAACTGACTCCAGGGGCGCGTATCGTAAATCGCTTCGCCGTTCGTCGCCAGCCATTCCCCGATCTTCACCAGCACGTCCTGCTGATTCTGCGGAATCGTGCCATCCGCCATGGGCGAAATATTCAGCATGTACAATCCGCCCTTGCTCGCGGTGTCGATCAGCTTGCCGACAATCGATTCCGCCGATGCAATCCGAAGCCCCTCAATATAACCCCAGCTCTGCGCGCCGATCGTATCGTCCACCATCCACGGACCCGGCCTGATCTCCGCCGGAGACCGCGGCCCCACCTTCTCGAAATCGAGAATCGAGCCGATCTGTTTCGTGTCGTCGTTGCTCGGCGCGTACGCGTTGAACTTCGTGCCCAGCGAAACCTCTTTGCCCCACTGCCGCGCGCGGTTGTAATAGTATGCGGCGATATACAGCTTCAGCGGATCGAGCACCCGCAGATTCGCCCCGTTATCGAACCACAGCATGTCCGGCCGGTACTTATCGATCAGTTCCAGATTCCGGTTCACCCAGTCCGCAAGGAACCGCGTCATAGCCGCGTCGCTGCGGTCCGCCACGTTATAGAACTGCACCCACGCGGGGTCGAACAGATCAACTCCCTCAGCTTGCAGACGCTCGTGTAGCTCATGTGTCGGCGCGATGAAAGTGAAGTTCTCAATGCCGTGATTCGAGATCGCCACCCTCATACCTTGTCTGCGTACGGCAACAGCCAGTTCTCCCACAAGATCGCGGCGCGGCCCCATCTTCTTCGCGTTGAATGGCGTCACATCGCTGTCCCAGAGGGCGAAATTGTCGTGGTGCTCACCCATCTCCATCACGATGCGAGCGCCCGATTTCCGGAATAACGCAGCCCACTCATCGGGGTCCCATTTCGCGGCGGTGAACTTCGGAATCAGATCCTTGTATCCGACCTTCTCCTGCGGCCCGAAGTTCTCCGTATGCCACTGAGCTTCCGCCGCATACATATGCTTCTCATACCATTCGTTGTGGTGCGCGGCCACCGAGAAAATGCCCCAGTGCATAAAGATTCCGAACCGGGCATCTTCAAACCAGGAGGGCGTCCGGTAGTTCCGCTGAAGCGATTCCCACGTCGGTGCGAACGGGCCCGCGGGCAGCGCCTTGACTACGGCCCTGAGCGCGGCGGCGACAATGGCGGGCGTCGCCGGCGGTCCCATCACACCGTAGTCGTACGGGCCGGTATTCGTGACGCCGAACCGGTCCGGGCGCGCAGGATGTTCAACAGCGTCCTGCGCCGCGCAGACCGCTGCCGCCCCAACCCAACAAAGCGCTATAATCCTAATCTTCCAAAGCATAAAAAAGCCGGTGGAACGCCCTGAGGCGCGCCACCGGCTATCAGTCTACAGCTTGCTTGAATTACCTAGAAGTTAAACCGTCCCGTCAAAACCGCGAGCCGGCCGGAAACCGAAGCGCCCTGACCCGTACCGTAAATGCTGGTAGGCGGTCCAAGGGTTGAAGTGATTTCGCCGAAAGAACCCGACGTGAGGGTGCCCGACGGATTGGCGAAGTTCGGGTGATTCATGACGTTGTACGCCTGAATGCCGAAGGTGAATTTATACTTCTCCCGAATCGCGACCGAGCGTTCCACGGTCAGGTCGATGTCGAAGTAGCCCGGTCCCCGGAAGCTGTTGGGCGAGATGTTGCCCCAGTCCGACTGGATCGGAACGCCAGCGGTCGCACCGACGCCGAGAGCCGTCGGATAGGTGGCGAAGTCCGTCTTGGGAAGGCAGGGAACGCCGATAGAGTTGCTCCCATCGCAGTGCATACCGCTGGCGCCGGCCACGAGCAGATCCGCAATCGGTGTGAGAACTCCACCCGCCGAGTTGACGTTCGAAGCAATCTTGCTGTCCGAGACGTTGAAAGGCGCTCCGCTGTAGATGTACATCTTGGCGGCCACCGTCCAGTCCCGGATGAACCCGTTGACGACTTTGTTCGACGTCTTGAAGGGCTGGGTCCAGAGAACGTCGGCAGCCCACTGGTGGCGACTGTCGAAGCCCAGACTACCGTAGCTGTTGCTGAGGTTATACGGGTTCTCGTAGGCGACCGTGCCCAGAGTGTGGCTCCACGTGTAGTGCAACTGGCCGGTGAGCCCGTAACTGAACGTGTGACGGTAAAGCAGTGTGAGCGAGTTGTAGTTGCTGACGCCGTTGTTGTAGTACTGGGTGACGGTGACGAAGCGCGAATCCGGCGCCGCGCCCGGGAGTCCGCCGTAGTTCAGGCCGTAATACTTCGTGCTGTTCGAGTTGGCGTACATGTTGGCATTCACGCTTTCCTGAATGTCGTAGCCGTGGTTGCCGACATAGGACGCCGAGACCAAGTTGTGGGAATTGATTTCGTGCTGGATCTCAAAGCTCCACTCCAATGTATGCGGCGGGTAAAACGTGTTCGGGAACGACGCGATGCTCGGCGTGCTGAACGTCGCAGGCTTCACCGCGTTCTGAATCTGAGCGAGAGTGTAGCCGGCGCCGAACCCGGTCTGAAAGGCGTTCGCGGAGAGCTGAGCGGTATAGGCGGAACTGTTGACGTCGGACCCGATGCCGACAGTACCGAAGGTCAGGCCGGAAGGCGCGAATTTGTTCGGAACCTGGTTCGCGAGAGTGCCGCCGAGACCGTCGGTGTAATTCGTGGCAAACAGCCCGATGCCTCCGCGGATTACCGTCTTGCTGTCGCCGAACGGCGAATACGCCACGCCGATTCGGGGCTGCACGACGGGTCCTTCCGCGTTATAGAAGAGGCCGTTCTTCTTTTGGAGCGTTGCGTTATAGGGAACACTCGCACCGCCCTGGTAGCTCGATGAATTGAACGGAACGTTGGTCAAAACGAAGCAGTTCTCTATGCAATACGGATTGAAGTTCTCTTCCAAGCGCAGGCCGAAGGTGATCTTCAGATTCTTGTTGACCGCCCAGTCGTCGGATACGTAGAAATCGGCCGACGGGAAGCGGAAGTGCAGCGCGCCGTAAAGCGGATAAGACTGGGTGAAGCTGCTGCCGTAACCTTTGTTGGCGAAATTCAGAGTTCCGTTGGCGAAATCCCCAAGGTCGCTGAGGCTGTAAGTGCCGACCACGGAGTTCTGAGCAATGCTTGAGTAGCTGTACTGATCGAAGCGCGCGTTAACGCCGGCTCGGATGGTGTGCTTGCCTTTGGTCCACGACCAGTCGTCGTTGAGTTGGAAATGGCCCACATTGCGACCGACCGGAAGTCCGTAGGGATACGTGCCGCCCCCGACGTTGGCAAAGCCGCCGCCATTGGCTCCGCCGTCGCCCACGTTAATCTGTTCAGGCATGGTCGTAGTGGCCTTGGCGAAGTTCTGAAGGCCGAACTGTGCCGAGTAGTTGAGAACCGACGCCGTTACTGTGTTGACCATTGCGGGCGTGATTACCCAGGTATGAGTGAGCGCCCACTGGTTGGAGGGCTGAACGCTGATGGAATTGTAGAGGGCGTTAACGGGGCTGGTTCCCGTCGCCTGAACACCCTGATCGTGGTTGAAGCGGAAGCTCAGCTTCTGCCCGCTGTTGATATTGTAATCGCCGCGGAGGGTGTAGTTCTGCTCGGTGTTGAGCTGGGTGTTGTTGGTACCGAAAGCGACCGCGCAGGACACCGTCTGGCCGAAGATACCGCCGCCCGGCGCAGGCGTTCCCGTAAAACTATTGATGCCGCAACCCATGTGGTTGTTGCCGTCCTGCAGGACGCCGGTGCCGTTGGTCACGAGAACGCCGCGGCTGATGCCGGGCGAACTGTTAACCAGGGCGAAATAATCCTGGTAAAGCGGCAGTTCCGCCGCGCCGACATGCGCCAGCGTGTAGGTCTGCAGTGCGGGCGAGGGCAGCGAAACCACGCCGGCCGCGGGCAGCACGTAGCGCAGATTTTCATCGTCGAAGAAAAGGAAGAGCTTGTTCTTGATTACCGGTCCGCCGATACGTCCGCCGAACTGATGCGCGTCCGATCGCCCTCGGGGCGTGCCGGAAAGGTTATTGAAGAACGAATTGGCGTTGAGATCCTGCCAGTTGTAGTTGTAGAACAGATTGCCGTGGAACTGATTGGTCCCGCTGATGCCGACCATGTTGACCTGCGCGCCGGCCATGCGTCCGTACTGCGGACTGTACGCGTCGGTCACAATGGCAACTTCGCCGACCGCGTTCGCGCCAAGGAGGTTGTTGCTCGCGCCCGAGTTGTTGATGTTGTTGGCCGGATCGTTCTGGTCCATGCCATCCAGCGTAAAGAGGATCGACGCGCCCGGAATTCCGTTCGCGTTCATGTTGCTCGAACCGCCGGTCACGTTAACCCGGATACCCGGAGTGGTCATGGCAAGCGTAGTGAGGTCGCCGCCCGGCATCGGCAGATCGTCGATCTGCTGCTTGTTGAAGTTGCTTTCGATGTTGGCGTTCTCAGTCTGCAGAACACCGGCATCCGTAGTCACTTCGAGCACCGTCGTCGTGCCAAGCGGATTCATCTTGATGTTCACTTCCTGCGCCTGACCGACCAGCAGAGTGATCTTGTCAAGGTTGGACTTCAGGCCTTGCGAAGAGGCCGAGATCTCGTACACGCCTGGTTTCAGGAGTGAAAAGCGGTATTGGCCCGCTCCGTTGCTGGTTTCGGTGCGCGATTCACCCGAATCGAGCGATTTGAGCGTTACCGCAGCGCCCGGAACCACTGCGCCGGAACTATCGGAAATGACGCCGGTGGCGTCGGCCGTTGTGATTGTCTGCCCGAATGTGAACGGCGCCAAAACCAACAGCATCGCCGCCAAACAAAATACGGACCGAAGGACGCATTTGGTCAATGTTATTCTCCTGTCGTTAAGCATGCTTTTCCCCTATTCTGCGCCGTAAGTGGTTGGCGCTCCTGTTATCGTTAACACCCAAAGCGTTCAGCGCGTTCGCCTTACCCGCGTCTGTTACCTGACCCGCCACGTCACCGGTTGTGAGCGTGCGGCCAAGGCTCGGGGCCATCGTTCCTTTGTTGAAACAGCCCATCGTTAACCTCCTTGTTCTGTGTTCCCTGAAGTTGAAAAATACAATACTTGTTCGATTTTATACGAAAAGTATAGTTTGTGTAGGGGAACACGAACCCGGTGCTCCCACTGCGTACCAGCCCCTGAAAGAGAAAACTTACCGATTGCCGGCGATAGGAGCGGCTGCCGCCCCACGTCCGCGCCCGCCGCCACGTCCCGGCGCAGGTGCGGGCAGGTCTTTGCGCGGCAGTTTGTCCGGCCGCGTTGCGGCATTGTAAGCAAACACTGCTTCAATGACCGCCATCTGCTCCATATCGGCCGCCTGAATGCGGTCGTACACGTCCATGTTGGAATGGTGCGTCCGCGTGTCGTAGTCCATAGGATCCTGGATGAACTGGAAGCCCGGCAATCCCACCGCGTCGTAAGACTGGTGGTCCGTGCCGCCTGTATTGCGGATCGTTATCGTGCCTGGCGTCAGATCTTTGATCGCGGCGAACCACTGTTCGAAAATCGGCCGCATCATTTCGTTGCCCTGCAGGTAGACGCCGCGAATCCGGCCCGTGCCGTTGTCCACGTTGAAATAACCTGCGAAGTTGTCGTGCTCCGGCGTCGGCTTCATCACCGTCGTATCGGCGAAATGCGCCTTCACGTAGTGCTGCGAGCCGAGCAGACCTTCTTCTTCTCCGCCCCACAGCCCAATCCGAACCGTGCGGTCCATCTTCAGATTCAGACTCTTCAGCAGACGAAGCGCTTCCATCGCCACCGCGCTGCCCGCCGCATTATCGGTCGCGCCCGTGCCGTAGTGCCAGGAATCGAAGTGGCCGCCCAGCATCACTACTTCGTTCGGCTTGGTGGTGCCTGGAATCTCGGCAATCACGTTGAAGGAATCGGTGTCTTTGGTGAATTCGGTCTTCACGTCGAACGTCAGCTTCACCGGAACTTCATGCTCGATCAACCGCGCGATGCGGTTATAGTTCTCGGCTGTGACCGAGATCTGGGGAATGTTCTGAGTTGGATCGCCCGTGCGAACCGCGCCGCCGCCGAACAACGTGCCGCTCTGTCCGCGCGCTGTTGCCTGCAGGATCAGCAGGACGCCTTCGTCTTTCCAGAAAGTGCGCTGCCGGGTCTGGAATGCCTGTCGTTCTTCCGGCGTCATCGCGAGGAGTGCCCCGCCTCTGCCGCC
>Ga0302140_10008849_pt1 | contig 12513 bp, 6 predicted proteins | sample I_Bog_E1_1_FD_202095 | JGI IMG/M metagenome (GOLD analysis project Ga0302140, IMG submission 202095) | Peat permafrost microbial communities from Stordalen Mire near Abisko, Sweden - I_Bog_E1_1 | ecosystem: Environmental > Terrestrial > Soil > Wetlands > Peat | place: Sweden: Abisko, Stordalen...
GAATTGGTAGAGCTCCGGGTAGGACGGATTGACTTTGACTTCTGACTCAAATTCTTTCAGCGCCTCATCGGTGTTACCTTTTGCGAGATATACCTTTCCAAGCGCGAAGTGAGCAAGCGCAATGCCCGGTGAAAGCTCGAGTGCTTTCCTTGCTTCAACCGCGGCCGCGTCCGCGAGTTCCACCTGGAGAAGCATCTGAGCGAGCAAGAGGTGTGCCGCCCCGGAGTTCGGAGCGATTCCGAATTGCGTCGCGAAGGCAACACGAGCTTCGTCAAACTTGCTGGCATCAATGTAACAACGCCCCATTATGTAGTTCACATCAATGTTTGACAATTGCGTCGATTGGTGCGCCCTCTCGAGATAAGGAAGCGCTTCGCTCCTCCTGTTGAGTCGATAAAGCGTTAGGCCGAGCATTTGATCGGATTCTGAGTCGGTGGGGTCTTCTGACATCGCGTCCATGAATTGCTTTTCTGCTAGCTTTAGTTGCCCTGATCGATAATAAGCGATCCCCAACTCTCGTCGCGCCCCCTTTGGCGGTTGTGGGCTTGAGGCCAACTCCACCAAAGCCTGAATTGCTTCAGCAATATGACCTTGTTTCATCAGCTGATCCGCCGATTCAACACTGCCTGTTGCACGTACGCCAGCTATTTGCTGTGAAGCAACCAATTGCGAGCTCAGCGTTGTCGTACTAAACGCGATCAGCCCCGCAAGGACTGTTAAACGAGCCATGGTTCCATCTCCACGCAGCCGCGACGTGACCTGCCGCACCGAATGTCCGTTAACAGGAACTCCCGCAAGCATTCGCTTTTAGTTGCGTTCGTGGTGGCAAAGTAATCGAATAGAACTGAAGTTTGATTCCGTCGTTCATCATAGCATCGCGGAAGTTGGAGGACGCTGGAGCGCATCCGCCCCTACTCTTCCGACACTCCTTGGATGACCGAGTGACTATGCTCGTGTGGCGTGAAGCCGGTAACTGCTGCCTGGCTCAATACGCAAGACGAGGGATCGATCGTGTTCTGGTTTAGCCCCAGCTGCAGGCAGGAAGCGGAAATTCGCAGGCGGACGAAAACGCTGCTCGCCGGAAAGAACCCCGCGCACTGTTGCCGTGACCGACTCGGCGTTCTTCCACTCGATATCGACCTCGAGCCCGCCGCGCGCGCGCAGTCCGCGCACCGAGCCGGTCTTCCACTCCGCCGGCCATGCGGGGAGTATGGCGACCTCGGTCTCGTGGCTTTGCAGCAGCATCTCGGCGATAGATGCGGTGGCGCCAAAATTGCCATCGATCTGAAAGATCGTTGTAGGCCGCTCTCGTTTCGCGAGCTCAGACGGCTTCGCTCCTGTGCTGTTTTGCATGGCCGCTGTCATCGAAGGACCGAAGGGATGCTGATCGAAGAGATTGATGCCGGTGCTGTGCAGCATGAGCATCTTTAACGACTCGAGGGCCTGATCGCCATCGCCCAGACGAGCCCACAGACCGATTGCCCAGGCACGGCTCCAGCCGGTATACGCTCCGCCGTTTGCCAGCCTCCTTTCAAGCGACTTCCGTGCGGAAATCGCCAAAGCCGGCATGGTCCGGGGCGTCATTTCTCCGCCGGGATACACGGGGTAGAGGTGCGACATGTGACGCTGTCCCGGCTGATTCTCATCGAAATCGACCGACCATTCCTGCAACTGTTCGTGTTTCCCCACTTGATAGTCGGGTAGGAGCCTCCGCGCGTGGGCCATTCGAACCGCAAAATCTTCGTCAATTCCGAGAATCTTTCGCGCCTGTGTGCAGTTGTCGAAGATCTCATGCAGCAGCGCAACGTCCATGGTGCAGCCTGCACTGACCTGCGCACTTTTTCCATCGGGAGCCACAAAGGAGTTCTCCGTTGAAACCGAGGGGCACGTCGTTAATCCACCGTGTCCATCGTCGGTGAGCCAATTAAGGCAGAATTCCGCTGAGCCTTTCATGATGGGATACGCCGTCGACTTCAAGTATTCCTTGTCGCCGGTGAACCGGTAGTGTTCCCAAAGATGCTGGCAGAGCCAGGGACCGCTCATGGCAAAGTTTGCCCAGGTTGGATCGGCAGACTGCGTGCCCTCTCCCACTGGTGCCGATTGGCGCCATAAGTCGATATTGTGATGCGAGCACCAACCTTCCTCGATGCCGTAGTTCACCTCTGCCGTCTTGCGGCCGTTTTGGCTCAGATCCTGCACCATCTCTATCAGCGGCTGGTGACACTCTGAAAGATTGCACGTCTCTACCGGCCAGTAATTCATCTGAACATTGATGTTGGACGTCCAGTTGGAGCTCCACGGGGGCCGCAGGTCAGCGTTCCAGATGCCTTGCAAATTGGACGGCTGCGTGCCGGGCCGCGAACTGGCCAGCAGCAGATATCGTCCATATTGGAAGTAAAGGGCCAGCAGAGCCACATCGGGCTTCTGTTCGAATCCGTCAACGCGCTCGTCGGTCGGCATCGCCTCCGCTTCATGTCCGCCCAGGTCCAGATGTACGCGCCGGAAGAGTTTGCGATGGTCTTCAAGGTGACGTTTCACGAGTTGCGCATAGGGCGTATTCAGTGCTGCGTCGACGGGCCGTCGCGCGGCAGAAATTACTTCAGCGATGGGCGTGTCAGGTAGTTCGTCGTATTTCTTGTATCCGGTAGCGGCGCCGATCAGCAAAATCACCTCAGTGGCGCCATCAATCTTGAGCGATCCGTCCGGCTGGGCTTCGACTTTCCCACCAGTTACTTTTGCGGTGAGCACGGCGGCGAAGTACATGCCTTTCCCCGGATCGTCGCTATAGGTGATTGGATTGTCACAGTGCAGGTAATTGGGGACCGAGTTAGCGGGCGCTTTGCCGCTGAGAACAATGCTGCAGTCCTTCGCCTCTGCAGTGAATTGCAGCTGACTCTTCAGGCGCAATGCGCATTGCAGTGCTTCGCGCTTGCTGCTCGTGAGCCGCTGCACGATTACCTGGGCGGGGGCCGAGGCAAAGGTTTCGCGTTTCATTGTGCTGCCGGCGACGCTGTAGCTGACAGCGCATGTTGCGCTGTCAAGATCAAGCGAGCGCCGGTAGTCCGTCGAATCGTCTCCGTGAGCAAAGTCGACGAGCAGATCGCCGAGCGGTTCGTAGGCTTGGTTGTAAGGCCCCTGCATCTTGCGGCATTCCTGGTCTGCGGCATGGTAATCCTGGTGCTCGATCACCAGATTTCGCACCACGCCAAGATGGTCCTTCGCTCCAGGATTGTTCCAGTCGCGCGGTGCCCCGGACCACAGCGTATCCTCGTTGAGGGCGATTCGCTCAGACGCCACACCGCCGAAAATCATCGCGCCGAGGCGGCCGTTACCCACCGGCAGCGCATCGGTCCAACGGTCGGCGGGATTGCGGTACCACAGAGTCAGGTCGTGAGATTCACCATCACCGCCTGCCGCAGTGGAAGCCGACGCCGCTCGTACTCTGGAAAAGAATGGCGCACTGCCTACGAAAGCACTGAGAGTTGCGACGAAACTGCGGCGTGTAACCGGAATTGACATAGCATCCTTTTAGCAAGTTGAAGCCCGGCCCCTCGCCAGGGAGCCGGTGCTGTCTGTATCTCAACACGATGCGGCAGGCCATATGAGTCCCAACTGTTCCAACCCATTGGCGGAATGGCGGCTTCCAAGTTCGCTTCATGAGCGGTTGCAGAAAGTTGGGCGCGCCAAAGTACCATGAGAATGAGGAGCCCTCCTGTGTGGCGACATCGAGAGATTTGCACGGAGATCATCTTGGCCATTGCCTCGACAGTCTTTCCAAAAGCAGTCGGAAGTGTTGGAGTTCAATGTTCGAGAGCCGTACTTTTTTGCGCCCGTGGCTTCGCTGCTTAACAGACTTCCATCGTAACCGCGGCTCGGCGGGGGGGTCGATTGCCCGGCGAGTCGTATTTGCCTCCAGCGTTGGTCTCTGATTCTTGGGGTGATCCGAAACGGATACGCTCGAACCCTCTTTCAACATATAAATCTGTACCGGTGACGTTAACGCTGACTAAGACGCGATAAATGTATAACCGATTTGTAAGCGTTGTCAATATGAGCTTCTGACGCAAGCTGCGAACATTAGCAGCCTTGCGGCCGAGAGCCGGGAACTGATTGCAAAGACCGAAGGACAGAAAGGGTCGTGGGGGCTGCGTTGGAAAAAGATTAAACGGAGATTCCGGTGTCTGGTGAGCAACAACAGAGCTCCCACAACGGCCATTTCGAAACAATCTGCTTTCATCCCCTCGCTCCCCCAGCCTGCCTCTAACCCAGACGCATTTTGGGAGGGATGCGATCCTGCCAAGCCAAGGTGGAGCGTAGACTTTTTGAGCACCTTCCTGTCAAGGATAAAGTAATCGATTAAGTATTGACAGAAATCGACTTCTGGAGACTATACTTCATGCCGCAGCATCTTTCTCAAAAACGGGAACATTCCAAACGCTGTCGACCGTCAGCACAAAATGTGCGCCGACAAGAAAACGACTTCTGAAACGAACGGGACCACCCCTTGAAATATGAGAAACTTCCGATGCGCGGCCGGGAAGGACGGACAATTTCTCAGCTTGAACCGCCCCTCTTCAGACGATTTGCGCCTTCCCATTTCTTCTCGCCGCGATCTTCAATCCAGATTCTGTTCAGGGACTTCAACGTCTTTGAAGAATCTCAACCCTGGCGCTTCCATGTCAGGCTTCGGAAGGGCGCTTGGGTGAATCGGAAAATGTATCTTGCCGCAAAAATGTTTCGTGTTGGCTCAGCAGCCTCCCTTGCTCTTGCGCTCCATTTCTGTTTCCAGTTATCAGCAGTTGCTCAAGGAGGAGCAGCGACATCCGTGACTCCTCCGATGGGGTGGAATAGCTGGGACTCTTATGGGACAACTGTCAATGAAGCGCAAGTGAGGGCCAACGCGGATTGGATGGCGAAAAACCTCAAGACCTTCGGCTGGCAATACATCGTCGTCGACATGGAGTGGTTCGTCACCAATCCCATTCCAGAAGGGAACGCGAAGGACTCCCTCTACAGCATCGACGCGACTGGCCGGTACACGCCGGCCCCAAATCGGTTTCCCTCCTCAACCGAGCTGGGCTTCAAGCCGTTGGCCGACTACGTTCACTCGCTCGGCCTGAAATTTGGCATCCACATTCTGCAAGGGGTTCCCAAAGAGGCGGTCAAGCGAAACGATCCAATCGAGGGTTCGGCGTTCCACGCTGCCGATGCGGCCGATGCATCGGCAACGTGCAAGTGGAATTTCGATAACTATGACGTTAAGGATTCTCCAGCAGGCCAGGCCTATTACGATTCGATCGCCCGGCTTTACGCTTCCTGGGGCGTGGACCTGATCAAGGTTGATTGCATAGCTTTCGGCCCTTACAAAGGGAACGAGATTCGGATGTTGAGCACCGCGCTGGGAAAAACTGGCCGATCCATCGTATTGAGCCTCTCGCCTGGGCCCGCGCCTCTTGAAAAGCAATTGGAAATGCATCAATACTCCACGCAGTGGCGCATCTCGAATGACATTTGGGATATCTGGCACAGTTCAGTGTTCTACCCGCAAGGGTTGAACGATCAGTTTGTTAAAGTTGCTGCCTGGGCAAGCGATCCACGCCAGGGACGTTATCCGGACTCGGATATGTTGCCGCTCGGCTATCTCGGACCCGCAGCCGGATGGGGAACACCACGCCAGACTCGGCTCACGCATGACGAGCAAATAACATTTCTCACGCTCTGGGGCATCTTCCGGTCGCCCTTGATGATGGGTGGCGATCTGCCCCACAACGATGCTTGGACCACTTCCCTGCTGACCAATCGCGAGTTTCTCGACGTAGATCAGCATTCACGTGAATCCAGGGTCGCCATCACTTCCGACAAAGACGTGGTGTGGACATCGAAGCCCGAGGACGGTGTGGGCAGCAATATTGCCATCTTTAACCGCTCGGAGGAACCGCAGACCCTCCACTACTCGTGGACGCAGCTGCAAATTCCCGAGGGCGTTTACCGTTTGCGCGATCTATGGGAACACAAAGACCTGGGTCCCGCGAAGGATATCTCAGTCACCCTGGCCCCGCATGCATGTGTGCTTTATCGTGCTGTGCCCTAGCAGAACACCTCATGCCGTTGAGTGCGGAACAGCAACCGCGGCCATGAGCGTCGACGAAAACCGGCCCGGCTGTTGCCGGTGCGCAGAAGGAAGCGGACAGTGCGGTCACATTTGGCGCCGAAGAAGGCAAGAATTACGGGCTGTAGGCCATCTGGCTTGAGTCATTTATTCATCGAGGGAGGAACTGTCGCGGTGTGCAAGACTATCGGTTTCTTGAGACTGCTCGCTTTCGTCTCGACGCTCTTATTCGGAATGCGATCAATTGCGTTGGCACAAGCCGACCTAACCGGATACTGGAAATATAGCGTTCCCAATGGTGGCGTTAATTATCTCGAGTTGAAGCAAGCCGGAAATGACATTTACATCAACGGCCGCAGCGGCATGTCTCAAACCCCGTATGGATCGCTTCATGGCGACAGTTTGCACATGGAGATTCCCTCTCCGTTTGACTCTCCGAATTCGAAACGATTCACCGTCTACGATGCAATCGTCAAGGGAGACAAGTTTCCTGCCACAAAGAAGCTACCGGACGAGGAATTGACAACGGGCATTCTTGAACGAGTCACTCAAGAAGAGGCCCATCCAGCCCGGCTGCCTTTACCCGAACTGCGCGATCTTTCCGATAACGGCCTGGCACGCACCCCGCCCATGGGCTGGAATAGTTGGAACAGGTATCACGACAAGTTCGACGACGCCACTGTTCGTGGTATGGCGGATGCCATGGTCTCATCCACGCCTTGTTTCTCAATACAATCGGCGAGACACTTTTCGATCTGAACGCTGCACTCGAAAAACCGCGCCTGAAAGTGCCGAGCTTCCGGTCACACGCTAAGAATGTGCATTCGCGCTGGGCGAAAGGTCCGGTCTCATGATGAATTAGCTCCTGCTAGCCTTCATGAGCCTAGTTTGCACTCCTTCCAGCCCTCTTGGATGTTGTCGCTTTCCTATCGGAGGAGGCACGGACTACAACTTGAGGCTGAAGTATAAAAGTCTTATTTCTTGGGCGTGTCTTAGATTCCAGGAGCGACAACGTCAAGCGTCCCGCTCGCTCTCCTATTTGCTCGGTCTGCTGATCGATGCTGGAAAGAGGGACACGCAGTTCTGCGTCGTAATGAAGGTTTCCAGAACCAATAACAGCGATATCCTCAGGGATCCGCAAACCCGCTTCGAGAATTGAATGAATCGCTCCTATCGCCATCGGATCGTTATAGCAAAAAACGCCGTCCGGACGCGGCTTGAGAGAAAGTAGCTGCCGCATTAAATCGGCTCCGCTCGCCCTGCTTTGCACATCCACCATCCTCTGTGAAGAGATATATCCCGGCAAAGAACGGAGCCGGCGCTTGGCCAAAGCATCAACATACCCCTTAAGACGGCCCAGGCCGGGACTGTTATCCGGCCCACGCAGGTGAGCAATCCTCTTGCAACCGATTTGAATAAGGTGCTCTGTGGCGAGTACGCCAACAGCCTCGTCATCGATACCAACAAAATTTGTGTCCAGTTCAGGAAAGCGGCGGTCGATGAGTACGAGCGGCGGCCCTTCATTCTGGATGCGTTCGAATACCGCCGGATTCTTGCAGGACGAAGCAATGACCAGCGCGTCCAATCTTCGCCCAAGAAGCCGGTCGATCTCGTGCTCCTCCAACTTGGGATTCTCTTCCGATGTCGAGATCGTAAGGCAATAGCCCTTCTTCAACAGCACCCCTGATAGAGACTTCGCTATCTGAGCGAAAAAAGGGTGCAGCAGATCGGGTACCACAAGACCAACAAGATACGTTCGCCCTGTAACCAGGCTTCGCGCGGTAAGGTTTGGCGTATAGTTGAGCTCTTTGACACGGTCCAGAACCCGCTTCCGAGTTTTTTCTCCTATGTCTTCGTGGTTCCGCAGTACCTTCGACACCGTAACAACGGAGACCCCAAGATCACGTGCTATGTCCTTCATGGTCGTGGGCATAGCGCCAATATACAGCATTTCGGTGGAGTTTGCGCTAAAGTTAATCCTGAAGCGCAAGGCCACCGGGCGGGCTTTGTCGAAGCATGACTAGGTGTTCAGGGCGCGAACTTCTTCGATCGGAATGCCGAGGGTCGCTCGACAAACCGCATCCAATTGCGGCTCATTCCCGACCATATGGATTGTGCGCTGAATGTGACTCACCGCTTCGCGGGGATTGAGCACCTTGGCCGGAGAAGACGATTCTAGCTCGTAAAACTGCCCAAGCTGCTCGCCATCAGGAGAAGCCGGCCCATCGTTATAGCAATTCGCTACGTCGCCGTTGTACGGCTCCTCCTGGATTTGCCATGATGAGTTGACATACTCCGCGAACTCGGCCGGCTGGCTGTACTGCACAATGGTCAGCACATGGTTCTGAGTGTCATAGCTACCCAATATCCCTTTAGCGCGTTGAATGCTAAGTCCAAGTTTGCTGCGATGTCTGGCATCGGCCTTGAAGAGCACAACGTCTTCGCGAATGTCGATCCGTTCTTCCGGAACTACACCGAAATAGTTGGTCGTGACAGGAGCGCCCAACTGGGCTATCGGGCCCGACCGAATCGGAAGAATGATCGTTGTTTGCGAATTAGACTGGAATTGGCCGAGCACCCACAACGAAAGTAGTCCCGTATCCTTACTCCAGCCTTCCGTGGCCAGGTTTGTTAACGTGTTCTCAGACTCGAAACCGACTACCTTGACGCCCGCATCACCAACAACTCCAAGGCTGCTCCATATCTGCTTTTTGGATAGCAGCCGCACAGCCCGATTTATTTGCACATAGAACTTCGCTCCCGAGTAATTGGCGAGGCGGAACGCCTTACGGAATGTCACAGAAGTCTTGCTCTCTTTAACGGTCTCGAATGCCTCAATATCGAGCGATGGGGGAGTGTACCAGTGATCAAGGTCGAACGGCACACCCGGCGCAAAAAAGATGGAGAATTGACCGCCTTCGGGCCCTAGCCATATGCGGTCTTCGCCACCAACTGAATTGACGTGTTGCAGAACTTCGCGCGAAGCAATCAGCTCATGGTTGACCCAGCCAAAACCACGTCCCTCCGGCCCCTCAACGGAACTCGTAAGAATTCGGCCTTGCATCGCTGGCCAGACAGCAATCGACGCACCACTGCGAACGTTAGAAAGGACTATCGCCTTGCTGTGCCGATTCACAAGCTCGACTACTGCCCCAAAGCTGGTCTCGTTTCTGTGCGTCGGGCCCGACGGCACCCGAGAGAAGGCTACGCCGCCATTGAAGGCTGTCTTGTCCAAAGTTGCTATACCCCTTCTCATTGGCAAGTCTCCGTCCGAACGATTGGCGAGTTCGGCTTCCTGCTGCTCCATTGTCAACAGCGGATATCAGATGCAGCTCCGCTTAGGCCGAAGCAAGCTTTCCGGGCACTCGGCATCACTGTGCTTCAAGCCTTGGATATCTCGTTGTCTCGTTCTGCTGAGTGCCGCAACTGTGCCGCACTCAATCTCACCTCCCTTGTTTCGCAGTGGTGCGTTCCTCGACAACAATCAGCTCCCGATCCCTCGCGCCTGGCTCACCTTCATTGGAATGGCCGGGATCATCTCTTGCACTCGCGATGCCGCCGATACTGCCGCAGTGAATCAAATGCAAAGGCCTTTTCGATTCCTTCTGCCTCTGCCTGCGACGTTGTACAAGTGCCGCATAGACTCGAATGAGATGCTTTGGGCTCGAGTTAACTTCGCCGGCAAAGTCTACGTTACAGTAAACGCATTTTAGAAGGAAAGTCAATGCACCAAACAAACAATTTCAACGTCAACAATGTGTCACCGAATTGAGCCTGGCACTAAGCTGGTCGTGGCCCAAAGGGCGCTACGCTCCACCGATGACTGGCGCGCAGTCATTATGAAGTTCCATCCCCAACCAACTTGAGCGGCAGGCTGGCTGCGAATGGTTTCGCCGAGTGATAAGGCGCTGATACTGGCGCTGCCGCCGAGAAGGGCGCCAAACAAGCGGTCGCTAGGGCGGGGCAACCGACGCCGCTGGGGGTTCAGGAGGAACGCGGTCGGTCCCCTGTCCAACACATGATCGCGCCCGACTGTCTGTGGGAAGGGAAACGGAGGTACACCTCAAAAGCCGAGGCCCTATCCGTGGCAAAGAGCCGGCAGGCTGATGAGTGTGGACCGGGTCGCCTCCGCACCTACAAATGCGGGTATTGCGACTCGTGGCATCTGACAAGTAGTCTCGGTAGACGTCAATGCTAATACGCCCGCATCGGTGGGAACTCTTGGATGGCTGTTCGTGGGGGGCTACAGTCGATCCCCAGTTCTTTTTCCCGCATGAAAATGATACCTACCTCGCCGTGCAGCCGTGAGGGTCCATGAAGGACACCCTCGATTCCCCACCCGTGATTGACCCGTTTTACCACGTACTTTGGCGGTCGCCTGCGTCTTGTAAGTAGTCGGAAGTATTAGTTATTAAAGCCCTGAAAAGGCCGGCGTCGGCGGTTCAATCCCGTCTCTGGCCACCACATTCTAGATAAGTTAGGTGCAAAACTAAGAAATCAGCGAAACCTCATCGCCCCAGATAATGATGGGCGAGAATCATTGCAATGTTCTGGAGGACACCAACGTCGAAGTTAGTCGGATCGAGTTGAATGTTTTCTTGGTTTGGCCGATAGAAGAATCGCTATGCAGCCCGGGTAAGTCACTGGCGTGACCGATCTGGTACGAGAAGGATGTTGTGTTTCACGGGATGCTTCAGCAGCAGGAAGAGCAGACCCCAGTTAAGCGGGACCGCGAACCAGCGCCCGCTTTTGTCGAGCTCAACCTGAGTCGCGCGCGAAGGAGAACCACACCCATGATCGAAACAACTGCCAAGCAACAACTACTGAACGACATAGAGAAGTTAGACCAGCACAGTGACCACGCACTGATCAACATCCTCAGATGTTGTATTGATCCGCGCCGCCAGATTGCAGTCAAGCCCGCAGTGCACCAGAACAAAGACTGAAACCAGCGGAAACAAATTGGCGCGCCAACAGATATCCGGAGCATAAAGAAGACTTAGAGCAGTTGATTGACCTGAGCCATGCCCTGGTTCGTCTCGGTGCTGTCATCGACTGGCAGTTGTTGGAACAGAGTCTGAGCAGCACCTATCATCCCAGTCAGGGTGCGCCCGGCATCTCCACGCGTCTGATGGTTGCTCTTCACTATCTGAAATACCAGCATGACCTGAGCGATGAAGACGTTGTTGCCTTGTGGGTTGAAAATCCGTACTGGCAGCACTTCAGCGGCATGAGACATTTTCAGCACCGGATGCCGGTCGATCCTTCGAGCATGACGCGCTGGCGCAAGCGTCTGGGCGATGGTGGGGCCGAGCAGATGCCGCGTGCCACGATTGAAACGGGCATGAAGATGCGCTTGATCCGTCCTGCTGAGTTGAAGCGGGTCAACGTGGATACGACGGTCGAGACCAAGGCTATTCAGTAGCTGTCACCCGACCGGCACCTACAATGATCGCGCGACTCGCGTTCCTTCACATCCTGTCTGGCCAGAGGCCTGTTGCACCAAGTAGCTTGCGGCATCTTGCTGGCCTGGAAAAAGGGCAGAGCAGCGCAGTTCTTTCGGCATATGGATTATGTCAGGCTCTTTCTGAGGCCCACTGAAGGTACCGCATCACTCCGGTAAGGTTCACCGCGCAGGTTGGTCATCGTTGGCGTGGGAGGCCGCTTTGCGCTGGTACATCTGAGCATCGGCACGAGCGAGGAGTCCGTTCATTGTCTCGCCTTGAATAAACTCTGCAAGTCCAATAGAGGCGTCCACTCTCAGCTTCATGGGACCCGACTTCCCGTGCACTGTGTAATTACCGCAGACCCATTCCCGGATGCGGTCGGTCTGACCCTGGGCGACGCGCATCCCGCAATCGAGCAGGATGATGAATTCATCGCCCCCCCAGCGCCCGACCATGTCTGCCGAGCGGCATCTCGACTTCAATTCCGTGGAAAACATCTGCAGCAATTCATCGCCGACCACGTGTCCGTGATCGTCGTTCACCCCTTTGAATCCATCGATGTCGAGAATGGCGACACAAAACGGAAGAGCTGCGATCATCCGTATCTCGATCTGTCCTACCACCGAAAGGCGACTCCGAAGCCCGGTCAGCGAATCGCAGGAAGCGATGTGCTCCGCTTCTTCAAGCTTAGCCTGAGACTTCATGACTTCCGCCCGAAGCTGGTCGATCGCTGTCTTTCCTTCTGCGACCATTCTTCCAATCGATGTCTTCAATTCAGCCGCACTCTTCTCGATGGAGGCACGCATCTGGGTCAGGTCTTCAAGGTCGGCGATCGTCTGTAGCCGGGAAGTGATCTCGCCGATATGCCGGGCGCAGCGCTCATCCCTCGCCCCGACCGATTCGGCGGTGCGGGCCATGACAATCAAGATGTTTTTCACCTCGGCAGTCTTTTCCCTG
>Ga0302140_10008853_pt1 | contig 12510 bp, 16 predicted proteins | sample I_Bog_E1_1_FD_202095 | JGI IMG/M metagenome (GOLD analysis project Ga0302140, IMG submission 202095) | Peat permafrost microbial communities from Stordalen Mire near Abisko, Sweden - I_Bog_E1_1 | ecosystem: Environmental > Terrestrial > Soil > Wetlands > Peat | place: Sweden: Abisko, Stordalen...
AAGAGCTGGGAGAAATTTTAACACAGTTATTTTTGATGAAGTCGATAGCATAACGCAGGCCATATGCAAAATTAGCTGGTCCCTTTCTAAACTTTCTGTGAAAAAATGTCGATTTGTATTCGTTAAAGTCATGTCACATTTGTTTTAAGAAGTGCCTTGAACTAAATAATTTGGACTTAATTAAAGTTTTCTTCTTTGTTTCTTTCTTAGTAAAAGATTTTGTTGACTTTTTCAAATTATTAGATAAGTAACTTAATGATATCTAATAATTTATAAAAATATTAACAGGGGAGAGAGGCTATATTTCTGGAAATTCAGAATTTCATATTAAAGTTAAATATTATCGAATAAATGTCAAAAAAATATTAATGTTTCAAACAAATTAAAATTAAAAAACATTTAAAAAATCGTCATATAATTTCCTTAGAATATGAACCCAGAAGATCTAGAAAGGCTTTTCATCGAGCGTATCAAGCCCTATGAAGATCGCATCCGACTCTTGGAAGAGTCAGAGAAATCAAAAGAGCTCGAAATAATAACTCTCAAACACGCTATTGAAAATATGCATAATATCATAGAAACACTAAAAGCAAAACAAGGACCACCTGCTGCAGCAGCTGGAGCAAAAAAACCTGTGGGAAAACCCGTGGGCAAGAAATAACAATGAACTATATATCATATATTATAATATAATGGGAAAATTTAGACGATAAATATATTTGAATTTTTAAAAAAGCAGTTGTTTTAAGAAATTAAACGTTTGTTACAAAAATAATGAAAAATTGGGGTTAATTTAATGGTTTTTAGTTTGGAATTCGCCTGCCAATCCTTCATAAAACACAATTTGATCGATGAGATGCCAAAATCCGATGTTTTCTTCCCCAAGGATCTCTGTTAACCCCTTTCTGAGCTCTTCATTCTTGTTTTTTTCAATATTTTCTTTCACATAATTGTAGGCTTTGTTATAGGTAACATTTCCGATACCTGCTTCACATCGACTTCATGAATTATAAAATTTATGGTTTCTTTCATATGAAAATATCATACTGCTTTAATAATTTGACCCGTTCACGTATTTTTTCTTCCTGGGGGTTCAAAGGTTGTTTTTCTTGATTTTCTTCTGGGAAATTTTGATGATCAGATTCACTTTTTTAAATAATTTACAAAAAAAAGGGACCATAAATTTTAAATATATATACTAAATTTCTTCTTCTGACTCTTCCAACAATAGTTGATCTGTTGAAATACTGGAAGTTTCCTCGATATTTTCTTCTTTAAATTCTTCAGTTTTGTTCGGTGGGACAATTGACTTTTCTAAGCTAAATCGCCTTTAAATTTCCTTTTCAATTATAAAACTCATACATTTGCATTGTTTTTTTCAGTGACTCTTTCAATTCAGTGATTCTGGCTGTTTTTTCTGTTATTTTATGTTTGAAAGAGTTGATTTTCTTTTCAATGACCCCATCTTCTTCTTCTTCATTATCTTCCTCTTTATTAACCAAAATTATGAATACATTATAATGATTTTTTGCCTAATATGATTTCATCATCTCCATTTGATTCCTCATTCATATCATAATCCTCCTGTATTTTAAACGCCTTCTCCTCTTTCACAGTCTCATCAATCAGCTCATAACTCGCAATCAAACTTTTCATAGCGTTTGAAGGTCTATATTGAGCGTTTTTCTTCTCTGTGGCGATTTTTCGTGAGTGATAATTTTCCATACTAATTGCTCGAAATTGCTCTTCCCATCTTACCTGTTCTTCTTTTTTTTTCCTTTCTTTCTCAAATAAAACTTTTTCCCTTTGATCACTGAAATTGCGCATCTATTAATTTTATTCAGATTTTTTAAATATGTAACTCATATATATTTATAAGTTTTATTAACCTTATTGGTATCCAGGACATTAGAATTATCTTGATTTTCTATAGAGTTTTTACGGGGAGGAGGTATATTAATATGAGGCTCGGAATCTGGGTCGGGAAGAGACTTTTTAGTGATTTTGGGCTTTTCTTCTTCTTCTAGTTTTCGATTGTTTTCTTGAAGAAGTTTGGTGACTTCAGTTTTTGTTTTTGCTGTGATCTTGAAAAAAAAAACAGAATATTTTAAGTTTTAATGCATAGTTAAGACTTTAATTTTCTTTTCTTTTTCTTTGGAGGGAAAATCTTCTTGAGAATTGTTTTGAAATTTAGTTAAGGGCTTATTGGTTTCCTTGTTTTCTTTGGATTCCTTAATATTATTGGTTTCTTTGCTTTGCATTTTGTTATTTCCGCTAATTTTTTTGCTTTGGACTTGTTTTTTCTTTTCCAATTTTGAAATTTCTTCCTAATATAATAATGTCAAATTTCATTTATTTATATAATTTTCATATATATTTTACTTCAAGAATTTGTTTTTCATTGACTTCTTTTCTCAATTCGATTTGTTTTTTTTTCTTTTGTTTTTCCAATTCGATGGTTTTCGAGTCGACCTTTGTTTTTTTCTGTTGAAAGACTGGTGGTTTCTTCTCTTGATGATCATTATCTTCGACTTTGACTCCATTGCTCAAAGAAGCTTTTTCTCTAACAGTAACTAGAATTCCTAATCTATCAGCCTGTTCCTTTAAACTGTCAATATAAATGTCATCAACATCATTCGGTAATGAGGCCTCAGGGTAATTTCCGGAAAAAATCTCAATCATATATTCAATCACTCTTTTTTTAATGAAGGATTTATTTAAAATATCCCAAATAGTAGGTCTTTCTTTTGGATTGATTGAAAGCATTTTATCTTTTTTTAGAACAAAATGATAAAGGATATTAGAAAAATATGAATAAACTTATAAGATCTCTTAAAGGCTTGGAATACATGGAATTCAAAGGAGGATATGACCCTTTTAAAATCTTCACAGCCAAACCATTCAATGTTTGAGCATCAAACGCATGTCTTAAAGTGCATATCTCATAAATACAACAACCCAATGCCCAGACATCTGATTTGTAAGAATATGGCTTGTATTTAAACAACTCAGGGGACATATAATATGGTGTTCCTATGCACTTTAAATAATACACATTATAAACAATAATTATGATAATTAAGTTAAAAGATGCATTAGTAAATTATGAAAAAAATACCATAAGAGCATTTAAAAAAATCTTTATTTTATTTTAAAATGCATAGTGAAAGACTTGCAGTCATTTCTGAAAAAAATGGCATAGATAAAAAATTATTTAGTTAAAAAAATGTAAAATTTACAGTATTTGCAAATTCCCTCGTTGAATCTAAAACTTTGGCAATTCCGAAATCTCCTAATCTGACCCTTCCATGTTTCAGGAAAATGTTCTGTGTTTTCAAATCTCTATGCAAAATTTTTTGATCGTGTAAATAAAACAATGCAAGAGACATTTGTGCGAACCAATCCAAAATTTGCTTTCAAATTTAATCGACATTTAACAAAAAATCACACAAAAAAACAAACTGTTTCATTGAAATTCTTCCCCTTCTGGTTTTTTATCTTATTATACATATCCCCCCCTTCGCAATACACCATCACTATATTAAGATATTGTTCTCTATCCAGAAATGAATCTTTATATGCCACAATGTTGGTATGTCTTAATTTCTTCAACAATCCCACCTAATTTTATGATTTTTTATGATTTTTCATTATAGTTTTTCATTTTTTATGATTTGTATGATTTTTTATCATTAATTATGATTTTTTACTTCTTGTTCCGTGTTCTCACGATCTTTTTGCGGCATATCCTTGATTTTTATCTTCTTTATCACATAATTTTTATCTTCTCTTTTGTGACGGGCGAGATAAACCTGCCCGAAAGAGCCACTGCCGATGGACTTCACTATTTCGTAGACTTCCATTGAAATGTGTTTTTGTGAAAATTAGAAAAAATTAAATATTAGTTCTTTTTTTTTTAAAAATAAAAAAAAAAATTATTAATTTCATTGTTTTTCGTCCTCGTCACTCGAAATTTCGATTATTTTATTTTTATTCAAGGTTGGTTTTTTGTCAGGCTCGTTTATATCAAAAACACCCAAAAGCATATTCTATGAAAAACCATTAAAATAAAATTTGAAAATTGTTAAAAATCAACCATTTTTATATCAGTGGCTTGTAGGAAAGTGCCTGTTTTATAGATATATTGCGAAGGTGGCTTCAAATCTTTCAATTTTATGAGTTTTTTCTTTTCTAATAGATTCTCCTCATCATCAATTCTTTTTCTCTTGATTTCATTTTCGTCTTGTAATAGTGTTTGTGTGTTTTGTATAAATTCGGGTAAAAAGTTTTGCGCCTTGGCTAAAACTTTAAAAAAAAAATCCTCAAAAAATCATTTTTTTTTTTTTTAAAAGTACGTTCTGATCGAGGAAGTTGAGTGAAATCTGGTTTTTTAGGTTTTTCCAATAATCTTAGAACAGTTTTTTCCTTACTATCTTGATTATTCGGACCTGATTCAAAGTAGGTTTTTTCCAATCGAAGCAAATCTTTCGAAACCCCTTTCATTTTTTCCAAAAAACCTTTATATATTATATGAAATATTGACCTTTTAATAATTTTTTAATAATATATTGAGTTCACATCATATTATAATTAAATGAGGAAGATAAAGAAGCATCTGCGTTTTTCTTTGATTTTATCTCATTTTCCATTATTTCCCTTATATTCTTCCTTAAATTCATCACATCCAGGCTTCCCCCCTTCTGATTATCAATTTTATCCATTTGTTTCCTTAATAATGAAAGCTCAATCATCAAATATCTCCTTTCTCTGAGACTTTGTTCTAGCTGCAATCGCAAAGTCTGCAAAATCTCATTAGAATTTGGAGGTTTTTTTTGAATGTTACGGATCTCACGTAAAAATGTCTCAGATATTCCACCTTTCAACACTGTCCCTTTTAACAATTCCAAACAATTTCGCGCGTCTTTGATGTTTTCCAATAATTTTTCATTGGGGTTTAATATATTTATGGGAGTCCTTTTGTTATTTGTCAAGTCTTTGTTTTCTTTCTTTAAAAAAATAAAAAAATTGTTAAATGATTTCTAAATTTTATTTAAAATATATGTAAAATATATAAAATATATGTAAAATATATAAAATATATATAAAATATATAAAATATATGTAATATATAAAATATATGTAAATATATAAAATATATATGTAAATATATGAAAATGATTGTAAAAAAATGTAAAATTATATATATGAAATGCATTTAAAATTCCCTTAAATTTTGTAAATTTTTTTAGAAATATGTGAAACTTATATAAAATCGAAAAATTTACAAAAAAAATACCAGTTCAATTTCCAGAAACGGGCTCATCTTTGATAGATTTTCAACATCCAGAATCAAATCCTCAAGTTTGATTCTGTTTCTCCAGAGACAACCTTGCAGTTTCTGGCATAATTTCCCACATTCCGTCTCCAAAAACTCTCGATCCTCTGAGATCTCAGGGGGACAATTCTCAATTCTCGAGGTTGAACCTTACAAAACTTTCATTTCTCATTAAAGCCCCCCCAAAAAAAATATACCTATTCTTTCATTTTCAAACGAAAAATTGCCATTTCGCCACAACCCTTCGATTTCATTTAGACTCGTGATCTCATATACGAAATTATTGATTATTTGTGAGACTTTTTTCAGATTTTCTTCATTTTCTTTGCAATTTTTACATATATTAATGTTTCTCTCGCTGATTGGGGGCTTGCTATTGGAGTAATTGTTGAAATTATCAGGACTTTTCGAAGTTTCAACGCCACGATAAGTTTTCGGGATTTTTTCATTGAAAGCCTTTTTTTTCTCGTTAATAATATGATAAAATTGAGGACCCAGAGAACTTTTATTATTGGATTTGGAAAAGCTTTCATCACTTAATTCGACTTCTTTTGTGTTGTTGTTGATAAACGAGTTGTTGAATTTATGAAGGGAAACCGTTTTTTGATGTTTTTGGTCAGATTTCAAGAGCAGATTGTTGGCTGCAAGAGAGGATTTAGGGTTGCTGGGCTTGATTTGCACTACCTCCTTTTGAAGGAAATATTTCTCGTTGGTTTTTAGGGGGAACTTTCTATGGTCTTCCATCATTTTTAACGATTTTTAAGAGTTTTTTTAAAGTAGTGTTTAAATAATTTAATAAAATTTATAAAATTCGATTTCATCTCGTTTTTGGTTTTTGGGGAAATTTATGGCTTTTTGTGAAATTTCCAAATAATAAATTTGAGAATTTTGTATTTTCAGAATTAGAAATTCCTTTAGTTTTGATTTTTTTGATTACATTAATATTAAAAACTATAAAAAAATAATAAAGGAAATAAAGTTTTCTAAAAAATAATTTTAAAAAAGCTAAAAATTGATTTTATAAATTTCAGCAAAGAGAATAATAATGAAGATAAAAACCATGAACAAGAGAAAATAGGAGGTAACAATATAGAATCTGATAATTGGGTAAAAATAGATGAGTTTCCGAAGTTAAACATCATAATTTCCCAACTGATTGACAAATATGGCGATTTTTTAGTGCCTCTTAGCGATGAAGAATATTTGAAAAATCCCATCAACGGGCCACTTCTATTGAAAGACGGTTCAATTTATCTGGGACAGAGTTTAAACGGTAAAAGAGAGGGTCGTGGCAAGTTGCAAGGTAATGATGGTTCCATTTTTGAAGGCCATTGGAAAAATGATATGGTAAATGGCTTTGGACGTTTGATTCACCCAGATGGACCAGTGAGATGGTGATATTTATGAAGGAGAATGGCTTGATAACACAGCTCATGGTCAAGGGAAATATAATTATGCAAATGGAGCTGAATATGAAGGACAATGGCTTGGAGATAAACAATCTGGAAAAGGAGTTGAAACTTGGCCAGATGGCGCTAAATACGATGGAAATTATATCGAAGGCAAAAGATGTGGGAAAGGTCAATGGAATATGGTCGATTGAGCATTATATATTGGAGATTTTCATAAGAATGATATTCATGGTTATGGAGAGTATTTATGGCCCGATGGTCGAAAATATGTCGGTGAATGGAAGGTTAATAAAATGAATGGAAAAGGAATTCTGACATGGGTAGGTGGCAAAAAGTATTATGGAGAGTTTGTGGATGATATGAAAGAAGGATATGGGGTTTTTGATTGGGGAGATGGAAGAATTTATAAAGGAAATTGGAAAAATGGGAAACAATATGGTCTGGAACATATATTGATTTAGATGGAATTGAAAAGGATGGTGAATGGGCTAATGGACAAAGAATTAGATGGATCGAAGATCATGAGAAGGCACAAGTGAAAATATAACTTCTCATATTTAGTTTTTCTTAGAAACTCCCATAAAAACACCCAAAATTTGAGTTTCACTTAAATCTGAACAAATTTTATTTTCTCAGATTTTTTTTTTTACTTTATTCAGCCCTTTTTATTAATTATTTACAAGAATTTTTTTTATTCATTCATTCTATTTCTATTTTATGTTTTTTCCTATTTTTGTAGAAATATTATACAATCTTCAGAAAATAAGAAACTTAATTTGCGGGAAGAATCAACTTCGTCGGCGACGATAATTTCATCGATTGGACGAATTTTTTTTTTTAATAATTTGAACTTAAAAAATAAAATACATCATGGAAGTCGTTTTTCTAAAAAATAAAACAAAAATTATTTTTTTAAAAAAAAAGGGCAGTAGTTTTTGGGAAAGTCATTTTCGAGAAAAAACGAAAAAAACAAAAGAAATAGTTGAGTTCTTAAGAGGGAAGAATTTGTAATTATTTTTTTTTTTAAAACAAATTATATAGTTTTGCATTGTTTCCCAAAAAAAATTAACTTTTTTTTAATCATTTTCTAGTTTTTGTATTTTTAAAATATATCCAAATGTCCTTCCATCACATTAGCGCAATTTGTATTCCCAGGCCAATAAAGTTCATCAATGTAAACTTTTCTTTCTTCTGGATTCTCCAAAAATGCCTTCACCACTTCATTCACAGTCATCCCTGATTTTTCTGGCACTTCCCAATTAACCGAATTAATTTTATCATCAAAACAATGGGTTACGCATGCAGGTAGCCAAGCTGAAAAGCTTTTATGTCTTTCAATTTCTTTTTTGATGAGATTTTTTTGGTAATCTTTGAAAACATGTGCATGGCCCTGATCCTCTTTACTGCATCCACTTAAAGTATTATTCACGACACATTGCAACCCAACAGTTTCAAATAAATTACTGCTATCATAACCTGATTGAGTTAAGAGCATTGGCACATTGACAAATTTCACAAAATATTCAGGAAATAAGCACAGATCCTCAGCTCCAGGGTGTTCCTTGAGACATTCAGCAGTTAAAGGAGGGATCTCTTTATTGACGATTTCATAGAAAAGCTTATTCTGATAGTAGTAGTCTCGGTCTTTGGTCATATAGTTATAATAATCCACGAAAAAACCACTGTCTGGAATAGCTATAACCTTTGTCTCTGGATTTATTTCCTTTATCATATTTGAGATATGTTGGGACCATGTAAAGGTCGCATATCCACCGGTTGACCCTCCTGCAACCACCAAAAGTTCAATCTTCTTAAAATCCACAACCGTTGTTATATAATTCAAAGCCGTTCTGACATTCTGAACCCCCCGGAAATATAATTCCGTCCCATTGAAAAGTACTGGATTTGTGATGTGTCTCTGATGGAATGAACCGTCACAATAAGGCAAATCAAATCGGTTCCAATTGAAGAAATTTGGAGATTCGGACTCCACACCAGCCAAAAATCCAGAAGTATAGTATGAGGTCCGATCCCAAGGGTTCGAGGAGCCCAAATTAGTCTGGGATCTTGTAACGCAATCACTGAAAAAAGCTTCTTGGGTTCGGCCTTCGCACAAACCTCCACCCCAAAAAGATATTATGACCTTCTTGAGCCCGGAATCGAAACCTGGGGCTTGATAAATGCCATATTGTGAACCATCAAGACAACGGGCTTGGGTGGACTCGTTGAAGAGATGCAGATTAAATTCTGTTGGATCGATCGGATTGGCTGAGGAATAGGTGAGAATGAAAATTATTGAAAAAAAGAAGGGGATTTTAGTCATTGATTTAAAAATGCAAATTTTTATTGGGGGAACGTGAATTTAAATCAGAAGAGATTAAGACGCAAATGATGCAAGATGCATTAAAAGATAAATATTTTTTTAAAATAATGAATCTTTTATTGTTCTATGTTTGAGAGAAAAACATAATTTTCTCCCAAAAATTAAAGGATTTTTATTTTTTGGAATTTAAATTTTTTTTAATGCTAATTATGGATAGATTTCCCATTTAAATGTAAAATTTCATTTTTTTTAAAAAAAAAGGAAAGAAAAAAAACAAAAAATTGAAATATTTGGATGAAGTCTCCTCTTATTGATAAAGCCCCGCCAAAAAAAGATCCTCCACTTTCTTTACTGCAAATTTTCAAGCAAAAAGCAACTCCCAACGAGCAAAAAATCATAATTTTAGCTTGCTTCATAGTCGCAATGTCCGGCAGCTTGCTTCTCGGCATTCCAATTCTTTTCAAAGATCCGAAACTCATTTGTCTTTCAGAAAATATAGTCTGTTTTGAAGACACTGCCTGTTCCCAGGATTACAATATCGACCTCAAAACAGGACCAAAAAGTTTATCATCAGAATTTGGCTTGGTTTGTGAGCAAAAGCAACAGAAAACCTTTGCAATAACAATGAGTTTCCTGGGGATTTTCCTTGGTACGATCACCAGTACCTTCATTTTGTTTCATGCGAAATGGAGACAATTTCTATTGAGTCTGGCTTCTCTTATCATAGGGGCTTCGATGTTAGGAATGCTGTGTTTTTCTGACAATTTCTTCATGATTTCAATTTTGATATTCACCACGAATTATGGATTCGTTTACATTAATGTCTATTCTTATTTATTTCTCGCTGAGAATTTTAAAGGGGAGCTTGCTGGGTTTATAACTATTATGTACAGTGTGGTTTGGGGGATAGCAGGGACCGGTTTTGCAATTATAGGCTTATGTACGAATGCCAATTGGAGAATATATTGCGCAATAAATGGGACACTTAGTGCGATTGGGGGGATTGGGTTTCTGATTGTAAAAAGTGAAAAGAATTATGATGATGAAAATGACGGAAATAAAGAGGAAGTAAGAAATTTTTTAAAATTTCCTCGTGTTTTAATATTTTTTCGAAATAAAGAGACCAAGCTTATGTTCATATTTCAGAGATATGTGGCCTAACATTCAAATTAGGAAGAATTTCATAGTCTATGCATTATTTTGGGGAATGAACGCTATGGTATATTCAATGATACTTGTGGAGGTGGAATCCCTTGGAGGTAATCTTTATATAAACTGTATTGTTTGCAGTCTTTTGGAACTTGCTTCCACGCTGGCCACTGGGGCCATCACCAAGAAATATAACTGTTTTGTGCTCCTGCGTTACATCCTCACACTCGTTTCAATTTTCTTCAGTATTTTTATATTTTGTCCACCAAATTTGATCACTGGTAGCAATATTCAAGTATGTTTCTTTGTGTTTTGTCTGTTTGTGATCAAAGTTATCTGCAACTCTTTACATATTGTGACTTATTTATACCTGCCGAAAGCTTTCACAGATAAATATGTGGGTTTCTGGATGTTATGTTCTCGTTTTTGGGCCAGGTTCATCCTTTTATTAGTCCCAACGATTAGTTATTTGATGCGAAGCATTGGGTTACATCCATTTTGTTTCTACGGTTTCTGTTGGATTATTTGTCGGATCATCTTCAGATTTACAAAGGAAGTTCAAAGCGAAGGGGTGGATGATCTTTTGAATGAAGCAGAAGTCAATGATTTTGAAAGAATGAGTGTTCTCACAGGGTCGTTTGGATATGGGGCTATTACTCATGATGATAATCTGGTTAATATTAAGGTCGATGGAGTGCCTTTAAGTGTAGTGAGGAAATTCAAACAGGAGGGAGGCAGTTTTAAGAATAGTTCAGAATTCTTAAAATTAAGGGATTCAGTGTTGAAGAGAAGCAAGGTCACGGTGAAAGGAGAAAAAATGAGCTTGTTTGAGTTAAAGGAGAAATTTATAAAGATTTAGATTTAATAAATAAATAAATTAATTAGGAATGAATGCATTTTTTTCTTTCAAATCAATAATTATTTAAAAAAGTTATTTTTTTAGATTTTAAAATTAATTATATAAATTATATAGTTCTAATTTCTGACATATGCTAAATTATATTATTATTATTATTATTAGAGCTCTAATTTCTGACAATGTGCTCATCATAAAAATAAGAACATTTTGCAAACATTAATTATAAATCTTAAAACACAAAAGATATTTTAAAAAGAACAAACATTAAAATGACAACAACTATAGCAATCGTTGGGTTAAGTTTCTCCGGTCTTGCTTGCTACAGCAGTCTCCTCAGCAAACTACCCAAACAACAAAAATGTGTCATCCTCCTCATCGATAAAAAAGAATACTTTGAATTCACTCCTTCCATCCTTTCCGCATTTTTTTCACCTAAATCCCATAACGCCCTAAGTTTTCCCTATAGTCAAACCATTGGAAACAGCTATATCCAAGGCCAGCTCATCAAGTTGACTTCAAATTCCTTAACAATTATAAAAAAGGACGCAAATGAAGAAGAATTTCTCTTCGATTTTTGTGTTTTGTCTTTTGGTGGGTCTTATCCGTTTTACATAAGACCCGAAAATGAAAGAACTCTTGATGAAAGAAGGGACGCTCTCCTGAAAGCCTATTCTTTGATAATTGAGGCTAAAAACATTATGATCATAGGTTCAGGCCCGACAGCACTTGAAATGGCAGGGTATATAAAGAACAAGACCAAAACACCAAATGTCACAGTTGTTGTGACGGGAACTGAACTTTTGAAGGGTTTTCCAAAAAAAGCCGGAAAGAGAGTGCTTGATATTCTGGTGAAAAAAGGAGTGATTTTTCTATTCGAAACAGAAATCAAGATGGAGAATGGAGAGATACAAGATTTAGGCCTCAAGAAAAAGTATGATCTTATCATACCTTGTGTAGGGAACCGATGCCATGCCACAAAAATGCTAAACAATGATCAAACCTTCAAGGATTTTATTGACACCAACAGAGATCGGATCATCGTCAATGAATTCAGACAACTTCAGTCGAAAAGTCAGCCCACAACAGTAATCAGCAACATTTTCGCTTGTGGAGATGTAGCCATCAGTTATGACAATTACCGTAAAAACTTAAATGAACCAGATGTTGTGATGAAGGCTGAGAAAAGTGCGGAAGTGGCAGCAGAAAACATTACCAGAATCTTAAAAAATAAGAAGAATGACTCAAAAAAAGAGCAACTCAGGAAGATGGGAAGTACCTTTGATGGTTATGTTGTGGATTTGGGATCAAAATGGGACTGTGTCTTTATTTGGAAGGGGCTGGTGATGGTAGGACTGATGGCATGGCTGTCGAAACAAATGATAGAGAAGTGTGGAATGAAAAAAATGTTAGGGTATAGAGTTTTTATTTGGAT
>Ga0302140_10008859_pt1 | contig 12506 bp, 13 predicted proteins | sample I_Bog_E1_1_FD_202095 | JGI IMG/M metagenome (GOLD analysis project Ga0302140, IMG submission 202095) | Peat permafrost microbial communities from Stordalen Mire near Abisko, Sweden - I_Bog_E1_1 | ecosystem: Environmental > Terrestrial > Soil > Wetlands > Peat | place: Sweden: Abisko, Stordalen...
CGACGACATTACCTCCCTTAGCGGCAGCGGCATTACCGGAACGACGAGCGTTGGGTATGATCCTTTGCACCGGATCAGCACTTACAGTGGATCATCCGGACTGTCCGGCAGTTACAGTTACGATGCCGTGGGCAGTATCCAGCAAAACATTGAAGGTGGCGGTTCCGCATACAATTATGGCAGCGCCCGCAAACAGGCAGTCAAAACCGCTTTTGGGTACAACTATCTTTACGACCTGTGCGGCAACATGATTGTGCGGCACGGCGGCGCCAGCGGGTCACAAGCGCTGGCTTACGATCCCGAGAACCGCTTGACGACCTTCTCTCAGGCGGGAACTATCGTGGTCGAATTTGGTTACGCCGATGACGGAACGCGGTTGTGGAAACGAAGCAACCAGGATCCGGCCCAGGTGCAGTTGTGGATTGGCAAAATCTACGAGGAAAAGAACGATACGGCCAATCCGCCGACCAAGCACACCCTCTTCCATGTGTTCGCCGGCGACCAGCAGGTATGCACTTTTGAAGCTGGTTCGGTTCTGGCCGTGCCCGGTGGCAGCGCCAGCCTGATCGGCTACTATTACCATGAGGACAATCTGAACTCCTCCAGTGCGTTGAGCGATTCCGCGGGGTCGCAAAAAGAGGTGAACCTTTACTATCCTTTCGGGCGCACGGAGGCCGGCACCCCGCAGGCCTCATTCCAGGTGTCGCGCCGGTTCACGGGGCAAATTCTGGATGCGGAGACCGGCCTTTATTATTACAACGCCAGGTATTATGACCCGGAATTGGGCCGGTTCACCCAACCCGACACCGCCATTCAGGACCTGTCCAACCCGCAAAGTTTTAATCGTTATTCATATTGCGTGAACAATCCGCTGAGATATACGGATCCAACGGGCTTGGATTATTGGGGCGATGTTGGGGGGATGTTTGTCGGCTATTATCAGGCTGGCGCAGGTTTGGTAACGGGCGTGGGCACGGCGATTGCGCATCCGATCAATACCGCGGTGGGACTTGGCACTGCGATCGCGCATCCGATTAATACCGGCAGCGCAATTGTCAGTGGAATTAAAAAAGACTGGAACAGCGGCCCAGAGGGACGAGGCAGAGTTGTGGGCGGCGCGTTATTAGCCATCGTCACCGCCGTCGCGCCTGGAGCAGAGGCCGGCAATTTTGCGAAGCTCAACGAGGCTGCCACTGCGGGTGAAAAAGTAGAGGAAGCCGCCTCGGTTGCTTCGGAGGATGTCGCGAGAGGAGGAGGTTGTTTTGTTGCCGGGACTCTCGTAGCGACTGAAACTGGATATGTTGAAATTCAGAAGGTGCGAGAGGGTGACTTGGTCTGGTCGTATTCAACACTTGCGCAAGAATGGCAGTTGCGACGCGCGGAAGGCACATCCGTCCGTGGCTACACTGGTGATGTTATCACCATCAATGTCGCTGGCGTAATCATTGAGGCAACCGGCAATCACCCGTTCTGGGTGATTGCCGGTGAGGGATTGACCGACCGTCCTTCGGTGCGGGATTTGACCGAGAAGGAAAACATTATCTCTGGCTCTGGCAGGTGGTTGGAGGCACGCAACCTGAAGGTTGGGGATAAGTTGCTGTTACTCGATGGTGACACTAGCATTCTCAGTTCACTTTCGGTAAGGGAGGATCATTTATTGGTATACAATCTGCATGTGTCCGGCAACCATAACTATGCCGTTTCACAAGCAGGTGTATTGGTTCATAATAACAACGCTTGTTTGCCGTTGCCTCAAGGTTCGGGTGGTCAATTGGTTCGCTTTGGCAAAGGACCTGAAACGGTTGAAAGTTTATCAGAACAGGCCGCCAAAGCAGAGGCAGAAGGTTTCCCACACGGCGTCTCAACTCGTCTGAAAGATAGAGTTTCAGGGACAGATAAACAGCATCGATCCGCTGCAAAATCTGACGTTGAGGCTGAATTTGACGTGGAGCAGACGGGAAGAGACCCTAAACATCACACGGTCATTCTGCCAAAGCCGGTGACGCAGGCAACCGTCGATAAGTTCAACGCAATTTTCAAGCCTAAGGAATAGTAATGGATCACGAGAGAACAATAGAACGTATAGAAATTATTGAATGGTATGATGGCCTTGTTCTTGGTCTGGCGACATTTCCAGGAGCAGAGGCTCTTGTTTGTTTGCTGGCCTTTGATCCAGATGCCAGACGAAAACTTTATCTCTTCATTTCAATTCCGCCAAAGGAATGTAACGCACTACGCAAGTTGTTTAAAGACCGTGGCCCCCAAGGCTTCACCAAAAAAATTATTGCCGCAACATTGCAAGGCCACTGTGGTGTTTATTTAACAATAGCCGAACCGAAGACGGGTGGATCGGTTGTGCTTCACCCGCTAACGGCTACTCAAATTGGACAGATATTGTTACCGGGATTCCCGACGATCGAATTTGCTGTGGCAAGAAGCAAAATGTGGGATTGGTTTGACGAGATTTCTTAGTTAACTAGTCGATAAATTGAGCGAGTGCAAGTGTCAGTCCTCATTATTGACGCAGCCGTGACTGTTTGCGGAAGTTTGGGATGCCGGGCAAGTTGCGAATTAGGCAACTGCAACGTGAAGCAGTTCTTTGACTGAGTGAAATAAGTTTATGATTAAAGCTTTTCTTTTCGCGCTGCTGTTTATTGTCATCGGCGCCGTCGGCTTTGCTTTTTTGGCACCGTTGCTGTTTCACGGCGCCGACATGCGGAGGTTTGGTGCCACCATGCTGCCCTGGATTGTTCTAGTTAATGGCGCAGGCGGATTTGCCTTTGGCTGGCGACGCAGAAAGAGGGGCTGATTTTCGGTGATGGGATGGGCGATAAACGATAAAAAACAAAACAAACGCGATTTGCTTTAGTGGCCTGTGTGCCAAGCATTGGACCTAAAGCCATTTTGGGACAAATCACAACAGCGAGTAAATGTGGTCATGCATTGTGAAGTTCAAACGAAATGATTAATGCAAAGAGCCCTTGAGTTTTGGTTGAATTTGGCAACAAAAATAGGAAATGATTATGAAGACAAAGAACAAATCCGCGCTCAGGCAGAGACTGACCGGCGTTTTCTGGCTGGCGCTGACCTGCCTCGCTTTCAGTGCTTTTGTGGCGCCGGGCGGCAGCATTACCATTCAGGTTCCGGCCATTCCGGCATGGACGCAAACGCCGATCCATTTGAATGCGGGGGACACCGTTACCCTGGCGGCGGCGGGCACCTGGTCGCCTGAACTGTTGGTTGAAAGTTATTGAAGTTGTCCTATTTGCGCCAGTTGGTTGGGAGGAAGAAATCCTATGTTTTTTGGGTGATTACTTTTGTCAGTGATGGTACGGTTGATTAACGATAACAATAGAAACAAAACAATGAAAGATTCGATTAACATGAGACTCAGCAAATTAATTCCACAATGGTGGATGCTATGCTTGTTGCTTGGCATGCGCTCCGCTTCCGGTTGTTCCTTCACAATAACTGTATCCGCCACCTCTCCGTGGCAGTCGGCTGTTGGTTTGGCGCCGAATGAATCCGTTAGCATTACCGCGTCTGGCAGCTGGACGCCAGATATTAATGACCCAATGGCCGGTTGCGGACCGGATGGTCTTCCCTATGACCTGTATAACGTGTATAACGGCGCCAACTGGGGCGCCTTGGTTGGGTTGCTTACTTCGGATAATCCCAATCCGCCGGATGGTAATGGCGGCATTAACCCGCTGCCGACCGGTTCTGCGGGCGGCACAACGATTGGTTCCGGGCCGACGACGATTGTTAATACCTCGGGTCAGGAGGAAAACTTGTTCCTGGCCATTAATGATAACCTGGTCGCGCATTCTTTGCAGGATAATGCGGGCAGTCTGGCAGTTACGATCGACACCGGCGGTGGCGGCGCGATTCCAATTGTATCCTGGCAAAGTCCCAGCAGCGGTGACGTGGAATGCGCGGGCGACACGGCTGCTTTGTCGGTAATTGCTTATAATGTAAACGAGGTGTTCTTTTACGATGGATCCACGCTCTTGGGGGCGGGTTCGCTTGGATTCGATAGAGTCACCTACACATTCAATTGGGGCAATCTGCAGCCGGGTGCCCACGAGGTTTATGCCGTTGGCATGTTTACCGACTGCAATGGCATTCATACGGTGACCACGGCACCGGTTTCCATCGTTGTAAGGCCTTCGCCTGCCGGTTTGGTTTCGTGGTGGCAGGCCAATGACAACGGAAACGACATTATCAGCGGCAACGACGGCATATTGGAGAATTGGATTGGTTTTGCAAGCGGAGAGGTGGGTGATGCGTTTAATTTTAATGGATCGGATAATTATGTGCTGGTGCCACCGTCGCCATCCCTCGATGTGGGACAGGGGGCGGGATTTACCCTGGAAGGCTGGATCAATCCGTCCACCCTGGCGGCACCGATGCCGATTGCTGAATTTGAGCGGATTCTCGGCTCCTATGACGGTGATGACGTGGGGGTTCAATGGTATGTAAACCAGCCCAGTGCCGGTGGTTTCTACATTAATTTGAAAGACACTTCGGGCGGGAATCACATTGCCAACTTTCCGGGCAGTTTTTTAAAGGCCGCCCAATGGCAACATGTGGCGTTGACCTACGACAAAGCCTCCGGGAAGGCTTGCGTTTATTGCAACGGCTCACTGGTGCAAAGCCAGTCCATCGGCTCATTCACTCCGCAGACGAGCTGGAATCTGTTGATTGGCGCCCGCACTTTCTATGGCTGGCAAAGCCATCCGTCCGGCAGCTTCTCCGGTCAGATGGATGAGTTGTCGCTTTACAATCGCGCCCTGGCGCCCGGTGAAATCGCCAGCATTGCGCAAAGCGGCAGTTACGGCAAATGTCCGCCGGAGGGCGTGCCCGTGGACAATCAAATTCAGGCGGCATGGAATGGCGAATGGAATGCGAATAACGTGTACGATTCCCATGATGGTCAGATTGTCAATGCGGCCACCTATGCCTCGGGTGAATACGGCAACGCGTTCACCCTGGATGGATTGAATGGATATGTCCTGATTCCCCCCTCACCCTACTCGGACGTTGGCGACGATGACAATGGCTTTACCGTTGGCGGTTGGATCAATCCGGCCAGCACGGATAATCAGTCCCCCATTGTGGAGTATGAGAATGTTCTTGGCAGCACGGACGGCAATGACGTGGGGCTACAGTTCTGGAGTTTCCCCGGCGGGTCTTTTTATGTCAACATCAAGGATGACACTGGCGGAAACCATATCTTCCAGACCGACAGCGGTTTGCTCCAGCCCAACACGTGGCAGCATGTGGTTTTGGTCTATGATGAGGAGGCGGGCGTGGCACAGGTGTATGTCAACGGCACTTCGGTGAGCCAGCAGAGCCTCGGCAGTTTCACTCCGCAGACCACAGGCTATCTGCTTTTTGGCGGCCACACGTTTTATGGCACCGCGCAGAGTCCGTCCGCGGCATTTGGCGGGCAGCTGGACGAATTGACGTTGTTCAACCGGGCACTGGCTGCCGATGAAGTCGCCAGCATTGCCCAGTCCGGCGGCGGGATGCCCCCGGCCCTGGCGAGCGACCCGAACCTGGTGTCATGGTGGCCGGCCGAAAACAACGCCTATGACGTTCAAAATAACAACAGTGGGACCCTGGTCAATGCCGCCTATTGCGGCGGCGAGGTAAATAGTGGTTTCCAGTTTAACGGCAATGGCAATTATGTGCTCATCAATCAAAGTCCGAGCATTGGATCCGATGCCGGCTTCACGATTGAAGGCTGGATAAACCCCGCGACGCTCGGTTATCCCATGCCGGTGGTGGAATGGGAAAGGGCGCTCGGGTCAACGGATGGCAATGATGTGGGCTTGCATTGGTATATCAACCAGCCGGGGGCGGGAGATTTTTATGTCAACCTCAAGGATCTTTCCGGCACGGACCATCCGCTGACATTTTCATCGGCAACCGGGTTTCTTACGGCCGGTGACTGGCAGCATGTCGCGTTTACCTATGATGGCTCCTCGGGATTGGCCACGCTTTATGTGAACGGAGCAGCCGTTGGAACGCAGACGCTTCCGCCCGGATTGTATCCTGAAACCAGCGACGGCGATGGCAATCCTTTCAACCTTTTGCTGGGGGCGAGGACATTTTACGGATCGGAGAACGCTCCGTCGCAAAGTTTTTACGGCAAGATGGATGATCTGGCGGTTTACTCTCGCCCGCTTACTGGGAGTGAGATTCTGGGAATCTACTCGGCCCATGGGGTGGGGAAGATTTGGTAGTTTAAGAGCAAAGAGCCGAGGATAACGAATCCTTTGACACAAAAGTCCGCAGGGCGTCTGGCACTGCGGACTTTTCTTATTCCGTGCATCCATAGGCCAGGGTCGATGGCAATCGACCCAGTGGAACTTAGTTTTATTGTTTGGAAGGGTATCTGGCTTGTGCTTCAGGGTCGGGTCGATGAAGAACCGATGGCCTATGGCCGTAACCGCGTTGCGGTTCAAGACATTTGTGGGATGGCGCTCCAAATTAGGCGCTGGCGTGCCAACCTAGGGATTTGAAGCTGGCGCCCGGCGCGGGAACTGGCTGTGGTACATATTGGGCGTTGATTCCTGGTCGCAACCATGAGATGATTGAGTTATTTGAATCCGCCGGGTAAGGCGTGCCAGAGAGCCGGCTGGCGGAACGATGCCCGCCCAATTTAATATGCTCAAATACATAAAGAAATTGATAGAGCTTTTCGCGCCATATTGTCGCGACCGAAGCACATTGGATGAGCTGTATCGAATGATTGACGATCGGAAGGCCTGGCACGGGGCGCATGACCTTTTCAGTCGGATTCGCAAAAAAAACGAATAATGCCTATGGGCTTGTTGATGAGTTATCCTCGTGCCAGTATTCATTTGAGGAATCCTGTGCCAAGGCCATTTACAACCTTACCGACACGAGGGTGCCTTTTGATTCAGACGCGCCGTTTTGGGTTGTTCCAAGGGCTCTCATATTCGCTAAGCGGCATGGTATTGAGGCAGAGGTCACAAGAATTGTCACCGAGATAATGGTGGTCCTCGATGCGAACAAAAGGAATTGATATTTGAGCCATCACAACATTGCATAATCGCGCTGATAGAGACTTTTAATCAAAAACGAATTTATTATGGCTATGTTGATTCGGAAAGTAACGTCAAGTGTCTAATGGCGAGTTTGGAAAAAGCTTTTCCGAAGGAACGCCTGGATTGGACAATACATCCTGACGCGCAGCGGGGTTTTTACGCAAATTATTTGAAGCAGTTCGTTGGTAACTAACGGGAGGTTGAAGTGCGTGTTTTTCCCGAGGATGCCGGCCCTGACGGGGCTAAAGATTTTAGTTTGTTTGGGTGATCTACAACGATGCCGCGCCGCTGGCGCTGGAGTGCGGCACCATGCTGGTTGGGAATTTGGGGACGGTTCGCGTTTAGTCAGGTGTGAGGCATGAGGCCGGCAGCCCGTGCCGGGTGTTGGTTTCAAAACCGAATCCGTCCCGACGGACAGCGGAAATCCGGCGTCCCTCCAGGACGCAAAGACTTTTTGATCGCACAACCAGCCACTTTGTAGCTGGCAAATATCCGTGGTCGCTTCGCGACTTCGCACAGGGCGGAGGACCGAATTTTTCAGCGGAGCGTGGCGGTGGCCACGCTGAGGTAGATCAGGAGGGTGGAGAGGTCGGCCAGGGCGAGGCTCACGGGGCCGGCGGCGATTTTGGGGTCGAGCTTGAGGCGGTGCAACACGGTGGGCACGGTCAATCCGATGAGACACGCCAGCAGCATGGAGAGCGTGATGCTGCCACCGATGACGAGGGCGGTGGTGAATTGGCCGCGCCATAACCAGGCGACCAGGGCAACGGTCAGGCCGCAGGTGCCGCCGAGCAGGAGGGCGGAAATGGCTTCCTTGCGGAGGGCGCGGAGGAACCAGACGCTGCTGGGCGTCCGGCCGTGGAGGGTTTCGACGGTCACGGTGACGGACTGGGCGCTGACGCTTTCGCTGAGGCCGAGCACGAGAGTGAGGAAGAAGGCGAGGATGATCCGGGAGGACAGGGTGGTTTCGTAACAGCCGGAGACGAGGGCGCAGCCGATGCCGCCGCCGAGGGTGGCGAGGAGCCAGGGCATGCGCAAGCGGAAGGCTTTCATGGGCGAGGCGTTTTGGACATCGGCCACATGGAAGCCGATGCGTTCAAAGACCTCCTCGACGTGGGCGCGTTCGGTCAGGCCGAGGGCTTCCTCGGTGAACTGGCTGAACATGGCGACATTGACGACGCCGGCGAGGCGGCGTTCGGCGGTGACGACGGGGAAGGCGAGGAATTTGTGCAGGACGAACATTTCACAGGCTTCGAGGACGGTGGCGGTTTCGGGGATGGTGACGATGCGGTTGATCATGATGTCCTGGAGGCGGGCCGAGGGGGAAGCGAGCAGGAGCCGGCGGGTGGGGAGGACGCCGACGAGCCGCTGGTCGTGGTCAACGACATAGAAATAGATGATTTGCTGGGCGGCGCACTGTTCCCGGATGCGGGCGAGCGCGCCGGTGACGGTAAGGTCCTGGGCGAGGGCGGTGAAATCGCGGCTGGCGATGCGGCCCACGGGCTCGTTGAGGTATTCCGATGTCATGGGAGGAAAGTAATGGAAGCGTGGGCAGGGAAGCAAAGGGGAATCGCGGGGAGGGAAGGAGGGCAAGGTGGAGATCGGGGCAGACCCGGGCAAAAACCGCTGAAACTGCTAAAACTCCTAAATCCTTTCGCAATTGTGCCGATATAAACTAAGCTGGAATATGACTGTAGACACATTTCAATGCGAGATTGACGATGCGGTGAAGAATTACGATCGCTTTGTGGTTTGTTTGCAGAAGTCGCCGGAGGAATTCGCGGCGTCGCTGGCGACGCTGTTGCAGAAGGCCATCCGGGCCTTTGAAACGCGCGGGGCGGGTATGCGGCACGGCATTGCCTTGGACAAGGAAGTCACGATTATATTGAGCCAGAGCGATGACGAGCGTCCGCTGTGCGGCATTTATTTCAATTTGCATTCGCCCTACCGGCGGGATTCCCTGCCGAAGACGGTGCAGCCACTGGCGGAAAAGCTGCCCAAACGGCGGGAATAAGGCGTCAAGCGTTCCGGGCAAGGCGCGCGGCTGGGGGGTGGTTCAAAGCCGGGGCGGTACGGGGATCATTCATCCCGGACGATGTCGCCCGCCTGGGCCTCCCCTGAAACGAGATCGGCGACAACGTTGACGTCTTCCTGCGGGCCGGTTATTTTCACCTCGGCGGTACGCAAACCATTGCGGTAAAGAAACAGATGTTGTTCCAATTTGGGCAGCCGACCATCGGGAAAAGTGAGCACGACGAATCGTCCGACTTGGTTTACGCTCAACACCCTGGCGGTCAGGGAGTCGTCCGGAGTGACAATGACTTGGCCGGTGGCGGGCGCGGTCCGGGCGGGTGGGGATTTGGTTCCGGCGCAACCGAACCCGGCAGTGGCGGTGGCGATGACCATGGCCAGCAGCAGGAGTGCGGCCGGCAAAGACTTATTCCCGGGGCGCAGCCAATGGAATGGATCAGGCATGAGTGATGTTGACGTTCCCATTGTAGAATTTTGGAAAAGCTGCTCAATCAAATTGTTTGGCCGCGGCGCGGTTGACGCCGGCGGTGGGAAGGTAAATTTTGGCACCTATGGATCTACAACTCACGGATAAACTGGCGTTGGTTTCGGGTTCCACGAAGGGCATTGGGCTGGCGATTGCCACCGGCCTGGCGCGCGAGGGCGCGCGGGTCATCGTGAACGGGCGCACGGCGAAGAACATCCTGCCGGCGCACGCCCACATTCGCGAGGCGGTACCGAAGGCGCAACTGGAGAGTTTCGCGGGGGACCTGTCGGATGCGGCGGTGACGGCCGCGCTGGTGCGGCAATTTCCGGCGGTGGATATCCTGGTCAACAATCTGGGCATTTTCGAGCCGAAGCCGTTTGAGCAGATTGCGGATGAGGACTGGCGGCGATTTTTTGAAATCAATGTTCTCAGCGGGGTCCGGCTGAGCCGGGCGTATCTGGAGGGCATGAAACAGAAGGGGTGGGGCCGGATGGTCTTTATCAGCAGCGAGAGCGGGATACAAATTCCGGCGGAGATGATCCACTATGGCATGACGAAGACGGCGCAGCTGGCGGTGTCGCGCGGATTGGCGGAGACCTGTTCCGGCACGGGGGTGACGGTGAACGCGGTGCTGCCCGGGCCGACGCATTCGGACGGGGTGGATGAGTTTGTGAAGAAGCTGAGCGGCGGGCAGCCCTTTGAGGAGTTTGAGAAGAAATTTTTCGCCTGGGTGCGGCCCAGTTCGTTATTGCAACGCTTTGCGACCACGGAGGAGGTGGCCAATCTTGTGGTGTACGTATGCAGTCCGTTATCGGCGGCCACGAATGGTGCGGCGCTGCGGGTGGATGGCGGGGTGGTGCGCACGTGTTTTTGAAGTTGGAACGATAGCTTCAACGCTTCGGGGACGGAAAAAGCCGGCTGGCAGAACCGTCCGGCGGTTAATAAGATCGGGGCAACGCCAGCGCTGAATCATGAACCGGTACGTCTTTCATCTGCAGATTTCCCCGGAGCAATATCTGGACTATTACCGCGGCATTGCGAAGAGCGTGGTAGTGCGGGCGACGAGTGGTCAGACGGTGCAATTCCCGGCTTCCCTGCTGCAGGCGCATCTATTGCCGGACGGCATTTACGGGGATTTTGTGCTGCTCTGCGATGAGCATCATAAATGCATCAGTCTGCAACGGGTGGCGGGCGATCCGTCCGCGGGAGCGGCGGGGCGGTTTGTTTGATGGACGAGGAATCCGGGCGGGAATATGCTTTGCCGATGGCGCTGGTTCGCATATTGGTGGATGGCTATTCATTGCTGCACAGCTGGCCGGAACTGGCGTCGGGAGCGGCGCGGCATTCGGAACGGGCGCGCGATGCGCTGGTGGAACAGCTCCAACAATACCAGGACGCCTGCGGCACGCCGGTGACGGTATTTTTCGACGGGCAGGGTGCGCGGGGCCGGCGGCCGGAAAATCCGTCCCGCGACGCGGTGGAAGTCCTGTTTTCGGGGACGGGCCAGACGGCGGATGATTTGATTGAGCGCGCGGCGCATCGTTTTCAGGATTACGGCGAAGTGCTGGTGGTGACGGACGATTATGCGGAACGCGACCTGGTGAGCGGTTTGGGCGGGTCGGTGGCGAGCTGTGGAAATTTCATTCGCATGTTGGATCAGGCACTGACACAATTGCAGGACAACTTGAACCGGCACAACCGGGCCGCGCGGAACTCATTCCGTCGGCCGAAATAAATTCATGAATGAACTTAGAGCCTGTCTGAAAATTCCGAGGGATGCGGTGTGGGCGCAAACCCTCCGGGCGGCGGTTCTTTTGGCGGTGGGCGGCGTTGGCTCGGTCGTCACAGCCCGCCGCGGGGATGCTCCGCCCGCGCCGCCTTGCCCACCGCCAAAATCCCTCGCCGCCGCACCCCTCGGAATTTTCAGACAGGCTCGTAGGGACCGATATGGTTTCCGAATTGTCTGTCTGGCGCTGCTGGCGACCCTGCTGGGGGCGGGGGGCGTGCGGGCCGCGGACGGTCCGCCGTCGAACCGTTTTCTGCTGGTGTTTGAAACCTCCCCGGCGATGAAGAAGGGGCTGCCGACGGTGGGCCTGTTGTTGCAACAGTTGTTCTCGAGCAACTTGCAGGACGAAATTGTGACGGACGATGATGTGGCCATCTGGACGGTGGACGAAAAACTCCGCACCGGGACTTACCCCCTGGTGAATTGGAATCCGGATGAATCGGGGATGTTTGCCGATGAGATTGGAACCTTTCTGGCGGAACAAAAGTTCACGCGTCACGCCAGTCTGGCGCCGATCCAGCCGTTATTGGGCCGGATCGTCAAGAACTCCGACCGGCTGACGGTGTTGATTTTTTGCGACGGCGACGGCGTGTTGTCGGGCACCCCGTATGACAGCGGGGTGAACGAGATCATCGCCAACGCGGCGGCGAGGAACAAGGATTCAGCCCGGCCTTTTATAATCGTTCTGCGCGCCAATCATGGCGAGTACATCGGTTGCTCGGTGAACCGGACGATGCCCTTGAATTTTCCCAGATTTCCGCAGGCACCCTCGCGACCGGCGCCCCCGGTGGTTCAGTCGGCGCCGGTGGCGGCGCCGGCGTCCGGTCCGGTAGTCCAGCCGGTGGCGGCCATGATCATAGTGGGCACCAAATCCAGCACGAACGTGGCGGATCTGGAGAGGCTGGCCACCCCGGCTGAGCCGGCCCACGCGCCGGCACCGGTGGCACCGGTGGCGCCGCCAAGCGTGGCCAGCACGCCGATGACCGCCGCCGCGCCAAATCCCGAACCGGCGCCACCCGCGGTGGTTGCGGCGCCGCCGGCAAATCCGAATCCGAATCCGAATCCAAATTTCAATCCCAACCCCACGCCGCCGCCGGAGCCGACGCTTGCGCCTGCGCCTGTGCCGGCACCGACACCCGCCCCG
>Ga0302140_10008860_pt1 | contig 12506 bp, 10 predicted proteins | sample I_Bog_E1_1_FD_202095 | JGI IMG/M metagenome (GOLD analysis project Ga0302140, IMG submission 202095) | Peat permafrost microbial communities from Stordalen Mire near Abisko, Sweden - I_Bog_E1_1 | ecosystem: Environmental > Terrestrial > Soil > Wetlands > Peat | place: Sweden: Abisko, Stordalen...
CACAACCCAGTGTGGTAGCTTGAGTGAAGTAAATATCTCTGATTTCTTAATGCAGCTAATTATCGCGAACTTTGCCCGCATCGGAGTCAACCCTCATCTATGACCGTCCGTTCCACGAAGTCGCGTGCCCGTTTCGAGGATCCGCTCTCCGTTCTTTACCGGGCAGTGAGCAAACTGTATACGATTTGGCTGATTGCAACCTTTCCGTTTGCTTCAAGCGGGCGAAAGCTCTCCGTCCACTTCTGCTGCATGCTCGCCAGGGAATTGGCCCATCATATTGAACTGGGCAACTCGGTAATAATCAAGAAAGACACTTGGCTGAATATCATTTCGGACGACACTGATGAGGTAAAGATCAAAATCGAGGACGGCTGCATCATAGGTACCCGATGCACCCTCTCGGCGAAGAACCTGATTCACCTGGAACCTGATGTGATCACGGCCTCTTCAGTGCTTATCCAGGACCACAATCACGCTTATGAGGATTTGAACATACCGATTCGCGATCAGGGCGTAAGCGACGGAGGCGTGATCCGCATCGGAAAAGGCTCCTGGATCGGATTTGGAGCCGCCATTGTCTGTTCCCGCGGAGAATTGGTCCTTGGCCGCCATTGCGTGGTGGCTGCAAATGCGGTGGTGACACGGAGCGCTCCACCCTACTCGGTTCTGGCGGGAAATCCGGCCAGGATCATCAAGCAATATGATCCCGTTCGCGGAACCTGGGGAATAGGTTCCGCCCAGTCTGGGCGCTTGGATGCGGCAAAATGAGCGAAGTTTCAGTCGGCGCCAAATGGGCGCTCTGAGATTGTGCGCCGTCCTCAACGGGCTGCGAGGAAGGATGTATCAACGACAGGCCATCGGTTTCGGTGGCGTTTCTAACCTAGAATCGCACCCGACCGACCTTGCCACGATCGAAAGCGTCCTTTGGCTCACGTATCCGAGCGCTGAAGTGATTGTCGTCGACGACGGTCCAGTGGAAGAAACTCGGATAGCAAGTGCGGGTGCAGAACGAGCTGAAGGACGAAAGCAGGGCCTGTTTCACGGATTCTCGCTGCGTTGATAGCGATGGGATGGGCATCTGTTCGGTCGAACTCTTTAAAAGAGGCTACGCTCAGCCATCGGGAATCGATCAGACCGCGACAAAGTCGATTGCCAAAGCTTTATGCGGATTCTGGATTTCGACCGTGCTGGCGCGTACCGACCTGGTACGGAAGATCTGAGGTTTTAACCCCAAAGTCTCGTTCGGCGAGGACCACCATCTCAATCTTAGGCAATCTCGGGGAACGCAGTTCGCCTATGTGAACCCACCTCTGGCGCAAAGCGACCGCAACGCCATCCCTGCTGATTCGAGTTGCCAACCCTGGGCGAACGCGGACACCAAGCTCTTCATGCCGCAGAGGATATATGAGGGGTGACTCGGAATGTGCGACAGTCATCCACAAGAGGTGAGAGGAGTCATTCTGGGGTGGCTGTGCGGAACACATAGCGCCTGGAGATACTGGTACCTGGAGAATGGGCGCTACGATGACGAGCAGGAAGAAATGTCAAAGGCGATTGATTGCGGATTGGCGCCGAAGGTGTTCATGAAATTGGCGCTTGTCTGTTCCTCGCCGGGGCTGGGGCGAAAATTGTCGTCAATATCCACGCGCTATTTTTAAAGAAATAACCCATGGTGTCACTAGTTCTGCGGAAAGAAATGAGCTTTTCAATAATGCTTTACGAGTCCTCCTGCGCGATAAAGAAATCAATTGGCTGAGCCAGGCCCACGCCAAGTAACAGGCTCGCGTCAACGAATTGGTCTTTGGCGCTGCGGTGACCGGAATCAAGGAGTTACCCATTGAAGGAAGACACTTTTCATCCTCAGCGCGCACTCACATTTGTCCCGATCCATCTCACACAGTATCTACGGGACGCCGCATGGACGTCTAAGTCAACAACAACCCTCAACATTTGAGTTCGAACCCACAACCCTTAACCCTGAAAAGAGGTCAACGTGAATAACACACTACTGATGCCCCAGCAGTCGCAGAATCACGCGATCGACGCTTCTATCCAAGACACCATCAACAGCATCATCGAAGATCTCATCGTTTCTCTGCCCGCTCCGAACCAGTTGACCAGCGACGAGCGACGCGGAATCATAGCACGTTATTCGGCAGTGCTTGAAGGCAACTTCATCTACTGGATGACCGCTACGCTGATTGCCGTCCAGTCAGAGGCTGCGCGGCCGATTCTGCTGGATAACCTGCACGAAGAAGTGCGCGACGCACATCCGGTGATGCTGCGCAAGTTCACGATTGCCGCTAACGCGTTTCCGACCGACCGCGACGCTCTTGCCGTGGATGAAGACCTGACCTGCGTCCGCCTTTTTCTCGGTAAGCTCTTCGGAATTCAGTCGTTGCTCACGATGGCGTTTTTCGAGGGGTTCATTCAGCGCTTCATGGGCTACCTGGCTAGCCTTGCCGTGGCGCAGGGCTCGCGGGAGATGGAATACACGGATGTCCACGGCGTATGCGACATTGCTCATACCGATGGGCTGTTTCGCGCCCTCTCCGCAGAGATGTCCATCTACACCATTGAAGAGGGGCAGGACCTTTTCGAGGGCGTGCTTCTCCTTCGAAACCTCATCGAAACGATCGTTTACAACCGGGCAGACGAGCGCGCGGCGTAATTATTCTCAAGGACGCAGGCCTTATTTGCATTCGCGATTTGCCAACCGAGGCGGGAAGCGTGGCGTTGCCGGTACCATTTGCGATCACCGACGAGCACCTCGATCCCGCCGATCGTCTCATGGTCGCGGCGAAGCCCTGGGCCCGCCGCGGTTGTTCCCAAGAATGGACAAAGTATGACTGCAAATTCACCAGCACAGGAGCAATTAGCAAATCATGGCTAACCCTTTTCGGGAAGCGTGGCTTCGATTTGAAGACCCGCTGACCCTCTTTGTCCGAGCTGCAACCAAGCTTCATAGCCTCTGGCTTCGCTATACGTATCCGTTCGCGTATACCGGCCGAAACTTATCCATCCACTTTTCCTGCACGCTCCACAGGCCGTCTGCGAGCCAGATTCGGCTCGGAGACTCGGTGATCATCGGGAGGGACTCACTTCTCTATATCGTCCCTGACGAAGTGGCAGATGTGAAGCTTGCCATCGACGACAACTGCGTGCTCGGAGCGCGCAGCGTTATTTCAGCCAAGAACCTGATTCACATCGAGCAGGATGTAGTAACCGGAACCTCGGTGCTGATCCAGGACCACCAACACACCCATCAGGAACTCGACATCCCGATTCGCTACCAGGGAGTTACCGCGGGCGGCCGTATTCGCATTGAGAGAGGTTGCTGGATTGGCCAGGGCGCCATCATCGTTTGCAACGAAGGCGAGATTGTGATCGGCAACAACAGCGTGATCGGCGCCAACGCGATGGTGGCCAGAAGCCTGCCCCCGTACTCGGTGGTGGTCTGCAACCCGAGCGTTGCTTTGAAGCAGTTCGATCGGATCAAGGCACGCACCGGCTGATCAGGTCACGCTGCCCAGCTCCAGCTTACCGGCTCCGGCGGTTTAAATCCGCGACCGGCCTGCACCTGAATCTTCGTGCTGCACTCTCCCGGCAGAGATACGCTTGGCTCTCAACTCCGACCGCATTATGTCCTTTTCTATGTCCTGTTTGGGCGGGGCGCCGTAAGGCTGGTTGAAATCTCGAATCTCATGTCCGGTTTCCAACACTTTCTTTCGGACCTAGGGTTTCAACCCCGCCTTTCCTGTATACCCCGAAAGGAAGAAGATGTTACCGTCTCTGCGTTCGCCTCGCGATCTGCTGCGAAGCGATCCGGAAAAGAAATTGACAGCATTTCGAGCGAAATCCGCGATGTGGTTTTCTCGCAGTTCCGGCGAAGGGGCGCTCTGCTCGGAGTTTTTGCCAGCACTGACAGCAGCATGGTGGCTGCATTGTGTGCGAACGCTCTGGGGAAGGATCGCGTCCTCGCGTTGCTCATAGCGGAGTCGGAGCCGGCGACAGAAAGCCTGAGTATCGGACAAAATCGAGGAAGATAGCCTGGGCCTTCGCAGGCGCGCTAAGTGAATGCATGTCAAGCGAGTTCGAGGACACTGACTTTTGGTAACGCGCAGCAGAATATAAGTTACCGCAGAGAAAGGTGTATTGATAAGATTCATGCACATACTGGAATTACACTGCGGCGGTTCTTGAATTCCAGGAAGACCGAAATGGCCATCGGATAGGAAATCCGCCATTTTTCAGACTGGGAGTGACCTTTGACAACGACTTGCTTGGATAAAACAACTGAGATCAAGCATCGGATCGAGACTCGTGAAGCCCGAATCGGAATTGTCGGGATGGGATATGTGGGCCTTCCACTTGCTCTTCTTTTCAGTGAAGAGCGCTTCGTGATTACCGGCTTCGACGTAGACCAGAGCAAAGTGGATACGCTTAACCATGGAGGGTCGTACATTGTACGCATTCCCGGCGAAGAGATAGTGACAGCCCGGAAGAACCAATTCTCGGCGACGGTAGACTACGCGCGGATTGCCGAAATGGATGTTGTCATAATTTGCGTGCCGACGCCTTTGAATGAATATCACGAGCCTGACCTGAGCTATGTCACTGGGACAGTTAGCAGCATTGCGCCTCACCTACGGGAAGGGCAGCTTGTCGTTTTGGAAAGTACAACATATCCGGGCACGACGGAAGAAATCGTTGTCCCACTCCTGGAGAAAGGAAATCCTGCCGGTCTTCGAGTAGCCAGGAACGCAGTGAGCCCGGGCTTCTACGTTGCGTTCTCCCCCGAACGTGAAGACCCAGGAAACGACTCAGTAGCAAGGCGGGACATTCCCAAGGTGGTGGGCGGATGTGGCTCCGCAGCGATTGAGTTGGCATCCGCAGTGTACGCAAGCATCTTCAATCGGATCGTCCCTGTATCATCGCCCGCTGTTGCAGAGATGACCAAACTGCTGGAAAACATCTATCGCTGCGTGAACATCGCCCTGGTGAACGAGCTGAAACAACTTTGCATGCGCATGGATATCGACATCTTTGAAGTTATCGATGCTGCGAAGACGAAGCCCTTCGGCTTTCAGGCTTTCTATCCGGGGCCGGGGCTCGGCGGACACTGTATCCCCATCGACCCTTTTTATCTCTCATGGAAGGCCAAAGAATTCGATTTCCACACACGATTCATAGAGCTTGCAGGGCAGGTTAACCTCGGAATGCCCTATTTCGTAGTCGAGAACATTATTGAAGCAATGAGCCAGCAGGGCAAAGCCCTGAACGGTGCGCGAGTGCTGGTGCTTGGGATGGCCTACAAGCGCGATATTGACGACCTGCGTGAGTCACCATCGCTGACCATCATTGAATTGCTTCAGAAGCGCGGTGCACAGGTCGAATACAATGACCCCTTCTTTCCCTCTGTCGGTCGCGGACGCAAGTACGCGCTGAATATGACAAGCACGCCTTTGGATAAAATCCCCGAATTCGATTGCGTGGTTATCGTTACCGACCACTCACAGTACGACTTCCCTCGGATCGTTGAAAAGGCAAAGCTGGTGGTTGACACACGAAATGCGACGAAAGGGATTCAGGCGGCCAATATAGTGAGGTGTTAGTCGGTTCATACCGCCGCCGTTCAAAAAATTTGCTTTGGAGAAATAGTTAACAGAAGTGCCGGCGCAAATACCTACGACTTTAACCGAATCAACTCTTTCTTGATTGTCTCCGCGTCGCGATAATTAGGATAGGATTTCAAGACTTGTTCAAATTGCTGCCGGGCCGACGCTGGCTGCTCCGTCTTTTCGTATGCCATTCCAAGGTGATAGTGGATATCGGGGTTGTCGGGAAGGTTTTTCTTTTCCTGCATCTTTAGCGCTTCCTGGAGATTGCTGATTGCCAATGGGTACACACCTTTTTGGTAATAGATCCATCCGACAGTATCAACGATACCGGGAGAATCCGGCAGCTCTCTACGCGCTGTCTGCGCTAGGGATAACGCAACGTCGATGTTTTCGCCTCGCTGCAGCATCACACGCGCGAGATCGTTGGAGGCAACAGGATTCTGTGAGTTTAGGGCCAGCGCACTCTGATATGAATCTTCCGCTTTCTTCCAACCTGACTTGGATTCGTACAATCTCCCCATTAGGACATATAAGTTTGGCTGACGGGAATTCTCCATGAGCGACTGCTCACCCGTGGCGATGGCCCGATCAGTTTCACCTTTCGCGGCACGCAATTCGCAAAGCTGGATCACCGCATCGTAATTATGCTTGTCGAGTGCAGCGGATTTCTCCAATGCAGCTTCTGCGCCGCTGAGATCTCGTTTGCTATGAAATAGGACTGCTCCAAGCAAGCTATAGAAGTTGCTATTCGTGGGTGATTTAGTGATTTGGGCATTTATGATTGCGATGGCTTTATCCACTTGTTTCTCGGCGACGTACACATTAACCAAACCACGCAGAGCGTCTATTGAATTGGCATTCCGGTCAAGGGCCTCCTGGAACGCCTTGGCGGCATCGTTATATTGTTTCTGGGCGAACCTTAAATTCCCCATTTCCGCATAACCAAACGCACTCTGCGGCGCAGCTTCGATTGCCCTGCGAATATCCTGCTCAGCTGCGATATAGTGCTTGCGATTGATATTGGCAAGGGCGCGCAATGAGTAACCATCGGGAGACACGGGTTGCAGCCTGACCATCTGGTTGGCAGCGTCTTCGAGCATGTTCATGTCTCCCTGAAGCATAGCTGCGTCGGCAATTGAGCGCTCTGCATCCAGGAAATCGGGGTTCAAACGCAAAGCCTCTCGCCACTCGCTCTCGGCGCGTTCCAAGTTTCCTTGCCTTTGCAGGGCGACTCCCAAAGCGTAGTGGGCCTGGATGTTGTTCGGGGAGTTTTTTACCAGAGTCTGCAACGTCTGCGCCGCGTCGTTTACGTTTCCATCACTGATTTGCATTTGGCCTCGGTAGACCAGAGCGTCGTCGTCTTTGGGGTAGGCTCTTAGTACCTCATCGTTGAGGCTGCGAGCCTCATCATATCGCTTGGCCTCTATGAGAAGTTGAATGTATTTTTCCTTTATCTGCAGGTCCTTTGGGCGTTCCAGATAAAGTGCGCGATACTCTGCAATCGATTTGTCCAAGTTGCCGACGGTGAAATAGAAGTTGCTGAGTGCCAGGAAGCTATCCGGATTGTGTGGAAGGTCACGCTTGGCTTGCTCGAGGACCTGCTCCGCGTCGGCTTTCCTGCCCTCAGCCAGGTACAAGCCGGCAAGAGCTTTCCGCGGATCGAGAGTATTTGGTTCAAGAATCATCGCGTCGCGGAACTGCTTCTCCGCTTCATCGAAGAGCTTCTGCGACTGGTAGAAATTGCCCAGCGCAAGCCGCGGCTGCATAGTCTTCGGATTCAGTTCGACGACCTTCTTGAAACTCACCTCTGCGGCGGAGTAATCGCCGCTCTTGATCTCCAGGAGGGCAACGCTCAGGTGGGGCTCCCAGCGGCCTGGAGCTAGGGCGATAGTTCGCTGCATCTCCGCGATGGCGCCGGGGATCTTGTCTTGTGCAGCCAGGAGACTGGAAGCCAAAGCGTGAACACCCGAATCGTCGGGGCGCTTTTTCAGTAGCACATCCGTTTGTTCCTGAGCCTCTTCAAATTTGCGGACCTGGATCAGGAGGTTTATCAGCTCAATTCGGGTCCGATAATCCTCGGGGCGCAATTCGAGAGTTCGAGTTAGTTCCTGATAGGCACGGTCCAGTTGCTGCAGGTGCAAGTAACATTCGGCAAGTAGTAAGTGGGCGTCGGCGTATCCTGGATCGATCTTTACGGCATTGGTGAACTCGATCGCCGCTTCCTGGTATTGTCCTTTATCGAAGTAAGTCTGCCCGCTCCCCACATATTTTTGTTTGCGTACGTTTGGATCAAGCGAGCACGCAGAAAGAAGGGCAGCGATCAGGGCAAGGACTAGGATCGGGTGCTGGTTGCTAAAAAACTTCACCTGGAAACCTCCCATCGCAGCGTCGCGCGTACCCGTTGTGCTGTCCAATCGATTGCTGTATATCATAGTAACAAAACAATTTGGAGCACTAGGATTGCACAGTTTAGCGGGGCGCCTAGTATGCTGCAAATTTTTGCACCATGTCGCAAGAAGTATCAATCTTGACAGTGTCGAAGGTCGGAATAGAATAGGCTTCTCGAGGTGTGAAACGCGCCGGAAAACTTCGGTTGGTAATCCTCGAAGGTAATAGTTCGAGCGTTTGAAACATGTTGCAGAAATTATCAGTCTCGACAAGAGTTGGTATCGCATTAGGATGGAACAAACCTGTGAGGGGACTGTGGAAGTGAACCCTCTGCAATTTGGGATGAACGAGGAGGATAAATTGAAGATAAGGGCAAGAGGATTGGCAGCAATAATTGGGGGCGCGGCTCTGTACCTGGCGCTGCCTGCACTCGGACAGAATTCGATCACCCTCAATTCGTGGAATGGCCAGTATTCGGCTGGGGATCTGAGCAATAACACCGGTGGTCCCAGCAAGCAGGTTTACACGGGAATCTATTATTCGACGGTCGATGGAACTGCCAATACCCCGACGATCTGCGACGACTTCAATCACAGCGTCAGCATCGGTGAAACCTGGAACGCCACGGCTCTTAACACCTCCTCTTTGAACGCCAGCGACATCAAGCAGACGGCATTCGGCTCAACCATTGGTTTGGTTGGATACGCAGAGGTAGCTACCCTTGTGGCTGAAATATTTAATTTGAATAACGGTTCGACAAAAAGCTTTGGCAACGGCTCATCCGTCTTTAAAAGCCTCACTTCTTTTTCGGGGACAGACCTTTCCGAGGCGATCTGGGCCATTACGACCCCAGGCGGACTTAATGGAATCAGCGCAAACGCAAAGGCGATCGTAAAGTGGGTCGAGGGTCTCTATGGCAGCAGCAGCGTCGCCCAATCGTATCTGAATAAGCTGAATCTTTGGATCCTTACACCGTCACCCTATGTATCCAGTAGCGCCCAGGAATTTTGGGCTCCGGGAGGGCCTTCCTATCACGTTCCAGAGGGCGGCTCAGCATTGCTGTACCTGCTGCTGGCCGGAGCATCTTGTATCGGAGCGATGAAGTTTAGCTATCGAAATCGATCCGGAAGGCACACGGTGGCGTGACCAACTCTTCCCCTCTTTCTTTCGGTTCCTCATTCGGACTTGGCGACTTCTTAATGACGCCAAGTCCGCGTTTTTGGCCCAAGAGTACCACTCCTAAGGCTCTTCCGCTCTCGCGAGCCTGGGTCTCTGCCACCTCCCCATCGATATCTTATGAACCAGAGTGTTGTTCAGGCGCGGTCTTGTTTGACCCCATTTGAATTTGATCCGACGATCATCCTTTGCTCGAGTTTCGTGGAAACTGGTCTGGGTTTGACCTCGGCCCGGATCGCTACTGTCTTCGGTACATTTGTTCTCGTTCTGAATGGAAACAGAATAGCAACATTCCAAAGCTCAATTGTGCAATAGTTTGCAACATGTGCAATTTGAATATAAGCAAGTCATTGAATCAAAAAGCTATATATATTGCATTCAAGTTGCATTCAAGGGGGTAACGACTTCGCCGAAATGTGCCTTGAAAGCGATCTCCGTAACGATGGAAGCTGACCACTACTTTGGGTTCCGAGTGTCTCCGAAGTCTAGATCACTCATCCCCAAGTTGAGTTAGCGCAGAACTCGTTGGGACAGTAGCTCATCCAGGCTGCGGTCCATGACGAGGTTCGATTAGCTCTTGTATCGGAAGCAGGATCTCGTCGGGCATCGCTCATAATTAAATCGGCCACCACGATATGTGGCTCAGAGGGCGAAGCTATAGGCTGAGCATTCAGTCGTTGGGGCCGATGCAGGCCGCGACGACGGAGAGAAATATTCGGAGTTTGCACGAGCCTGCATTTTCTAGTTTGGGCCGAATTTCCCGACGAACTGGTTGTTGCAATCGCCAGTTTCAAGAAATGCGATCCCGGCGCCGATGGACCTGACCTTGAATAATTGAGGAGAACCGAATGGTTGCTAACGTTGATCCAGCCCGTTTCAGCTTCGACCGTCCGTCCAGCCTCGTGAGACCTGCTCGTCGCATTGTGCGGGGTGAGTTCGCGGAAGAGCCGAATCGATGCTTAAAGATCGGCCTCGTCAACAACATGTCCGGCGCGGCCTTCAAAGCTACCGAGCGCCAGTTTGTCTCTCTCCTACATGCGGCGTCCGAAAATATTCCCATCCAGATTTCGTATTACACATTGCCTGGGTTGTCGCGCGCTGAATTAGGCGGGGATCATTTTTCCTTTCATTACACGAGCACTGAATCACTCTTGGAAACGGAACTCGATGGCCTCATTGTGACAGGCAGAGAGCCGAAGATGCCGAACTTGCGCGACGAACCTTATTGGGAGAGTTTCACGCAGGTTTTAGAATGGGCGCGTCAAAACACTTACTCAACTGTCTGGTCCTGCCTGGCTGCCCACGCTGCGGTTCTATATATGGACGACATCGTTCGTAGCAAGAGCGACGAAAAGAATTTTGGCGTTTTCGAATGCACGCAAGTTTCCGATCATCCATTGACGCGGGGTCTCTCTACTCGACGTAATGTTCCCCACTCTCGCTGGAATGGCGTCGCGCAACGAGATCTGACCGAACGCGGCTACAGCCTCCTCTCCTGCGTGGTCGACGATGGTGTGGATACATTCATCAAGCAGGAAGAGAGCCTCTTTGTTTTCTTTCAGGGCCATCCAGAATATGAAACTGACACGCTGATGCGCGAATATCGCCGAGATGTCGGACGGTATCTTAATGGCGAGACCAATAACTACCCTTTGTTACCGCGGGGGTATTTCGATCGGACCACCGAGAGTGTACTGACAATTCTGCGTGACAAAGCTACAGCATGTCGAAGCAAAGAAGTGCTGGACGGCGTTGCGTCTGCCATAGAGAAGGCGCAGATCCAGAACACATGGCATAGCCTCGCCAGCGGAATTTATAGAAACTGGCTGGAGTACATCTGCGCGCGAAAAAGTGAAGGCATCGGCGAGCAGCATGCCGTCACATCATTGTCGATGTCGCGATAAACTCTACTCCATTCAATCGTTGCCGGGAGCACAAATATAGTTCGACCCGGAGATAGCTTACACCCAAATCTCTCAATGCAGATCGGTGCACTCGAGCCATTCGGGGCTTTGATTTGAGCTCTTGCGATAGGGTTGAGCCAATCTTCATTTTCTTGCACTTTCCCAAGGGGTAACCTGTGATGAAAAACGAAGCCGAAGCCTCGAAGCTACTCGTCGTTAGCCGTGACTCAGCGATTCTTCGCCCGCTTTGGGCGATGGGGGAATCGAACGGCTGGCAGCTTGAAATAGCTTCCGACCCGTGGGAGGCAATCGAAAAAGCTCAAGCCTGGGCCGACCTTGATTTGCTCTTGCTCGATCTGCCGCATGGAAATGCCGACGGCTTGCACAGCTTGCGCTGGCTGCGTCGGCTTCGCCCCGCGCTTCCAATTATCTTGATCAGTCACCCAGAGGATAACGGCAGGAAGCAAGAGGCAATTCGCATCGGGGCACGCGACTACTTCAAAAGGCCCATCGAGGACCGGCAGCTCGAACTGGCGATCCAGCGTAATATTTCGAAGGCGAGCGAACCGACCGAGACTGAAATTTCGAGTGATGATATCGAAGTGATCGGCAACGAAACCTTCTTCATTGGGGTCAGCGCAATCATGCGAAGACTTCGAGCCCAAGTGGCTCTTTTAGCCGAAGAGGACGTGCCAGTTCTAATTCTAGGCGAGGATGGGAGCGGAAAGGAAACCACCGCCCGATTGGTCCACAGTTTGTCCCTCCGGTCCGGTTTCGAATTCGCAAAGATCAATTGTGCGGCACTACCGTGGGACCTCCTGGAAAGGGAACTCTTCGGGTGCGAAAGAAAGGGCACGACGCAACTTGCTCGAACCAAAGCCGGCAAACTGGAACTCTGTGCGAAGGGCACAATTTTTCTGGATGAGATCATGGAGATGCCAACAGGTCTCCAGTCGAATCTGCTGGAAGTGCTGAAGAACAAGCGATTCATCAGACCGGGTACCACCGAATTCGTTGAGGCCGACGTGCGCGTGATTGCCGCGAGTTCCATGAATCTCGGGCGTGCAGTCTCGGAGCACACGCTTATCGAAGATCTCTATCACCACATAAGTGCCTACACGATCCATGTCCCTTCTCTTCGCGAACGAAAAGAGGAACTCTCCTTTCTGTCGCGCCATTTCATGCACCGGCTTGCCAAGCACTACGGGCTTTCACCACGGGACTTTTCGCCTGCTATCTTGGATGCCTGGCAAGCGCATCACTGGCCAGGTAACTTGCGAGAGCTGGAGCGGCGTGTGAAGCGATACCTGATGGTCGGCGACGAAGAGCTGGTCTCAGCAATGGCGCTATCTGGCGCCGAGAGCGAGGCGCTGGAAGCTGCATCGGCCAATGCACGGAGCATGAAACAGGTCGCATT
>Ga0302140_10008861_pt1 | contig 12504 bp, 11 predicted proteins | sample I_Bog_E1_1_FD_202095 | JGI IMG/M metagenome (GOLD analysis project Ga0302140, IMG submission 202095) | Peat permafrost microbial communities from Stordalen Mire near Abisko, Sweden - I_Bog_E1_1 | ecosystem: Environmental > Terrestrial > Soil > Wetlands > Peat | place: Sweden: Abisko, Stordalen...
TTCGGGTGAATTGGCGCAGGCTGCGCGAGGAGCCGACATCTCCCAAGCAGGGCATCTTAGAAAGTGGCTGCAGATGGCCGATCGGCAACGGCAGTGCGGTTGCTTTCTGCCATGAGCGGAGGTGTTTGTGAATCCAATCCTCTCCAGAAACTCACTCCGGGGCTCGGGATAAAGTCTCTGTAGTTATGACTGGATCTGAGTCGGGAACAAGGTGGAATCCCCGTGAACTGGCCTGAGCCTGCAGTCTGGCCAAATCTCGTGTTTGGCGCATCTGTTCGAACTGCGCGGCTCCGCGGTCGACCCATGCCTGCCCTTTGGTAAACAGTCGATAGATAATGCGATGCTGGCTGAAAGAAAGAGTAGCGGTGTAATACCCGAAGCCAGCTTTGATGCAGTCAGGCAGTGTGCATTTCATCTCAACATGATCCGAAACGGCTGATCGTCGCGAAGCGGTTCTTTTATGACGGTGCCCTCATGCCGTATCCGCCGGTGCTAACTCCGTTGTATCCGGGCCGGCCATCGATATAGACCCGGCTTCCCGGTGCGACCGATTCGGCGAGAAATGACTCCAGCCTCGCCGCTGAAGCGTCAGGGATTTGGCGCATTCATATCCGCCCGATCCCCTTGTTGTCTTCCTCAACCGCAAGGATTATCAGGGTTTTGGTCTCGGTACCCCGTCCCGGCATACCTTCCTCCACGTCGACGTCGAAACATCACTCGAAGGCTTTGATGACCGCGTCGAATTGTGTGTGTAGCGATTTCGCGTGCGGCGTGACCGGCGGAACCGCGCGATCGATGCCCAGCAACGCATACACCGCCATTTGGGCCGCACGCACCGAGTACTCAACCGTGAACACGACGTCGTCCTCGATTTCCACAAACTGGCTCAGGAACGCCAGGTTCTTCGAACCCGCAGGCAAGGGCGGCGGGCGATCTCCACGCACCCGTGGCATGAACATGCTCGTGATGTAAGGCATCCGGCAGGGGATGCAGTTCCCATCCTGAACGGTTTCCAGATCGAATCGAAGATGACCACACAACTCAAGCAGAATCTCCGAGCCCGTGCAGTCGGCCATCGCCATCGGAACAAAATTGCCCACGCGGTCGGGAAACAGCGCATACCCCCAGAACACCTGCACGTCCGCCGGCTGGTTAGAGAAGTGCGGCTGAAAGGGAAGCACAATGGACATCATCCAGTTCGAATCCCGAAAGGTAACCAGACCGCCGGTTCCCGGTTGATTGCCGCTGAACGCGATCATGCGGTCAAAAAACGCGGTGTTTTTCAGGGTGACGGTGAACGATTCCCAGCAGGACTGCGCGATGCAGCTGTTAAAGGCCGCGGGATTGCCAAACTGAGGACGCCCCTCCGCCAGTTTCTCCCATAGTCGCCAACCGCCGCTGTCCTCTTTGGTTCGCTTTGGCGGCGCCTCCGTCATCGAACCGAGGCTCGACGCATCGGTCATAGAACCGTTCTGGATAAACACGATGTCATCGGGGCCAACAAATATCGTTTCGTGCTTACCGTGTGTGCGGCATTCGATCTCAGTAATGGACAACGATCCGTCCTGTGTCCGATGAGTCAGATCGCGCACCGTGCAATCCACGACCATGCGGACGCCCTTCGCCGCAAGCCATGCCTGCAGGGGCCTGACCATGGAATCGTACTGGTTGTAGACAGTTCTCTTCACTCCGGAAAGAGTGTCGATGCGGGAGAACTCCAGAAGAAAGCGGAGCAGGTATCGCTTGAACTCGACCGCACTGTGCCAGGGTTGGAAAGCGAATGTCGTGGACCACATATACCAGAACTTCGTCTCGAAGAGATGCGGCGAAAGCCAGTCCGTAATGCGGCTCGCGCCCAGAGCGTCTTCGCTTGCCTGCGTGAGTTTGAAAAGTTCCGTACGGTCCTCAAGAGAAAATCCCATAGATGTTACGGGAACCTTCGCGCGGCGCTTGTCTACCAGCCTCGCCTTCGAGTCCGATTTGTGTTTCTCGTTGAATTCGACCGTCTCTTCGTAGACCGATTTCCCCGCGTGTTCCAGTGAGGGGATCGACTTGAAAAGATCCCACGTGCATTCGTAGTTATCGGTGGTCAGCATGCGGCCGCCGCGCATGGAATATCCGGCGACGGGGTCTCCGGCGGCATCCAGACTTCCCCCGAGCAGAGGCGCGGCTTCCAGGATCGAGATGTTCTCGCCCGGCATGCCACCGTCGCGAATCATGAAGGCCGCGGCGGCAAGCGATCCAATGCCGCCGCCGACGAGCCATGCTTTCAACTGCAGATTCTTAGTAGTCATATGTCAAATAGTGAAAGCCCACCGAAATTCCGATGGGCCGTCCGAGTGCTGTCTTGCGCCGTCCGCTATAGGCTTGGCCGACTTCTCATGCGCCACAGTCGAGGCCGCGTGAGCCTTTGTTGAATGTCCCAGCGCCACGCGCGCGTGATGCTCGCAAGCTTCTTGGCGCGTCGCTCGCGCTCGGCCTCGGCCTGGCGGGCCAGGGCGCGGATCATCTGCTCGGCCAAGTCCACCTGCTTCACTTCGACCATGCCGACCTTAACGCCCCACGGCGACGTGTGCTGATCGAGAATGGACTGCAGCCGGACGTTAAGCTGTTCGCGCTTGCTCAGAAGTTCGTCGAGCTCGACTTCTCCGAGGACGCTGCGCAGCGTGGTCTGCGCCAGCTGCGAAGTGGCGTTGATGAAGTTGGTAACCTCAACGACGGCGAGGCGCGGCTCAACCACGCGGAAGTAAATTACGCCGTTCACTTTGACGCTGACGTTGTCGCGCGTCACAACATCCTGCGGCGGAACTTCAAGCGTGTCGACACGCAGAGAGATGAGCACCATGCGATCGAGCGGGGCGAAGACCATGATCAGGCCCGGCCCTTTTGCCTGCGGAAGCAGACGGCCGAGGCGGAAGATTACGCCGCGCTCACTCTCCGCGAGAATTTTGATCGACGAAAAAATATAGAACGCGATCACGATAATAACCACGAATATCGGCAGCATAGGTATTCAGTTCCTTTCGCCGCGCGTGCCGGCTTCCACGCAAAGCGGCAAACCATCGATTCCAACAATCGTTACCGGTTGCTCCGGAGAGATGGGCGCGGGTGCCCGCGCATTCCAGTATTCTCCGCGAAACATCACTTTTCCGGTAGGATTGATCTCACTCACGGAGACGCCGGTCTGGCCAATCATCGCCTCCGCGCCGGTTACGACTTTATTGCGGCGTGCGCGCAGAGCTATCGAAAGAAGAAAGCTGGTGATCAGGGCGAAGGGCAGCGTGATGGCCGCCGCGGTAATCCAGTGAATGCGCAGTTCCTGCACATTAGTATCGACCAGCATGACCGAACCCAGCAACAGAGCGAGTGCACCGCCGCCGGTGAGGATACCGTGTGTCGCGAACTTGGCTTCGAGCGCAAAGAATATGAGGCCGAGCAGCATGAGCGCCGCGCCGCGCCAATCGATGGGGAACAGCCCTAGTGCGGTGAGGCCCAGCAGAACGAGGACGCTTCCGATAACGCCGGGAGCAATCAGGCCGGGCGAGGAGAATTCGGCGTAGATGCCAAGCGCGCCCAGAACGAGCAACAACAGGGCGATGTTCGGGTCGGCAATAGCGATGAGCACGCGCTGCCGAATCGATAGCTGATAAGTATCGATGGCAGCGCCGGGGAAGTGCAGGGTGCGCGTTGTGCCGTCGAAGCGTGTGATGGTGCGGCCTTCCAGTTGGCGAAGCAAAGCTTGCGGATCCTCTGCGATGAGGTCGATGAGATGGTTGTCGAGTGCTTCGCGATCCGTATAAGAAACGCTGTCGCGTACGGTCTTTTCCGCAGCCGCAACGTTTCGGCCGCGCGGCATGACGATGCTGCGCAGGAGGGCGGCGGCATCGTTCTCGACCTTCTGTTTCATAACCGGCTCCATAGCCTCGCCGGACAGAGATACGGGATGCGAAGCTCCCGTATTAGTGCCGGGAGCCATGGCTGCAATATCGGCGCTCTCCATCACGAAAAAGCCCGCGGACGCGGCGCGCGCACCCGAAGGTCCCACCCAAACGATCACGGGAACGGGGGCATGCAGAAGCACCCCGACGATCTCCCGCGTGGAATCCATCAGGCCACCGGGAGTGCTGAGCTCGAGCAGAATGGCGTCGGCGTGTTCTGCTGACGCCTGTACGACAGCACTGCGAATAATCTCGACAGTGACCGGGTGGATGATGCCCTCCACGTGAACGGCGACGACCCGCGCCGCAAGCTCAGGAGCGAAAAGGCTCGCACAAATCAGCGCGGCAATAGGCGGGATACGCAACCGCTACTAACTATACCGCCTTCCGGGGGCACCGGATGCGGGCCGCTTATCGGTCGAATAAAACGTTTCTTCGTGAAAATGTAACTGTCGGCGCTTATAATGGAACTTCAGTTTTATTATGCAGAAGAAGCAACCCATTGCAAAAGCAAGCGTGACCAGCGCAACACCCGCGCGCGTCGCAAAGTCCCGGCCCCCCCGCGTCACCACAGCAAAGCACAGTAAGGCACAGGCCATCGAACCTACAGTCGAAGCGGCCGTGGAAGAAATCGCCGCACCCGTCGCGGCAGTAACAGTGAGCGTTACGCCGGAAATCGCGCCGGCAAAAAAGCCGGCAAAAAAGAGCGACCCGCGCGAAGCGATCGCGAAGATCGCATATGGCTATTGGGCAGCACGCGGCTACGCCGGTGGCAGCGCCCATGAAGACTGGATTCGGGCAGAAGCCGAATACCTGAGCCGCTAATATTTTCTCAAGACTGCGAGCAGCCGGCCCTGGATCTGAATCTGATGGGCCGGCACTCTGATAGGGCTTATCGCCGCGTTTGCGGGCTGTAGCCGGATCATGTTACCCGGTTCCCGGTAGAAACGCTTGAGAGTCGTTTCCGTTCCGTCCACCAGCGCCACCACGATATCGCCGTCGCGCGCCTGATTCGTATCTTCGACGAGGATCATGTCGTTCTCGCAGATGTGGTCCTCGATCATCGAGTTACCTTTGACGCGCAGTGCGTAGGTATCTTTGTGTCCGACGAAATCGCCGAAGCTTAGTGTCGATTTGTCCTCAAACGTCTGTACCGGCTGGCCCGCCGCGATAGTTCCGAGTATCGGCACGTCCATGGACTGGCGGTCGCGATTGCGGCGCTGTTCCTGAAGATATTTGGGCGCAACCTCAATGGAGCGGCTCTGGTTGTGGCTCCGGTGCAGATAGTTCTTGGTCTGCAGCGCCGAGATGTGTTTGTGCACGGTCGCGATGGAGGCCAGTTCCAGACCGTGCGCAATTTCTTCAAAACTGGGGCTGTAACCCTTCTCGACCTGGTATTTCGCAATGAAATCCAGCACTTCCTTCTGTCTTCGAGTGAGCGCCATTGACGTTATCGTAGGCGAAGAAAAGGTGAAAAGCAAGAGGGGTGCGCCGATTTTCCCGCGGCAGGTTCTGTCGGAAAGGGTACACCTGATGGCGGACAGGGAGTCTTGTGGCACGGAAACTGCACTTAGTGCGGTCGAAGCAAGCGACCGCGGCCACTCTGGCGAATGCTCAAGGCATCGCCCCCAAAACAAGGCTCAAGGCGCTTCAGGCAAATTGACAGGAGCATGATACATATGTTTATCAAGAACTTGCTACTAACGACCGGGGCTCTTGCCGCCGGGCTCGCCATAGTTTCAACCGGGGCACAGGCTCAGGGACCGATGTACGACAAAGTCATAGTGGACCTTCCTTATTCGGTAACAATCAACAACACGGTATTGCAGCCGGGTCACTATGTGATCCGCCAGATGGACGACGGCGGCTCGAACAGCCGCGTGCTGATGATCTTCGGCGACAACGGTATGAAGCTTCGGGCTACCAGCCTGACCATCGCGGCGCTTGACATTAATACCCCGGACAAGACCTCGGTCGTATTGCATCACCTTGGCAACGATTACTACTTCGACAAGGTGTGGATTCAGGGCAAGAACTACGGGTACGAATTCCCGCTGCCCAACTCGGTAAAGGGCCGTCAGCGTGAAGACAGCCAGCCTTACACAGTGGCCGCGACCTATCAGCCGACTCCTCAGAAGGAAGAAGTTGCGGTAGTGGCGGACAATACTCCGGCACCGGCGCCGCCTCCGGAAGCAGCGCCTGCTCCCGCACCGCAGCAGGAAGCGATGAATACGCCCCCGCCCGCTCCGGCTCCGGAACCGGCTCCCGCACCCGAGATGCCGCATACAGCCGGTAACTGGCTGGAACTGATGCTGAGTGGTGGCATGCTGTCGGGCGCAGGTGTAATGATCCGCAAGTTCCGCGGCTAACTGAAGACGACAAACTGTCACGGGGAGACGCGCGGGCGTCTCCCTTTTATTTCGCAGGGCAAAGGCCCACGCTGCATATGAGATCAGGATTTTTCACGGCTTGTGTATGGGTGCTGATTGCGTCGGGTACGTTCCTGTTTACGTCGGGGCTGCTGGATTATGTCGAGTCGCGAAGCGCGCAGCGTGAAATCGCCCAGGAATGGGTCTCCGCACCCATTCTTCCTGTTCCGACACCCGCTGCTACTCCTGCCGCTGGCCCGCGACCTGTTCGCGTTCACTCGGGAACGGCTGTCGCCAGGCTGACGATTCCTCGCCTGAATGCCGCGCTGTACGTCGTCGAAGGCACGGACGATCGCGATCTGAAACGCGGTCCGGGTCACCTGACCGGTTCGGTATTTCCTGGCGATGCGGGCAATTGCGTGATTGCCGGTCATCGCGATACGCACTTCAGTGTTCTGAAAAATATTCAGGACGGCGACGAGGTGGTGCTGGAGCGTGGCGGGCACACGTTTCACTACCGCGTCGATGGAATGCAGATTGTGACGCCGGATAACACCGAGAGCCTGCAACCCACCAAAGATGCGGTTCTGACGCTGATCACCTGCTATCCGTTCCACTACGTGGGGGCCGCGCCGAAGCGCTTTATTGTGCATGCCGCGCTCGAAGATTCGACACTCACGTCCGCCCGCTGACATGGTCCGCGTAAAATAAAAGTTCCCATGTCAGGAACAGACGATTTTTACCGAATCCAGAAGCTGCCGCCTTATGTCTTTGCCGTCATCAACGAGATGAAGGCTAAGGCACGCGCAGCCCAGATGGATGTTGTCGATCTCGGGATGGGCAATCCGGATGGCGCGACGCCACAGGTGGTCGTCGATAAGCTGATCGAAGCGTCGCTGAATCCGAAGAACCACCGCTACTCGATGTCGCGCGGGATTCCGCATCTGCGCGAAGAAATTGTGAAGCGCTATAAGCGCAAGCACAACGTGGATCTCGATCCCGACAAGGAAGCGATCGTCACGATGGGCGCGAAGGACGCGCTGGCGCATCTGCTGTTCGCGACGATCGGGCCAGGCGACGTAGTGGCCGCGCCCAATCCGGCGTATCCGATTCATCAATATGGCGTGATCATGTCGGAAGGCTATTCGCACATGCTGCCGATGCCCGATGCGGATACGTTCCTCGAAAGGCTGAGGGAACTTTACCGGCAGTCGATGAAGCCACCGCGGATGCTGCTGATTTCGTTTCCGCATAACCCGACAACCACGTGTGTGGACCTGGCGTTCCTTACCGAAATCGTGGAACTTGCGCGCAAGCACGGAACGCTGATCGTGCACGATTTCGCTTATGCGGATCTGGGTTTCGATGGGTATGTGCCTCCGAGCATTCTGCAGGTGCCGGGCGCGAAGGAAGTGGCGGTCGAGATCTTCTCGATGTCGAAGAGTTACGACATGGCTGGCTGGCGCGTAGGTTATTGCGTGGGAAATGCGAAGATGATCGCGGCGCTGGCGCGTATTAAGAGCTATCTGGATTACGGGATGTTCCAGCCGATTCAGATTGCGTCGATTGTGGCGCTGCGCGAATGCGACGCGGACACGGATAAGATCCGCGCCAATTATCAGAAGCGGCGGGACGTGCTGGTGGACGGCCTGGCGCGCGCCGGGTGGCCGGTGGAAAAGCCTAAGGGAACGATGTTCCTGTGGACGCAGATTCCGGAACGCTACCGCGCGATCGGCTCGCTGGAATTCGCCAAACTGCTGATGGAGAAAGCGCTGGTGGGTGTATCGCCTGGCATTGGTTTCGGGCCGATGGGCGAGGGCTTTGTGCGCTTTGCGTTCGTGGAAAACGAGCAGAGGATACGGCAGGCGACGCGGAATATCGGCCTGTTCCTGAAAAAGGATCAGGCGGCGTCCGGAAGCCCTGCCGTACCCGTTGAAGCGGTTGTCGGCTAATCTGAAACCCTGGCAGCCGCCTACTCGGCGGCTTTCTTCTTGGCCGCCTTTTGGGTGGCTTTGGCTACCGTGGAACCGGCGCGCTTCGTCGCCCAGCGAAGCTTCATTGCTTCAGCCAGTTTCCTGCGGCCTTCTTCGGAGATGCGGCCTTTGCGCGTAGCCGGCGGCGGCGCCGTTTTCTTGGCACGCGGTCCGGGTTTAGGCCCCCGCTTGGCAGGTGTGGGCGCCGATCCGCCGATCACAGATCCATTCACTTCCTTCAGGGCCTCAAGCGCTCTTTCGATCGCCACTCTCTGTTTCTCAAGACTGGCAATGATGTCTTTTAAACCGTCAGCCATGCTTTATTTGTTTCTCCTTGCTTAGTAGTCGCGCTGTCTGGGTAATTCACTTGAATCATACCCCAAATGTAGGTGGCTTTGTGTTATGGGGCGCAGGAAGTTGTCGGACTGTAAACTATAGGCGATGTCAGAAGCTATCGACCGATACGTCCAACAGAACGAACAACGCTTTCTAGGGGAACTGAAAGAGTTCCTGCGGATCCCCAGTATTTCGACCTTGCCGGAGCATAACGGCGACACGCACCGCGCTGCCGAATATGCCGCGGAAAAGCTGCGTTTGGCGGGGATGGAGAACATCGAGATCATTGAGACGGAGCGGCATCCGCTGGTTTATGCGGACTGGCTGCATGCGCCGGGAAAGCCTACAGTGCTTTGCTATGGCCACTTCGATGTGCAGCCTCCGGATCCTCTGGAGTTGTGGGAGACGCCGCCGTTTGAACCATCGGAGCGGAACGGAAATCTGTATGCCCGCGGGTCGGCGGACGACAAGGGCCAGATGTATTCGCACATCAAGGCTGTGGAGGCATTGCAGGCGGTCTACGGGAAGATTCCGGTCAATCTTAAGTTTCTGCTGGAAGGCGAGGAAGAGGTAGGCGGCATTTCGGTGGCCGAATATGTGGCTGATAACCCCGAAAAACTGAAGGCGGATGTGGCGCTGGTGTCCGACACGGAGATGTACGAGCCGGGACTGCCTACGCTGAACATCGGGTTGCGCGGACTTGTGTATCTGGAGATCGAGGCGCGCGGGCCGGGGCGGGATCTGCACTCCGGGTTGTATGGCGGGGCTGCGCCGAACGCGGTATTCGGGCTGGTTGAGTTGCTGTCGAAGGCTAAGGACGCCAACGGGCGGATTCAGATTCCGGGCATTTACGACGATGTGGCTCCGCCATCGGCCGAGGAAAAAGAAAGCTGGACGCACCTGCCGTTCGACGAGAAGGAGTACTTACAAAACGAAGTGGGGGCGACGGCGCTTACCGGCGAAAAGGAATATTCGGTATTTGAGCGGACGTGGGCGCGGCCGACGTTTGAAGTGCATGGGATTGCGGGCGGATTTACCGGGGTCGGGGCTAAGACGGTGATCCCGGCTAAGGCTGTGGCTAAGGTGAGTATCCGGCTGGTTCCGAACCAGTCGCCGGAGAAGGTACTGGCGTCGGTGCAGGAGTTTGTGGCGGCGCACACGCCCGAGGGGATTCAGTGCAGTGTCAGGGTGCTGAGTTCGGGGCCGGGTCTGATGGTGAATCCGGACCATCCGGCGATCCGGGTGGCGGCGCAGGCGTTCAGCGATATCTTCGGGAAGCCGACGGTGTTTATCCGGTCGGGCGGGTCGATTCCGATTGTGGGGGATTTCGCGAATCATCTGGGAATTCCGACGATTCTGATGGGATTCGGGTTGCCGGACGACGGGCTGCATTCGCCGAATGAGAAGTATTGCATCCGGAATTATTTCGATGGGATTCGGACGCTGGCGCATTTCTTCGAGGAGTACGGGAAGTAGGCGCGGGCCGGGCTCGGATTGCCGGCCGGAGGGACATTTATTGCCAGATGGTGGTGCCTCCGGCGGGGACTACGCGCGAACCCGAGATGATCTTCGCGGTGGCGGGCGCGGGGATCGGTTGGGCGATATCGGTGAAGTTGCTCGCTACCCAGAAGCCGTCGCGCCAGTCCACCATGAAGTTCAGGGGCAGACCCGAAGTCTTGCCGTAGATCTGGCGGATCAGGTCTGCTTCCATGTCTCCGGTGAGCGTATCCACGCCGATGTACACTACGCGCCCTTTGCCCAGCTTATGGCTGACGGCGGCGGCGCTGCCCTTATAGAACTGGTCGGCGTAGGTGGCGAGAACCTCGGTGCCAGGGCGCGGTTCGAGGATGTCGCCCCACGATCCCCAGCCGTAGGTCTTGCCGCCGGCGGTAACCTTGCCGTCGCGGCCTGGGGGCAGGACGTCGTATTTGGGGATCGCCGCGCCGATCAGATCATAGATCGGCTGAGCCCAGAGTGTTTCCCAGATGTGGCCGCGGCGGTCCTTCTGCCCGGTGCGGCAGGTGAGGATGAGCGTGCCGCCATTCTCGGCGTAGCTGGTGAACCGGGCGATCAGGTCCTTATCGACAAGCTGGTATGAGGGAGCGATCAGATACGGGTATTTCGAGAAGTCCTTGTCTTCGGTGATGACCTCGACGGGCGCCATTACGGACTTGAGAGCGCGATAGTACTTCATCCAGTGGTCGGTGGTATTCCAGCGGTTGGTCTGCGGGTGGTTGTCCTCGTCCCATCGGTTCTCAAAGCTGTTGAGGAAGGCAGTGCGGCGGGCGGCATAGTCGGCAGGCTCCTTCAGGCCGGGCTGATAGAGCTTGCGCATGGCCTGCACTTCCTGAATGGCCTGGACGAACTCCTTGCCGCCGGGCGCGAGGGTGACGCCGTCCGGCTCGACCATGCTTTTGTGATAGAGTTCGTCGCCGTACAGGGGCTGCCGGTAGCGGTAGACGCAGACGAGGCGCGAGCCCTGGGCGAAGGCCCGCATGATCCACGAATGAATGACGCCGGGCAGCGGCCAGGGATTGACGGACGCCCAGTTGACCTGGCCGGGCTGGAGTTCCATGGGGCCCTCGATGCCGCTGCCGAGGTTGCGCAGGAAGTCGTGGGTGAAACCGATGACGGCCGGGTCTCCCATGCGGAAGCCGAGTTCACCGCGGAAGAGGCCGCCGCTGACGGGGTACATGGTGAAGCTCATGATGTCGAGGTCCTTTTCGGAGAGGGCGGGGTTGACGCGCTCAAAGTTCATCATGAAGTTGGTGGTAATCCACTGGCTCTTGACGTAGCGGCGGAGGACGGCGGTCTGGAAGCGGAGGTAGTCGGCGGTTTCGGAGGCGAACCAGCGGTTGACGTCGAGCATGGCGTGGGGGTTGGCACCGGCGACGAGGTCGCGCGGGTCGGGCATGCGGATCTGGTCGAAGTCGTTGTACATCTGGGACCAGAACGAATTGCCCCAGTCGGCATTGAGCTTGCCGATGGTGCCGTATTTCTCGCGCAGCCAGGAACGGAATTTGAGCTGGGAGGGCGGCGCGTAGGAGATGCCCTGACCGTAGTGTGAGAGTTCGTTGTCGAGTTGCCAGCCCCAGACGACGGGGTTGGAGCCGTAGTGCAGGGCCATTTGCGCGTCGATCTTTTCGACGTACTGGCGGTAGACGGGCGAACTCCAGTCGGCCTGTTCGCGGGAGCCGTGTTCCATGCGGCGGCCGTCGGCGGTGACCATAAGGATTTCGGGGTGCTTTTGGGAGAGCCAGGCGGGCGGGGTGGCGCTGGGGGTGCAGAGGACGACTTTGAGGCCGTTGCGGGCGGCGATGGCGACGACTTTGTCGAGCCAGGCGAACTGGTAATTGCCCTCGGTGGGTTCCATGAAGGCCCAGGCGAATTCGGCGAGGTGGATGTATTCGAAGCCAAGGTTTTTGATGTTGGCGATGTCGCGCTCCCATTGGGATTCGGGCCAGGCTTCGGGGTAATAGTAGACGCCGATGGTCATGAGTTGGTCGGGCGGGAACCATTTGGGGATCTGGGCGGGGTCGGGGTGGGCAGGGCTTGTCTGGGCGGGACTTATCTGGGCGGCGCAGGCAGTGGCGAGGAGCAGGGCCGGGGCGATTTGGCGGAGCGCGTTCATGCGAAGCATTGACATGATGTTATCGGAGTGCGGATGGAGTTGTGGTGTGGCTGTCTGCGGGCCGGTTTACAAAACGAACCCGTTGTCCGGGTAGCTTTCATCTTCGTTGGTGTCCGGTAGTGGAAGGGAGAATTACAAAACGAACCGTGTGTTGGTTGCCGGGCCGCCGATGAGCGCCGATCATGGCGGATTTACAAAACGAACCGGGGTCACAAGGGATCGCACGGGTGGGGCGCTTTTTGCAAGAGCGAATGACT
>Ga0302140_10008864_pt1 | contig 12503 bp, 13 predicted proteins | sample I_Bog_E1_1_FD_202095 | JGI IMG/M metagenome (GOLD analysis project Ga0302140, IMG submission 202095) | Peat permafrost microbial communities from Stordalen Mire near Abisko, Sweden - I_Bog_E1_1 | ecosystem: Environmental > Terrestrial > Soil > Wetlands > Peat | place: Sweden: Abisko, Stordalen...
CTTGGAGTAAGCCAGCAGATGCTAGCTGATAGTCGGAAAGGTTCTGTTACCACTCAAGACTTTCTTGATGAGGCAAAGAAAATTATGGCAGGTATTCGAGGCAAAGCAAGACCAAATAGTGGCCTCGCGAGTCTTGAAGAGTCTGAATCGGAGAATGACCGGAACCAGTCTGCTGAAGCTGGCGTGGGAGAGGCTGAGATTGACGACTCATACCAGGAATCTACCAAGGAACCATTTTCAAGGCCACCGAGTCGAGATGGGGCACCAGTGACAAGACTGCCTAAAACACAAGTGGATCCCGCCCTACTCGATCACCTTCGCAAGTACCAGGAGATGAGCGACATGGACGAGGTGATCGCCGAGTCTATGAAGTCCATTGCGATGGCTAGAGACGCTGCAGACGCTGCGAAGGCCATTGACCGCATAACCGATGAGACAATATCAAGGAGATCTGGCAGGTTGTTAAGTACAAACGATGGAATCGAGAGCGACCCGCCAAATATCCGCATCTCAGAGAACCCTGATATTCAACGGAAGCGGAAACATTCAACTTCTTCTGCACCCGCTGGCGACGAGGAACAGCATCAAGCCGAATTCCCTTCTCACGGATCAAATGCCTCATCTGGACAATCGACATCTCGCTCCATCCCTACAGGCTCGTCAAGAGGCTCTGATTCGCGCCGAGTAATTGCTCCACACACCGTTTCTCACCTCATTCCCGAACAAGTTGCGGGCATGGTCTTCGATCGGGAACGGAATATCTGGGTCAAGCGGAAAACAGTCAGTGGTGAAAATGTGGGAAAGAATTTCCTGCCTTCAGATGAGACAGACGAAGATCCTTTTGGAGATATCCCAGATCTTTCTGTCGACGAGACTCAAGAATTACAGAGGATCAAAGCTGTTGCTGCGAAGCGGAAAGAAGCTGCACGAGTTGCGCAAGAGCAGCTTGACCGGGAGCATCGTAGCTTCGTAGACCCGATAGACCATGCCCCACAGGACATGACCTACACGCACAAATCGAGATCCAACAACAACGAGCCGTCCTCGTCGGAGCCTTCCAAGCTTACACAATTCACTTCTAGTGGGGCCACTGTTCCACAGAGCAATACCAGAGCCACTTCATGGGGAGACGACGAGGCGCCCATACGTAAAGTGGCATCTCAAACAACTCAGAGCGTGCATCGTCGTCACAAATCCACGCACACTGAGATCTCGGAAGAAGTTGTCGAAGAAGTCGAGACGGAGATATCTATTCTTGAGGACAGGGTGGACCCGACAAGCCCACAGCGTCGCAACGTCACTATTTCTTTCTCATCTCCTCTAGCATCGGTCATTCAAGCAACGAACTATGAGGATGAGAGTACCTTTGATCGCGAGGCAGATGAGAACAGCCCGTCCGACAATGATGCAGATGACGATTTTGGAAATGGAAGTCTAGTCGTTACCAAGGAAAGTACCAACAAGAGTTCCAGCTCGGCAAAGAATCGCTCCTTCTATCGAAGTGCATCTCGGCGACTCAGCCTTGGCGGTCACAAATTCTCTCTTCGACCTGTATCTCGAATCGATGAGCAAGACGAGGACTCAATCAGTAAAGACGATGAAGATCGAAATCGAAGAAGCATCAGCATTGTGGTCTCTACTCCAGCACCCCCAAGACGTGAAGCGAGTATTGCGTTAGCTACACCTCGACCAACGCACGAAGTTGGGACTTTGACACTTACGCCGCTTTCCGAGTTTACCGTGCACCATTCCGACGGATCGTTTGGTCTCGATGTGAGCTACGTAGCTCAGAACCAACGCTACGTGCATGGGAGCAACACTCAGAGAACATTATCTCTGTCCATCAAGGAACTGGTAGAGAAACTCACAGAAGTCGAGCCCTATGAACCCTTCTGGGAGGACATGAAGATGGTCAGCTTGAGAGGGAAACAACTCACGAATGTCCATAAGCTGGACGAATTCTGCGAGCATCTTGAGGATCTTGATGTGTCACGCAATAAAATCAGCCAGTTGGACGGTGTTCCACGGACAGTTCGACATTTGCGGATCTCCCACAACTGCCTTACTGACCTAGCAGCATGGGGCCATCTCAGTAACTTGCAATACATAGACGTCTCTAACAATGAGATCGAATCATTGTCAGCATTCAAATACCTTTTCCACCTGAGAGGATTGCGCGCAGACAACAATCAAATCAAGTCACTGGCGGGAATCAGTCAATTAGATGGACTACTCAGCCTCCGACTGCGAGGAAATCTTGTCGCGAGCCTTGACTTCAGTGGGACCAAGCTTCAACGACTCACAGATTTGGATCTTCGGAACAACGAGATCAGCATGGTAGAAAACCTTGAGGAACTTCAGTCACTCTCGACTCTCGACTTGGAGGACAACGAACTCGCCCAATTCTCCTTCAGCGATCCTACTCATCTTTGGTCTTTGAAGTATCTACGACTTAGTGGGAATAACCTGGAGTCTATCGATGTCAGCAGATTTCCAAATCTTCGCCTTCTCTACCTTGATCGTAATCGTCTTGGCAAGGTAGCTGGTCTCCTTAAGACCAAACATCTTGATAGCTTGTCTTTGCGAGAGCAGCAGACAGGCGCTAGAATCGACATGTCATTCCTGAGAGAAGCTTTTGAAGTCCGTAAACTTTTCCTCTCCGGAAACCTCCTTGAAGGGTTCGAACCCCAAGCTGATTTCCTCAATCTGCAATATTTGGAGCTTGCAAATTGTGGACTGCAATATCTCACTCCCGGGTTGGGTCGAATGATAGCAAATACTCGGGTTCTGAATCTCAACCTCAATGCCCTGACAGATCTTGGTCCACTTGTCGGTATTATCCGTCTAAAGAAACTTCATCTCGTTGGTAATCGCATCACGAGGTTGAGGTCGACGACCTTTGCTCTTGCACATTTCCCTAATTTGACGCTGGCTGATTTGCGAGGGAATCCTCTTACACTCGGCTTCTATCCTCCACTTGTCGAAATGCGAGTGGTTCTTGGTGATGGCGCCGCTGACGAACAATCTGATGCTCCGGATCCCTTCACACAAGGAAGCGCAGAGCCAGGGAAAGACCGGAAATATGCCGAACGCCTCGATATGGATACGAAGATGTTAAGGAGAGTTTATGAGATGCTGATATTTCTTGGAAATGCGCGACTTAAAGTTCTGGATGGTTTGGCTGTCAATCGCTCAGTGACACAGCTTGAGGACGAAGTCTTCCATGCTCTGATGGCAAGTGGTGTTCTGGCTCGGGGAAATGGGGGTCAACATGTCGAGGCTACGTCCAAACCCAGCGCTACTGGAAACGTGGATCAAAGTGCGGTTGAATCTGAAGAAGCGCCGTCCCTTTCCATTGCAGAGGAAAAGCCAGTGGAAGAGGTGCGTTGGCCGGGGGAAGATAGCTTTGCATGAAAGCAAGCTTATGAGTACTATGTGGATTGATTATGGGTGTGGGGTGTAAATTAGCGGCGAAGGTGTTGGTGGCGTTTCAGCATTGGCAGGAGTTGAATTGTAAATTATAGTGGTATCGATAATGACTTAATGATATCGCAGTAATAACCAGCGTTTTTGAAGATCGTTCTTTAGACTGATCCATTCTTTTGTGCGAGTAGGCCTATAATTTGGCTTTCAGAGCATTCCTCTCCCATTCTGCAACTCTTCGCCTTCCCTCTTCCCTTCTCTCATCGTCCAATTCGAAGATCTTCTTACTCCTGTCTTCTTCCCTTTCATATCCAGCGGGGGTGACGTACTCCATAGTCTCCCTAAACATCTCAGCTTTCAACTCCCCATAAACACCTGTCTTCGCCTTTTCGTTCAGCTTCCTCTCTTTCACCAAAGCCAAGCATTCTTCCATACCACCTAGAATATCAACAATCCCACCTTCCAACGCCTCTTTTCCACTAAATCTCTTGGCTTCCAAAACCATCAATTTGTAGACTTGAGGCGTGAGTTTCTGCCGGAAGACGGAGGACATGGCTGGTCGCAAAGGTACTCCGAGTTCGAGCTCGTTCAAGCATAGGAAGCCTCGAGATGGGTTGAAGACTCGGTAGTCGTGGTACATTGCCAGCATGAACCCTCCTGCAAATGCATGCCCGTTGATCAATGCAATGGTTGGCATCGGATATCTTAAAATCCGAACAATGATTAGCATCAAGACTGAAAATTATTCGAGTAAGAAGAGTGAGTATGGCATACGTTAAGAGTCTTTTGAATAAAGCAAATAAGCTATTGGGGAAGAATCCCTTAGTGGAAGAAGCATGTTCGAGGTCAAGGCCATTGCTGAAGAATTTCTGGATGCCTGATGTGGTTATAACGACACCATGTGGATAAGAGAATTCTAATATATCTAGGGCGAGGAGGAGGGTTTGACAGAAGGGTGTTAGGAGCCGGTTGTCAGGTGGAGAGGTGAAAGTCAAGACATAGACTCCAGCGGAGGGCGAGGTGCACACAACGGTCCCCGAGGCTTTGTCGGAGGTTGGGGAATTGAGAATTGGCAGTGTGAAGAGTGTTTGAGATGCCATTTTGGGTGACTTTACGTTGATAGATGGAGGAAGATTGCCGGTGGACGGTGATTGATGTAAGAAGGAACGTAGCCCTGTACAGTAATCATCGTGCCTGGACCTCGGCACATTGAAGCTAAGTGAAGGCTGCATGCCATGTGTTTCTCTCAGACTTCGACAACATCTTTTCAACCCTTGGGAAAATACATTACAGACTGAAGAGAGATTCAAAACATTCAAACCAGGGTCTTATCATGAGATTCTCTGTCCTACCCCGCGAGGCTGCGCTTCAGCCTTTCAAAGGGGGCCCAGTCACATGCAAGGGTGGGCTTATTTTAGCGCGAGGCTCTGGTTGATCATCTCGACAACTCTCAACACGAAATCTGTCACCAAAATTGAGTCCACTTTTCCACACCAACATTCAAAATGCCAGAAGGGGAAGAGAAGAAGACAATCCTATTCTTTCATCCCGACCTGGGAATAGGGGGAGCAGAAAGGCTCATCATTGATGCTGCTGTGGGCTTGCAAAATCGTGGCCATAAGGTGGCCATTTTTACCAGCCACTGCGATCCAAAGCATTGCTTCGATGAAGCTCGAGACGGCATGGCAAAATCCTTCAATGGCACTACAGATTCTAATTTGAGTTTTAGGTACGCTCGATGTGCGAGTCCGCGGCAATTGGCTTGTCCCGGCTTCCATTCTTTCCCGATTCTCCATCATCTGCGCAATTCTCCGCCAGTTCCACCTCATCCTCTGGACATACTTCACGTCCGAAATCAGCTTGCTGAAACCCGATGCATTTGTTGTTGACCAGCTAAGCGCTGGTTTGCCATGGCTAGCCTACCTATATCCCGCCAATCGAATACTGTTCTACTGCCACTTTCCTGATCTGCTACTGGCGCAAGGCAGGTCTGCGTGGTGGAAACGAGCATATCGGATACCGTTTGATTTCTTGGAAGAATCGAGCATGAGCTTTGCGGACTCGATAGCGGTCAATTCGGGCTTTACGAAGAGCATTGTAGCGAAAGTTTGGCCAGAGCTACCTAAGAAGAAAGATCTGCAGATTGTTTACCCGTGTGTAAATATCAAGGAGAAGAAAATGGAGGAGGGAGATGCTCCCGTTGCTGCTTGGAAAGACAGGAAGATTATATTGAGCATTAATCGATTTGAGAGGAAGAAGGATATTGGTCTTGCGATTAAAGCATATGCTGGTCTTGGGAAGGGGGGAAGAGAGGGGGTGAGGTTGGTCCTCGCTGGTTTGTATGCCTACCTTGATGGTCTGACTAGGCTCACAGAAGTGTAGGTGGCTATGATAATCGGGTCCAGGAAAATGTTGTCTATCACAAAGAACTAGTCAGCCTCGCCGAATCATTAGGCCTGAAAATCGCCACGACGAAGACCATTGTCACAGCCCTGAATGTCCGAGACGATGTCGACGTCCTGTTCTTGCTTTCGGTACCGAACACTTTGAAGGACATGCTACTGAAGTCAGCTCGTCTTCTAGTGTATACTCCATCAAACGAGCACTTTGGAATCGTACCTCTGGAAGCCATGTTAGCCGGAGTTCCCGTACTGGCTGCGAACACGGGAGGACCTCTCGAAACAGTGGTAGATGGCAAAACAGGCTGGCTCTGTCCCCCGGACAAAGTGGAAAGCTGGACAGCGGTCATGGATAAAGTCCTGCACAAGCTGTCCCAAGCAGAGCTCAAGAAAATTGGCTCAGCCGGGACCAAACGTGTCAAGAAGGAATTCTCCGATGTCAAGATGGCTGAACGACTTGATACGATTATTTCAAACATGGCTGGTGTTGAGAGGAAGAGCAACCAGGAACTTTCCGCGTTCTTTTTTACGATCGGGATAGTGATTGTTGACTCGCTGTATTATTTGGCATCCCAGACGCCGTTGAATAAGAAGTTGGAGAGAATACTCCTGCCTCCTTTAGCTCTCACGGCGGCATCACTTGCATCTTGGCTTGCTTATTTTGTCACTACGAGAAATAGGTAGATGTCGATTAGATTCAATGACTATTACGATTCTTTTGCTATCTTATGCTCTCTTGAATATTTCCGTCTTATTGCTCAATCATCGGCGGCTGTGCTGGAGAAGCTAGAATATTGATCTCTGTTAAGTAGACTCAGGCGACGTCTAGGACTTCTCAAAATCGTCCGTCATTTTCCAGGACCACGTAAACTTCTATTGTTTTTCAGAACGCCGACCAAACATCTAACGCTTCTATTAATCTCTATGATTTCCACTTTGGCACTACCTCCTTCAAGAAACTCATGAACTTCGCCAAGCCAACAGCATACTCGATATTCCCTTCCGGGTCCGTGACCTTATTCGGCCACGCAATTCCCGCCCCATACAACCCTCTCACCTCCTCTCCCTCCTTATCCCGAAACCCACCAGTCAACGGATCAAACTCCGTCTGCAGATCCTTCCCTCCTTTCGTCAATACCGGAACCTCGTTCTTCTTGAACCCGATCGCCTGCACGATATGCGTACATTGCGGTAAGTGCTTCTTATAATCATCTTGTTCCTTCTCTCTAGTTGTCGAGACCTTCTCTAGATACCTCGAGACTTCAGAAGAAGGCAGGACATCTTCTTCAAGATTCTCCTTTGCCCACACTGCGACGTCACCTTTCAGGCCTGTGTTGTCTCGGAAGATCCAGCCGTCGCGCTCCTCTGCATATCGTAGGGGATGCCGTGTGAACCACTTTATGCGCAGGTGAGGATGGCTTGTGCTGGCTAGGTTGTAGAGGTTCCTTAAGACGAGGATGGCGCTGTGGGAGGCGCCGATGACGGCTATTGTTGTGGGAGTGTCTTTTGGGATGATTGTAGAGAGTAGTGGAGGGTTGAGAGCTGGGTCGAGCCCGATTTCTTCGATGTCTCGGATGGGGAGGGGACCAGTGATGGGATGGGATCCGGTGCTGAGGACGAGAATGTTGGAGTTAAAGCTCTCAGTAGTGGGTTTGCCGCCAGGTTGGTTGACGGCGACTTTCCAATTATTGGACTGAGAAGGTTAGCGGTTTCGAAAGAAGTATATGAAGTGAGAGCACTCACTTCGGTCCATGTTGCAGAGTTTGCACGTCCCAATTGCTTGTACACTCCTTTCGATTCGTCCAGACCTTTCGTCAACATGATGACAAGGTCTGCTGCTTGGGCAATATGACAAGTCTTGTCTTGGTCCAACTGCTTCAGAAATGTATAGGCATTAGGTGTCTTCGCGTCCTTCTCTACCTCTCGGAAAGGAGAGACTCCTTCCGCATACGACATGAATCGATTGACCTTAGTGTTACTATCAAGAAATGAGATCACGTGCCTCATTTTGAGTTCAGGAGTCAAACCTTGGGACCTCCCGATAGTATTCGTCCAATCGCCCACCATGGAACTTATCATCAACCCACAGGATTGGCGCCTTCTTTTGCTCTAGAAGGTTCCCAACAACAGCGAGGCCAGCTGGTCCTGCTCCTACTACCACAGCTTCATATTTCCGGTCGGACTTGCTGAGTGAACCCATACTTAAGGTTCTCACCCCAAGGAAGATGCTTCGAGAAGCCAGCCGCACGGGCGGCTTCCTAAGTATTAGAAGCATGATTGTAAGTTACGGATCGAACAACAGCAATCAGGATCGGGTATGCACGAGAACGAGATGTTGCCGTGTGATGGACAACTGCAAGACAGTCGAGCGGTAACCGTCCGATTGGCTCCCAGGCTGTCAGTGCTGACGATGTGACAGGTGTTTTATCTCTCAGGAAAGTGGCCTATCGTGGTTTTGTATATCATCTTAGGAGTAACAATTGAAGTGTCATTGTATTTCCAAGAATTTCAGACAAGAAGTGTCTTCTGAAATTGTTTGAAGGTTGGAAGTAAAAATTTCTCAAGATTCGCCTCCAAGCGATTTCCCCATGTCGACATCAAATCATCACGTGATGGAAATTACTCTGAATTTTATCTGTTCATCTGCTACTTTATCTTGACTTGTTCCTAATTTTCCTCAACCCCTCTCATGCTTAGAAACGAGACTGCAGAGACGTTACCTGAAAAGTGGCACTCACCGACTCTTGGTCCGATACCGCGTGACCTTTCCATAGCCAATGGAGCAAAACCACTTACGGACAACCTTTCCAAGCCTCTTTTCTGGATTCTTTTTCTACTTCTAGACAAATGATGGGGATGATCAAACAGCGAATGAAGGCACAGCGATACCTAGAACATTACAGCCTGTCAAAAGACACTGATAAATGCGTATGCACGAACGTACGGCTCTAAAATACGTCCCCAGAAGACGTAATATCTCTGCTTCTGAGAATGCCGGCAGATACTGCGATTAATTTTGATACATCGCCCTTTCGGCTATTCACGATGTCATCCTGAGGACAACCTGTCTTCTGTGCTCTGGGGATGATACTAAACGCTCGCCGTCACCAAATTCCTCAACGGTGATGAATTTTCTCTACGTTTTTGACGAAGTCGAAACCATTAGCTTCTTCAGCTTCAAGCTCAACAACATCAAGGTCATCATCGAGCTTATTCAATCTGCGAGTTGAGCCACGCTGATTTGTACGTCGAGGTTTCTGGTACTTGCCATTGGCTGGAAGTATAGGATATGCCACAGCAAAAACCGACTTGCCAATTCCGATGTACTTCAACTTTGAGACCAGTCCTTGATCACTCATCACCTTACGGTGGGCCTTGATTATTTTCTTAGCCAGCTCGTGTTTGTGGCACCACTCGTCAGGAATGTATTTGTGATACCCAGCCATCAAGATTCGTAGGTTTGGAAAGCTTGCTAAGTATGGTTTGATCATATCCTTCAGTTAGAGTCAGTAGGTATATAGCCTAAGGTAAAAAGATGAACCCACCCAACGAATGTAGGGGAGACCTATTTCTTCAACTTTGGGGGACCGAGAAGACAATGTGTCAAGAATCTCCTTGCCGATATTTTCAGGACATCTGTCAGACGAACGCCCGCCTACGAGCACTCTTCTCCAACTGCCTCTCAGCCACGCAATTGGACGGTAGGTATCAAGTTGCCGCGGCTTGCAATCTAGGACTGACCTGATCTCGATGTCTTGTAAGGAACCGTAAGGTGAAAGTGCTCGGATCAACGCAGCAACGTCTCGGTCGAAGAGGTCCACCGATAAAGACTTCAAGTTTGAAGCTTGGAGAAAGAGGTTGTGATTCAAGAAAACTAAGCGGTCATCCCAAAATGCTCTCCCTCCATTAAGAACAGTCAAAGATCGAAGCTTTGAAAGGTCCGTTAACTCGTGCAGATTACCTGGCGTGCCAGGATGCGCTGTAAGAGAGGCGGTCGCTCTTCCCAGGATAAGTTCCTGTAGTTGCAATCGAGCGACAGAAGTTCCTTTCTCCTCTTGCAGGTGCTTGAAACGAGTCGCGATGCGAACGAGAAGGTTGCCGAGAAGGGGTCGATGTGGAATGTCAGCTACATCAAGGCCCAAGAGTCTGAGATTTGGAAATCTGATCAAGATCATTGCGAGGTCATTCACCATGCTTCTCGGTCCATATTTGATGCGTCTTAGATCCAAGCTGCGGAGGTTCTCACAGTCAAAAAGTCTCAGCAATTCTGGCATTGGGGGGGCTGTGTCATGATATAAAGCTAAATCCATGATAGGAGCAAGGTACACATTATTCAGTTGAGAGGTTGAACACCTGGAAATGATTAACTCGCTGAGACAGAAATAAGAGAAGGCTTTAGACTTACCAAACTTTGCAAGACTTCAGTTTGGTCATTTTCGCACCCACTACTCTTGCCAGTACTGGATTAATGACGACACCTGTGATGGATTTCCACCCGCTCCCAAGCTCAAGGTGTCGCGTAGATCGAAGCTGAGTTTCGATATCCAGCTCAGAAAAGCCTTTGAGCTTCAGGACCTGTCCCTCTCTCGGCAGTTTCGGCAGCCTGACCGTCTCGTACAAACGTGGTGTGAAGATTGCATTGAGGGTTCTCGAGGTCAGGCATAATGATCTAAGGCTAGCTTTGCTGAAGAACGACTCTGCGATGATGAACCAGATGTCCAGAGGCAGGTGGGCAAGCATCGTGAGTTGGGGTGCAAGGCTTCAAAGGTCTCGAGGGACTTCAAGGGAAGGTAGAAGCTGCTTCAATGGACCAGGGCAAGAGAGTTCTGATGGAGGGCTTCAAAGGTCCTGAGGGACTTCAAGGGAAGGTTGAAGTTGCTTCTATTGACTAGCCCGAGAGAGTTCCATGAATTGAGTCGAGAGGCAGGCAGCTGTCTGAGTTGGCGGTTCGCAGTAAGGCAAATAAGCGAGCCTCCCCGATTCGTCCCCTATATAGCCGAGGCTCTAGTGCAGTAAACACCTGAATGCTCCTCATTTCAAGGTAGATGGCAAAATTCTGGGAGAATGGCCTCTCAGTCAGATTCTTTGAAGAAATATAAGATATAATAGCACTGAACAGAAAAGCCTTAACATCAAGTTGTATTACTGATACTCCAATGCATACTTTTCTGAACCAAATCTATCGAGGCCATCCTCCTCATGAACTTCACATAGGCCAAAGCCATTGCATCCCCACTCAAGCAATCATTATGCATATCCAGCAGCAGTACCACCAACCCATCTGCGAGCAAGAGACGCCATCTTCAGGTTTGTAGCAGGATTTCCACAAATGCCCTTGAGACAAACACCGGGCTGAGCCACCGACGGCGCACTACAACAAGTCTTGACCGCACAAATATCCCCGGTACTGTTCCTTCCCGCACAATCAAGATCATTGGCACAAGGCGTGAGACCACTGCATAGTGCATTCTGGCCACAGAATCCGCTCTTGCTAGCAGATGTAAAGCAGTAACAGGTAGAATTGCCACTGCAGGTTGTAAAGCTGCCGCAGGTTTGTCCATGGCATTTTGTCTCCGTGCAGACCCCGCTGACGCAAGTCCCCGAACTGCAAATATTACCGCAAACTCCGCAATTCTGTGGGTCGGTGGATGTGTTTACTGTGCAGTTGGGACTGATGGATATTGTTGGAGCTGCAGAGGACGTGGATGAAGAGTTCGAAAAGTAAGTGAAGGAGTGGGCGGAAGTTGTAGGAACGATAACGGTTGCCACGTCGGTAGTAAAAGCGGTGACCGTGATAGTTGTGAACTTTCTCTGATCAGTCAAGTCCTGAACTCGGTTGACACTTTGCTTACCGGCGTTGGCGCTGTGACGGTCCCCGCGGTGACCCCGACACACGAACAAGCACTTGCATAGGCTGCCGCATCCACACATTTGTCTGTTGCATAGGCTGGAACTGTTGCAGATTCTTGTCTCTTAGCATGTTTGAACGTAGTTGTAGCATTGATCACGGAGGTGATGGTGACGGATCTTTTTGAGACTGGAGGAACTACAGTTGTTTCGAGGAAGCTACTGCAGTCGCTGGTAACAGTCGTCCCATGGTGATGAACTCCCATAAGCGCCCGAGCGCAATTATCACGATTGCATGTCGAGGATGCTAATCCAATGAAGGTCAGAAAGATATGGAAATAAAGTTGCATTGTGGAAGTTCAGTGTGCGTTGCGCCAACAAAACTGTGCCTGGAAGAAACGAACGAGTGATGGCTACGAAAATAAGGCTGACTTTGAAATCAATATGCGAGAAATAGAAAGAACCACACCCAATTTGAGCGGATTCCATATGATACTTCATCCTTTCGGAACATAGTGGGTACACCTGCATGTGCTCTACCCCCTTGTATGCTAAGATCCAGCATGTCTCGACACCGATGCATGACAAGGTCCACGACATGACCTTACACGATCGTGCACGCTGACCGCGCTCACAAGGTTACCACAGGAGGTTGAATTTGTCCCACGAGGTTTCCTGTTGATATTTTTGGTAACGGCTTGCATCCCTTATAGGCTCAGATTGGAAAGGGCAACAATAACGTTCGTGAATATCAGCTCCAAAATTGGGTGTTTCCATTGGATCACACTTTGTATGGGAGCCCCTCGATGTAATAGCACTTGCTGACATTGTTTG
>Ga0302140_10008869_pt1 | contig 12500 bp, 14 predicted proteins | sample I_Bog_E1_1_FD_202095 | JGI IMG/M metagenome (GOLD analysis project Ga0302140, IMG submission 202095) | Peat permafrost microbial communities from Stordalen Mire near Abisko, Sweden - I_Bog_E1_1 | ecosystem: Environmental > Terrestrial > Soil > Wetlands > Peat | place: Sweden: Abisko, Stordalen...
GCGGCGAGACGCCTCTGCGTCGATGAACCGCTTCTGTGATTGGGAATTCGAGACAGCCAGGATGCGGCTGTTCGGATGGCGGGCGGCCATGAAGAGCGAGAGAGAGCCCCAGCCGCATCCCAGCTCAAGCACGTCCTGGCCATCCTCAAGGCGGGCGCGCAGGCTGGTCTGAGCGAGCATCTCCTCCTCCGCATGCGCCAGGTCCTTCGTGCCGTCGTTCCACAGTGCGCAGCTGTACTTCATCTGCGGGCCGAGCACCAGGCTGAAGAACTCGGCAGGGACTTCGTAGTGCTGAGCGTTGGCCGCGTCGGTGCGGACTGCGATGGGACTTTGCCGCAATTGTGCGATGAATTGCATCAGGCGCTCTGCCTGAGCGGCGGGACCGCCCTGCTCTTCCTGGCGCAGCCGCTGCGCGACCAACCGCCGGATACCGATGCGAATGAGCCAATCCGGGAAAAGATCGCGTTCGAGCCATGAGTTGTAACCGGCGCTGAGAACGGGCGATGCTGCGAGAGTCTGGGCTTGCATGGGATTAACTCCTCGGAAACCAGGGCACAAACGCGCTTGTGGTCTCTTGATATCGGCGGTAATCCTCGCCCCTTGTTCGAAGTGCCTGGGCCTCAGTGGCGGGGATGCCGGTAACTTTGAAAAGGAAGTACAGCATGAGCGTAGGCGAGATCAGCGCCATGTAGCCGTACTTTGAATCGATTGCAAACAGGCAGAAGGAGACCCAGATGAGCCACTCGAAAAAGTAGTTCGGATGCCGGGAGTAGCTCCACAAACCGGCGCGGCAGGTTCTTCCGCGGTTCGCAGGATTGGACTTGAAGGCATTGAGCTGCAAGTCGGCAAAGATCTCCCCAGTCATCGCCACAACCCAAAGAGCAGCCGCTGCGTATTCGAGGATAGAGAACGCCGGTGTTGGGTTCACAGCCGCCAACAGGAACGGCGCCCCGAGCACGATGCACAGTGCGGCTTGGAACTCGAAAAACAGCAGGAACTTGAAGGCGATGTGGTTGCGCCATTGCGTGCGGAGTTGAACGTAGCGTCCCTCTTCGGGCTGGCCGATGACGCGCGTGAGCAGTAAGTAGAGTGCAAGGCGTATTCCCCAGATGAAGGCCATGGCGGCCATCATCGTGCGACGCGGCGCCCAACCCGTTCCCAGGATTCCGTAGAGCACTCCGAGCAGGGCCAATCCTCCGGCCCAGCCTGTGTCGACAATCGCCGCATTGTGCAACGGAAGATGAATCAGCCATAGCAGAAACATCAACCCACAGACAGCCAGCGCACCTACCAGAATCAACATCAGCATCGTGAGTCTCCTGTTGCGGGGCGCAGTTGATTCCGCATGGTCGAAAGCACGGGGAGAAGCAGCAGATAGAGCAGGCCGGTCGCGATGCTTCCCAGCAATAGCCACGCCACAATGGCGTGGATGGTCACGGTCCAGAGGATTGCCACAGCGGAGAAGAGATTTGTACGGATCAGCGCAAAAATATAAGTCACGGATAGCTCGGATGATTTCGTTCCGAACATCCATGCGCCAAGGCGCAGAAAGGGGATCAGTAAGACAAGCTGTAGCGGGTACACCAGCCAGTTAACAAGCTGTATAGCTGCCAGATTAAGCCGAAATACTATCGCCGCCAGAGTACACAGCAGCGCGGTGGAGCCTATTACCGGCGTCACTCCGAGTGTGATTCCCAGCGCAAGAGTGATGGCTATCTTCTCCGGCGTCAGTCCCTGGCGCAGCAGCTCAACAACGGGTGACACGACTCTTCGCTTCCAGAACGCCTCTTTCATGCCTGCCGCCTCCACAACATGGATTCGACCCGCTCCTCTGGCCTAAGCCGAAAAAGTTGAACCAGTACATAGAAAGACATTGCGATGTTGCCCAGGCCCATAATGAGCAGAAACCACAGCCCCCGAGCCCACAGACTGCGCTCCTTGTACACAACCCAGACATAAAACGTAAGGAAACCGAAGTATGCGTCATAGAGGGTGGCGACAGCCCAAGGGTTAGCCGCAAAGCCTGGCCACGCTGCCCAGAGACTCACAGAAAGCCCAGTGCGAACGGTCATTACGATCATGAAAACGAAGATGCCGCCAAACAGGAATTTCAGCAGAAGCTTCATCTGGCCCCCCTTTTCAGCCGGTTGAGATGCTTGTCCAACTCATCAAAGTTTTCCAAAGCCAATATCCGCTCGCTCCCGATAGAGGCAATCATCTTCTTCACGTCGCCACCGCCGAGCCAGAGTTCAGTGCGCTTGGGAAGTTTGGAGGCGATCATTCCGATCTCTTTGATTGTTCTTTCGCTAGGCTCACTGGCCCTGATGCTCAGCACAACAGCCCGCGGTGAGGTCCGCGCAACTGCATTCGCAATCTCCATAGCTGGCAGATTGGTTCCAAGGTAAAGAGCCTCAAATCCGCTGGCCACCGACAACATAGCCGCCACCAGGATGCCGAATTCATGCAACTCCCCAGCGGGCGTTGCAAAAAGAATCCGAATGGGCCGGCTAGACGGGGTGCCCGGGCGGACCATGCCGCCCAGAAGGTTACGCAGGATGGAGGAGGTCATGTGCTCCTGCGCAATGGTCAGTGTGCCGTCGTGCCAGCGATCCCCAACCAGCCGCATCAGCGGAATCACAACTTCGCCAACAAACTCGTGCACAGGCAGCAGAGCCGCCATCCTGCTGAGATGAGAGTTGGCTGTGGCATGGTCGAAGGTTTCAATGGCCTCCACGACGGTTTGCAGACCATCGCTCACGCCCTGAATTGCTCTTGCGGGTTCAGGGATGGTTGCGGCCTTGTTCGGTCCCGACAGCAGCTTCTCCAGCTCGCCGTCTGACAGGGAGGCAACTTGCCCGATGGCGTGCCCCCGGTCCACGGCATTCCGCAGCAGGATCAGCCGCTGTATGTGTTCTTCTCCATACAATCTGCCTCGATCGTCTCGGAGGGGCTTAACAGCCTGATACCGTCGCTCCCAGGCCCGCAGCGTATCGATGCTCAGGCCGGTCAGATTGGCCGTGACCCGAATGGGGTACCGTGCTGGACTCTTCAAGCTCACCCTTCAACAATAGGGCACAATTTCGATGATGTCAAGCGCTTGTCATGGACAAATGCTTGACAAAGGGATCGGGATAGAGCTATTCTCTGCCTACACTGTCCTGGGCTGGGCAGCGAGGAGGCTTGATGAGTCAACAATTGCGCAGCTATCAGTTCGGCTCAGTGGCGCTCTTTGTGCTGATCCATCTGAGTGTAGTCGCAGCCTTTTTTGTCCGGTTCTCACCCTGGTTGCTGGTCTGGACGGCGGCAACCTACGCGATCAGGATGTTCGCTGTGACGGCGGGCTATCACCGGTACTTCAGTCACCGCAGTTACAAGCTGGGACGCCGCGCTCAATTCGTTATGGCTGCTCTGGCGCAGAGTTCCGGCCAGAAGGGCGTGCTTTGGTGGGCAGCTCATCATCGCCAGCACCACCGTCACTCAGACGAAGAAGCGGATGTTCACTCCCCCTGGCAGCGGAACTTCTGGTGGGCGCATGTTGGGTGGGTCGTGTCAAATGAGTACGACGCTTTCGACGAAAGGCAGATCGCAGATTTTGCGAGGTTTCCGGAGCTGCGCTGGCTTGATCGCTACCACTGGGTTCCGGCGGTGGTGTTTGCAGCTCTGGTACTTCTGATTGGCGGCCCAGCGGCCTTTGTCTGGGGCTTTCTGGTTTCGACAGTTCTGCTCTACCACGCGACGTTCTGTATCAATTCTTTGGCTCACGTCTTCGGGAGCCGTCGCTTCGACACGCCAGACCAGAGCCGCAACAACTGGCTGCTGGCTTTGCTCACCTTCGGTGAAGGCTGGCACAACAACCATCATTTCTCAATGGCCAGTTGCAGCCAGGGATTTCGCTGGTGGGAGTTGGATATCACATATGGCGTGTTGAAAGTTTTGAGTTATCTAGGTATTGCACGCGACTTGCGGCCGTTTCGGATTCCGAGAAGCAATGTATTCGGGGGCATCTGATGCGCGTTGCGATCGTTGGCAGCGGCATCTCCGGCCTTGCGGCAGGTTGGTACCTGAGCCGCAAACACGAAGTCTCACTCTTTGAGAAGCAGTCGCGTCTCGGAGGTCATACAAACACCGCACGGGTGCATACGAGCGGCGGTGCGATGCCGGTAGATACCGGTTTTATCGTCCATAATGATCGGACCTATCCGAACCTGGTGCGGTTGTTTGCGGAACTGGGAGTGGAAACACAGCCCAGCGATATGTCCTTCTCGGTCTCAAGCCGGCAGACAGGATTTGAGTATTCAAGCCGGGGCATCAACGGCTTCTTTGCGCAGCGTTCCAATCTATTGAGGAGCGGCCATTACCGGCTGCTCGCGGAAATTCTGCGCTTCAATCACGCGGCTCCCCGGCTACTGAACCAACCCGGTGCAGCCGATGCAACAATCGGCGATCTGATCGATGACGGGAAGTATCAAGAGGCCTTCACGGAGCGTTATCTCTACCCGATGGCCTCGGCGGTATGGTCGATGTCGCTGGATGCGATTCGATCGTTCCCCGCCTTGACGCTACTTCGGTTCTTTGACAACCACGGCATGCTCGGCATCAACACGCACCCCAAGTGGAAGGTGATCCGCGGCGGAAGCGACACCTACATTCCGCTGCTCACAGAGCCATTCAAGGACCGAATCCACCTTGATTCGCGCATCACCTCAGTGAGCCGGGATGAGACTGGAGTAACCATGGCATTTGAGGATCGTCCCGCAATGTCTTTCGATCAGGTTGTCTTTGCCTGTCACGGCGACCAGGTGCTGCCGCTGCTTGATAAGCCGACAGACAAGGAGCGCGATGTACTGGGAAACTTCAAGACCAGTTGCAATTTGGCCACGCTGCACACCGATTCTTCGCTGCTGCCCAAGCGCGCGGCGGCGCGAGCCAGTTGGAATTACAACCTTCAATCGGCGGGGAAGCAGGCCGTGACCCTGACCTATCACATGAATCGGCTCCAATCGTTGAAAACGGCGGAAGACTACTGCGTCACGCTGAACGGGGAAGATGCGATCGATAGCGAAAAGGTGCTGCGGAAAATTGTCTATCATCATCCGCTCTTTACTCAGGCGGCGGTGCGCGCACAAGACAGATGGAGTGAGATCAGCGGCAGGAACCGGACACATTTCTGCGGAGCGTACTGGCTCTACGGATTTCACGAGGATGGATTGAACTCGGCGCTGCGGGTGGCTCGAGCTCTGTCGGTGGAGGGTTAGGAGAATGGAATCCGCCATTTATTTCGGCACGGTGCGCCACCGCAGGTTCCGGCCTGTGCCGCACAACTTTACATATAACGTCTTCATGGCTTTCATGGATATTGACCGAATCCCTGAGCTGACTGCGATCTCCTGCTTTCTAAGCTACAACCGGTTTAATTGGGCCAGCTACGATGAACGCGATCATTTCGGCAACCCACGCCTCTCTCTCCGCCAGCGGCTGAAGAAGGACGCAGCCGCGCACGGAGTCAGCTTGCCCGACGGCCCGATCTTCTTACTAACCCATCTCCGGTATCTCGGTTACAGCTTCAATCCGGTCTCGTTTTTCTATTGCTATGACGCGCAGGAGCGGCTCCAAATGGTTCTCGCGGAAGTAAACAGCACCTTCGGCGAGAGCCACAATTACTGGCTCAGCCAGGACAACGAACTACCCTCGACAAACTCCAAGCGCTATCGCCAGTCGAAGGCCATGCATGTGTCCCCTTTCATGGGCATGAATCTGGACTACACGTTCACACTGACGACGCCAGCACAGCCGCTGGTTGTTCACATGGACACGACCGAAGATGGGAAGCCGTTCTTCGATGCGACGCTTAACCTGGACCGCAGGCCTTGGAGTGCGCGTTCACTGCGCAGCGCACTCCTCGCGCATCCCTGGATGACGGCAAAAGTTATCTCAGCCATTCACTGGGAGGCCTTGCGGCTCTACCTGAAAAAACTGCCCGTATTCACACACCCGCGCAAGCTTCCGAATGAGGTTTGAAACGATGAAAGGGATATTTAGATCGACCGCGAAGAAGTTGTTCCTGTCCACGCTCGAAGGACTCCAGGGAGGCTCGCTCGAACTGGTTCTGCCGGAGCGGGCGCTCATCTTCGGAGAGGCCTCGACAGAACTTCACGCGCAGCTCGTCGTGCATGACGAGAGGTTCTTTGCGCGCGCACTCACAGGCGGCGACACGGCGCTGGGAGAAGCGTATATGGATGGGGACTGGTCCTCCCCCGATCTGGTATCGCTGATGCGGCTGGCAGTTCGGAACCTGAAGCAACTGGAGGAAAAGAACACATTTTTCTCCTCGCTCAGCCGCTTCGCTGACCGTCTTCGCCAGCGTCTGAGAAGCAACACCGTTGAGGGCAGTCGGCGCAATATTCACGCGCACTATGACCTCAGCAATGAATTCTTTCAACTCTTTCTTGATCCAAGCATGGTCTACTCCTGCGCGTGGTATGAAACGCCGGCGGACACACTTGAAACTGCACAGTTTCAGAAGCTGGATCGCATCTGTCAGAAGCTGGACCTGCAGCCGCGGGATCATGTGCTGGAGATCGGAACAGGCTGGGGCGCGTTCGCTTTACATGCCGCCAGAAACTATGGCTGCCGGGTGACAACCACAACCATTAGTCAACAGCAGTATGATTTTGCGGCTGAGCTGTTTGATGCTGAAGACTCGAATCGCCGCATTGATCTTCTTCTTCAGGACTACCGCCGCTTGACCGGGACATTCGACAAGATCGTAAGCATTGAAATGTTCGAGGCTGTTGGCTTCGATCACTATGACGAATTCTTCCGCGCCTGCGATCGGCTGATTGCGCCGGACGGCACCATGCTGCTACAGACCATCACAATGAACGAACAGCGGTTCCCACGATACCTGAAACAGAGCGATTGGATTCAGAAGTACATCTTCCCCGGCGCTCAACTGGCCTCATTGCTGGGCGTTATGGACTCACTCGCCCGCACGACCCGTCTTTCGTTGTTCCACGCCGAGGACATGGGAGCTCACTACGCGCGCACGCTAGCCGCATGGCGAGACCGCTTCCTCGGCTGCGTCGCCCATGTCACCGCCCTAGGTTTTGATGATCGGTTCATCAGGATGTGGGACTACTACCTGGCCTTTTGCGAGGGTGCCTTTCTCGAACGGCACATCAGCGATTTTCAGTTGCTGTTCTCGAAGAACTACAACCCCAGGCCCCTGTTTCAGGAGCCTTGGCGGGACGCCCTGCAATCCAAAATCCCGGAGGCGCTGGTCGCGCGCTGAAACACCCCGCGACGTAAGCGGAAAGCATGCTCCACATCGAAAAGTTGAAGTGTTCAATTCTTTACGCGTTGTCCGGTGCAGTCTTCCAGCCACGCTCCCGCCCTAACCTGTGGCGAAAGTCAGCGCCAAAGGGCCAGTGGGCGGAGATGAATCGGAAGGCGACGGTAGTCGGGCGGATTCGCGATTGCCTTTGTGAGGCTTCTCGATAAACGCAGCGGAAGAGGCTGATTGTCAGATTCCCAGTTTACGAACTTCGTCATTGTAATATTTGCGGTAAAGGATCTCCCATTCCTGCGAGCCTTCCTGGATGATCTTCCGCTGATTCGCGATCTTCAAGCGGGCCGCGGTGTCGATGCGCGCTTCCTCTTCGAGCAGAACTTCCAGAGCCTTCCGCGCCTCCTGGCGAATGGTATTGCGATCTTCAAGGAAACCGACTTCATCGATGTCGGCCAGCGTGTCGGCGACGGTATGGGCGAGCTTGTTCAATTTGTCGCGGTTGATCCTCATAGAACCGCCTTGTACTTTTTCGCCAGCTCGGTCTTCACCTTTTTGAACATTTCAGCGTACTGAGCGCCGGTTTTGCGCATTTCTTCCGAGTAGGCGTCGAGGATCACGCGCACCTCTTCATTGATGCGATCTTCAAGTGAAAGCTCTTCAATCAAACCTGAGGCAACGCGCGTTTCCACCAACTTCAAGTCGCTGGTGGTGATCATTTTGGCGTCGGTGAGGTGCTTGACCGTTCGGCGGGCCAGATACCCTATGTAATCACGAGAAAAAATCATCGGCTAGCGCTCAGAATACCGCATTGGCCCGGCCACTGTACACCAATGGCGGATGCCACAAAGGACAATCGGAGCAGAACGGGCGGATTGAATGTGCAAAATGGCTGACTGATAACGCGGATGTTGCGGTATATTTGCGTAGCTTGGAATCGAGATTGGATTTCGAGTAAAAACTGAATGAGAAGGAGATCACCGTGGCTAGCTTCTGCTCAAAATGCGGAGCCGCTTTAACGCCCGACCGACAATTCTGCGCCGCATGCGGTACGCCGGTTACGCCGGTCGCCTCGCCCGTGGGTGTGGGTGTGCCTCTGAATACGCCGCCACCACCGGCTTTTGTTCAGGTCAAGTCCGGGACCAGCGCGGTTAAGGTCATCCTCATCGTCGTGGCCGTGGTTGTGGTGCTAGGCATTCTTGGAGTCGGCGCGTTCGGATTCTTCGTTTGGCGCATTGCTCATTCAGCCCGCGTATCAGGACCGAACGGGCAAGTAACGGTGAATGTGCCGGGTGGCTCTATCACCACCAACCCGAGCGATTCCTTCAGCACGTCGGACCTGGGTACTGACGTCTACCCGGGCGCGGAGCCTGGGAAAGGGAGCATGCGCATGTCGCTGCCGAATGGATCGATGGTGACGGCCGTGTATGTCACTTCCGATTCAAAGGATCAGGTGGTCGCTTTCTACAAGGGCAAGTTCGGGAGCGGTACTTCGATTTTCGACAACGCAAAAACCGCGATCCTCACGCTTAACAAGGCGAACCACGAATCGGTAATGGTGACGGTCTCAGCGAATTCGTCTGAGTATGGCGGCAAGACGCAAATCCATATCGTACATTCGACGAGCAACACACCCTAGAGGGCCGTTGCTTGTATGTGGGGCGGTCGCTCGGCCGCCCCTATTTCCTAAATTGCCCCAAATTCGCGAAAAGCGAGCGATCCATCACCCGCGGTGCGGGCAGATCTTGGTATTGACGCATTCTTCAGCCAGGCGCAGGCGCTCCACGGGATGGCCGCCGATAAGATGCTCCTCGACAATCGCCGCTGCATCTTCAGGATGAACATGGCCGTACCAGACTGCTTCTGGATAAACGACGACTGTTGGCCCATGTTCGCACTGGTCAAGACAGCCGGACTTATTGATTCGGACTTTGGAGCCGAGTCCTGCTGCCTTTACAAGTTGCTGCAGCTGGGTGTGCAATTCGCTTTTTCCATCTGTCGTGCAAGAAGGCCGGGGAGCATCGGCGGGGCGGGTATTGTGGCAGACAAAAACGTGGTGTTCAAAGCTGGGCAAGCAGTGTTCCTCCTGGGTGACGCTGATTTCAGATTAAAGCTCCAGCCCGCCTTTTTCCCGCTTCGCGCCGGATTTCCAGATTCCATGCCGTCCACCCGGTCCCATCTGCGAAAATAAGAGCTTGACTATGAGCACGGATAATCTACTTTCGCTGAAAGATGACATGGTGGCCTTTATCGAGGGCCACGGCCTGCATCGCCTGCCCGGCTATGTTACGGACGATGTTTCTTCGATTGTGTGGGAGGGACAGGGCAATCCCGACGCATGGAAAGATTTCGTCGAGATGGCCAAACATGTTGGCGCACCGTTTGTCACGTTCAGTGAGATGACGCTGGAACGCGAAGAACTGGATGCGCTGATTGAAGAAGCCGGGGAGATGAATTATCCCGATGAGGAAGCTACGGAGCTGGTGGAGGCTCAGTGGCTTCGCAAGTACGCGGGCATGCTTGGATACATTCAACTCGGCTTCGTGTACCAGGGGCTGGTCTTCCTGCACGAAACGACGACGGAATGGTATGAGCGCTTTCAGACGCTGCTTGAAGACATTGAAAGCTTCCAGGACATCGTCATCGATGACGTCCATCGTCACGACGAGGACGATTAATTCCCGTGAGTTCGACGGGCGCGGTTGAGAACAACCAAATGCCGCCGCGCAGCTCTCTTCGCCAGCGCTGGATACTGGCAGAGGCTCAGCCTGAAAAAGCAGCCGAGTTGGCGACCGCGGCTCGCATACCCTTGGTATTGGCAGAGCTTCTGATTGCTCGCGGTATTACAAAGCCGGATGACGCTTTTGATTTCCTGAATCCGGACATTGCCCAGATGCACGATCCGTTTTTGATGCGGGGAATGCTGCAGGCTGTGGAGCGCCTGGAGCGGGCCATCGCGGAGCACGAGCCGATCCTGCTTTATGGCGACTACGATGTGGACGGCACCACAGCTGTGGTGCTGCTGAAGACCACGATCGAGATGCTGGGCGGCGTTGCTCGCTTTCATGTGCCGCATCGCTTGCGTGAAGGCTACGGGTTGCAATCGAGCGTGCTGGAGGCGGCACACGCTGATGGTGTGCGGCTGGTGATTACGGTCGACACCGGCATGAGAGCATTTGCCGAAGCCGATACGGCGCGAAGGTTGGGACTCGACCTCATCATCACCGATCACCACTTGACCCAGGCAGATGATGCTGTGCCTGACGCGCTGGCCATTCTCAATCCTAACCAGCGGGGATGCGCTTATCCCGAGAAGTCGTTATGCGGGGCGGCGATCGCGTTCAAGCTGGCGCAGGCTGTGCTTCAGCGGCATGATGCGATTCGGACCAGGGAGAAGACTCTTCCAAGTTTTTTGAAGATGGCAGCGATTGCGACCATCGCGGATGCGGTGCCACTGCGCGGAGAAAATCGAGTGATCGCAGCAGTGGGCATTCGCGAGCTCCGGAGGCCGGTGGGCGTGGGCTTGCGCGCGCTGTTTGCCGCTGCCGCACTCGATCCAGCCGCGAAACAACTCACCGGCTATGACGTGGCATTTCGAATTGCGCCGCGCATCAACGCCGCGGGGCGCATGGATATCGCCGCAGAGATTGTTGAGCTTTTCTGCACGCGCGACTCAGCCCGCGCAACCGAGTTAGCCTGCAAGCTCGAAAGGCTCAACCGCGAGCGTCGCGACACCGAAGCTATCGCGCTCACCGAGATTGACGGGCGGCTTGCGGCGGACACTGAACTCGCGGGCGACTCATTGCTTGTGATCGACGGGGAGGGGTGGCATCGCGGCGTCATCGGAATTCTCGCCTCCCGCGTGGTTGAACGAACCGCCAAACCTGCGATCGTCGTCACCATTGAGGAGGGCGTAGCGCACGGATCAGGCCGTTCGGTTGACGGCTTCCCGCTGCTTGCGGCCCTGGAAAGCTGTGCGGAACTCTTTACGCGGTTCGGTGGACATGCATTTGCCGTCGGTTTCGCGATGCCTGGTGCTTCATTGCCGGAGCTTAAGCGCCGCTTGCGCTTTTACGCGGAAAAACACTTGTCGGCACGCGAACCGGAACGGGTTCTCAACATTCATGCCGAGCTTCCGCTGGATCGGATCACGCCCGTTCTCGCTGGTTGGCTGCGCAAGCTTGAGCCGCTGGGCCACGGCAATCCTGAGCCGGTGTTTGTGGCTCGCAGAGTTCGATTGGCAAGTGCACCAAAGCTGATGAAGGAACGCCACATTCGTTTGGAATTAGTGCAGGAGCCAGGTTCGGTATCGGGACAAACCGTTGGCGAGCTTACGGCTCCGCTTTCAAATCCTCGCGGCTCGAAAACTATCTGCCGGGCGGTTGGGTGGCACCTTGCGGGGCGCGCTGCGGAACTTGGGCTGGGTGCGGGAAGCGTTGTCGATGTCGCTTACAGAATCCGCGAAAATGATCACCCCGATTATGGTGGGCTGGAAGTTGAGATCGCGGGGATTGAAGTCTCCGCCATATAAAAGAAAGAGGCCCACACGGTGACGTGGGCCTCCTACATTGGTGCGGAATACGCAGACCTACTTGTGTTCCTTAGGCTCGGCGTGCTCCTTGGGAGCTGCATGTTCCTGAGGCGCAGGCCGGGATTGCGCTCGCGGCTCAGAACGCGGCGCTGGCGCAGGCCTGGATGCAGGTGCTGGTCTGGACTCGGTTGCGGGCCGCGAATACTGCTGTGCGCGCGGCTGCGATTCGGGACGGACCTGTTGCGTTCTAGCCGGCGACGCCGGTCGTGCCTCGTTCTGCAAGGCAGGCCTGGACTCAGTGCGCGTTGCCGGTCGTGCCTCGTTCTGCGCAGCAGGCCTTGACTCGCTCTGCACCGCAGGTCTCGATTCATTGTGCGCTGCTGGTCTTGCCTCGTTGGGTTGCACGGGGCGTGATCCGTTGTTGTTGACACCTGCCGTCCGCGCGGCTGGTGCGGGGTGCGTTTCAGCGGGAAGTGGCCGGGCTACCGCCAGGTTCTTCGGATGCCCGCCGTTGTTCTTCACGTACGAAGTCCTATCGGCCTGTGCGGCCTGTACGTGCTGTTGCTGAAAGTGCGTCGGCTGCACGTGCTGTTCGTGCTCGGCTGAACGTTCTTCAGGCGTAGGCTGATGTTGAATTCCGCCCGGTCCGCCGCTGTAGGCAACGTTTCTCTCGTTCACGATGGT
>Ga0302140_10008870_pt1 | contig 12500 bp, 19 predicted proteins | sample I_Bog_E1_1_FD_202095 | JGI IMG/M metagenome (GOLD analysis project Ga0302140, IMG submission 202095) | Peat permafrost microbial communities from Stordalen Mire near Abisko, Sweden - I_Bog_E1_1 | ecosystem: Environmental > Terrestrial > Soil > Wetlands > Peat | place: Sweden: Abisko, Stordalen...
CAGAGGGAGTAGACGGGCTCGTGCTAAGAGGAAGGGAAAAAATTACCGCGCGGGATGTTCGGGACTTTGAGATTGGCCAAAAGGGTTTAAGCTTACAACAGAGACCCTGGGCATACCACAGATTAGCCGTGGGCAGGATGCGAAACCAAGCCATTCACCCAGCTTCAAAGACACTTCCAACATCGCCGACTTTCACACAGATCGGCAATGTGATCTCCTCTGCAGTTCAGCAATACTGCGTTCTGGTATTTCAACCAGATCTGAATAGTTGACAAAGTTAAACTAAACTTGAAAAGAACGCCTCAACGAAATGATCTTCCAGATCCGTCCCAAATCAAGTAAATCTAAGCTCCTCGACGACTCTATCGTGGAGCTGTTACCGAAAGTATATTCGCGGAAGTGGTTGCCCGTCATCTCACGTTCAACGATTTCATGCCATGTTTTCAAGCTCATTAGCATCATTGTGCAGGATCAGCTCTAATTCCTCAAAAAGCCACATTATGGCGTGCCTCATGAGAGAGTTGATCTGAGGGACGTCCAATTTACAACTGTTGAGATTGCTGCTCTCGAGTCGAGTCTATAAGTTCGAATTTATCTCCACATTCAGCAGAACTCTGCTCTATATTGATTTGCCAAATTTGCTTGTCTTGCTGACTGCTCTCATCAAACACCATGAAGCTATCATTACTTCTCTATGCAATCCCTTCAATCTCATTGGCATACTGTACCGCATGTCCGTTCCAAGCTCTGCGCCGTTCAGGAATGCTGAGCCAGGAGGAAATAGCGAAGTTCGATTCTTTTAAGCGTGACCCTGCGCTTGCAAGTGAGCACTTGAATGCTGGCAGAGATTCAACTATGTCCACCAACGAGAAGAGACAAGGCCTTCTTGGAGGGCTTCTTGGTGGTGGACTATGTGAGTAGACCAAAGAAGTCCGATATGGCAATACGTGCTTCTCCACTAACTTGAGATGTAGTGGGTGGCATTCTTCAACCTTTGACTGGAACTTTGGCAGGCATCGACATCCCTACCCCACAACCACAGGGGCTTCAGGTAATACCTGGAAATGACCCAAACTATCAATTCTAAGCGCCTGGTCCAACCGACGTTCGTGGAATATGCCTAATATTGAATTCATTGGCCAATCATGGTTACATCTCGCGTGATGGTGTATGTTTCGGACATCTCCACTATCCAGCAAATACTAAAGTGCATGTTGCAGATTACGTCCTTCGCTGAGGCTGCCAATGCCGTCCAGACAGGATATGGCTTTACCTACAGTTTGTCTCTGTGTCTGTCAGCCGTGGGTCTTCTTACTGGCGGGGACCTCATCTCTGGAAAGTACAGTATTGGGGGCGCTGACCCACGAGTGCCTAACAACTTGGGACCTGCTCTTGGCCTATACAAGCATGCTGTCTTCGAGATAGATGGCAGCATCACTCGAGAAGATGTGTTCTTCGGTAATAACGCCAATTTCATCCTGCAGCGTTGGGATGAGTATGTCGCGATTGCCAATAAATATAGCAGGGATTTTGGCGCTCAAACACAGGCGGAAGACAATGTATGGCACCCTGGAGCATTCTTCAAGTCTGCCCTCGCTAATAGAAACGATCATAGGGGCTCCGTTATGACAATTCTCGAGCCACAAATCCCCAGTTTCTAGCTAGAGCAATCTAGTTTGCTATCTCTCACGCCGAAAGGGTCTTTGTATACGAGGGACTTGCAAATGGCACCACTCCAGGCGTCGCCAATTACGCAAATGTTGATCCATTCTTCCTTAACGAAAGCTTTCCCGACAACTAGTACCGTCGCGGCGACCCGTTCACTCTCCCGGCTGCTTTCGAAGAAGCCGGTGCTATGTTTCTCTCCAATCCGCGTGAGCTGGGTGGAAATGAGGGCCTAAACAACTTTATCCCCGTGGGACTTGATCTTACATCCCAGACGCCAGCTCAAATCGGCTGCTTTATCCTCGAAAATATCCTCGGCCTTGCGCCAGGCCAGATTCAACCCACGATAGTCAACAATTTGGAGCTTTACACTGCTTTTCTGCAAGGAGTTGTGGCACCATTCTTTGTTGATGATGGGTATTTCAACTGCGATGTCACGAACTTCGTAAAGCCCAGTGCGAGCGCTGGTGTAGATTCGAGTGGGAGTAATAGCTCATCTGGAAGTCCTGTTAATGGAGCTTATCCTGGCATCGGTGTTATCCAGCCAGACCCCCAGCCCTCGTGATATCTTTCTGAACGAAAATTGCGGAGAGACTAGGAGCGTCACGTACATCTATCTGATAATTGGAACAGAGATCGAGTCTTGTGCAACCTACATTCAGAGGTTATAATTATATTGTTTGTGAACCTTAGTACCATCTTGCAACAAATCTGAACTCACGTTATACTCACATATTGCATTTCTGTTCTCATAAATGAAAAACTTACGAATCTCTATTCTCACTTAGCGTTGATAGATGTCTCCTAAAACGAGATATCGACCAGCTTTAGCGACCCAAGGAGCGCAAATTGATAATATCAAAGTGAAATAACTTGCCGGCCTCTCCTTGTTGAAACCGAGAGGTCCAAAAGATTGATTTGGTTTAAGCTCCTAGTGCCTCCCTTCGACTCAGACTCTTTAAGTCTAGGTACGGTGCTTCTCCAAGCGAGCAAACCCGATCTCCCGCCCTGGCAGCGTCATAATCATATGTTGCGCAATGCCATGTGCTTCTATTATCCCAAATTGCCAAGTCATTCTTCTTCCATTTGAATCGCACATGTGCATCATGATTCTGGGTTACAAGATTGATCAGATAGGGCAAGAGCAAGTCTGATTCGTCTCGAGTTATTCCGTTTATTCTTTTCGTAAAGCCCTTGTTCACGAAGACTGATTTCCATCCAGTGACAGCTGCTGCTCTTAGTCTAGGCATGTGAAGGCAGAGTCAGAACTCACGGTTGGTGCGGATCACAGGGTGTGCAGCCTCAAGTGACTTGCCACTATTGAGAGGGGAGCCCCGGATGCCATCTCGCAATGGGTTTCCTAGGCGTTCGGCTTCTTCAAGGAAGAACTTCGCTTCATGGGTCGCGGTCAAGCTCTCGAGGAACTCTCGCATCTTGGGTGACAAGCGGTCATATATCTCATAGCCAGATGCCCAAAGCTGAACATGAATCAGTCGGCATTTTCCGAAATATGAACGATCACTTACAGTATCTCCTCCAGTCGGTGGAAGAGTATGGATCTTCAGCATGGCATAATCTGAAGGTACAGGCTCGAAGGTGATATCTGAATGCCACCCTGCACTGGCAAAACGACTAACATCGCTCAGCTGGTGGGTCAAGCCGCCACCCTTCTTTTGCTTCTCGCTACTGATGACACTTATTTGGTCTCCTAGCTCACTTCCAGCCTCTGTCAAAGGATGAACATGTAATCCAGAAGACTCAGGCTTGAGATTGTTAGCATGCAGTCGTTTGTGGGGTAGCGGACCTACACAACCAGCAGCCTGGGTGATTCGTTGCATCAACTCTTTCATCTGTTGGGGAGAAACATCTTGATCACGAAGAAAGATGACACCTCGCTCAGAAATTGTCACAGCGAGATCCTTGATAATCTCTTCGTCGCTGATCAAGAGATCTCTCACCTGGAGGCCTTCAAACTCTCTTCCGATCACTGGTGTTAGATCTTGGTGTTTGTACTTGTCTAAAGATCCCGAGTTCACCATTGGTCGCAAGCATCTGGTCCTCGCTCTAGTGTTTCCTCCCCAAATATCTGCACCAAGAGAATCAACGTACTTGACGGACGGCATCTTGAACGTTGTCGAGAGTTGGGGGCTGTACTAAAGTGGGTGCTATCTTTCTCCCGAAAATGTGCTGTTTTGAGTCTGTTGTATAGTACTTTTGAATGAAGAAAAGGACTACCAGGGTGAAGTACATTAGAAGCCGCTCATATGTACGGTATGCACAGCTTCTTGCTTGATTTGCCGCCTCACCCGTTATCATATGGTTTCAGACTAATCGAGAAATACAGCTCAGAGGTTAAAAATTGCGCCAAGATCGTAGTGCAGTTGAAGAAAGCGGCGGAGAAATTCTCGGAGGGCCAACCAATCATACACGCTCCACCTACGTCTTTCGGAGCAACACACCCATCGTTCGAAGTACCCCGCAATCCACTTTCAACGCCACCAGGAAATCGGACGTCTTCTTGAGTCTGTGATCCACCATTTCTATCAAATTTCGGGAGCATCCATGTTACTTTATTGATGGCGTGCTCGAACTACACAATTGCGACTTTTGGGTTAGAAGCATTAGAAACGTTGTTCGATACCGTCCTATTATCGTTATAAGATAGCACGGAGCCAAAGCGCTTGCTTTTTCGTGTTCAGTATCCCCTCTGCTTTTCAAAATTCCAACAACCGCCGTCCAATCTGGTGCCGAGTTCCCAAACGACCAAAGGTCAAAGATGGACAAGGAAATAGACGTTGAACGGAAGAAGGTTTCCGGAGAACCCTCCGCCTCGCAAGTGTCAGTCACACGAGTTGGCAGGGAGAATCTTTCGGATTCCTTAGCTCCACACGAGTCATATGAAGGTCGACACAGATATGACCCGGGCGCAACATGGACGGAACAGGAAGAGAGACGAGTGGTTTGGAAGACTGATCTGTATCTTTTGTCATGGATCTGCGTGATGGTACGGTTCAACACTAATTCCGATGCCAGCCTCTTGCTAATGTTGAACCTTCATAGTTCTTTGGCCTCCAGTTGGATAGAGGGAACCTTTCAAATGCTCTGGCGGACAACTTGCTCAAGGACTTACATCTCTCTAGCGATGACTACAACAATGTGAGTGAAGTATGCCCATGAAGGAATTCCACTTAACCGATAAATAGGGGACAACCATCCAGCTTCTCTGCTTCTTGACTGCAGAGTTTCCTGTTCAGTTTCTCACAAAGCGGTATGGTTTTAAATATGTTCTACCAACCATGATGATGCTTTGGGGAACAGTCTGTGAGTTTCCTTCAAGGGCCCGCCCATTCCACTACAGCCGTCGAACTCATAATCTCAAGCATGGTCTCAGGCTTGGATGACCAACCGCACATCGTTTTATATCACCCGAGCATTCATTGGAGCCTGTGAGGGAGGTTTCATTCCGGGCACAATCCTTTTCGCGACATATTTTTACAAGACTAAAGAGCTTGCAATCCGTCTTGCTTGCTTCTGGTCAACTCTCAACGTTGCACGAGTCATCTCGGCGTTGCTAGCAGCGGGAATCCTTGAAATGCGAGGTGTCGGCGGCAAACCGGGATGGTTTTGGCTGTTCCTAATTGAAGGCCTCCTCACGTTCCTCATCGGAGTCATTGTTAGTCCATCTCCCCAGATAATACGTAGCCCAAGCTAACTATAAGACAGAGCTTCTTCTACCTACCTCAGTCACCAACATCGACAAAAGGTGTTGTCTTCCGCAAACCGTGGTATACGGAGCAAGAAGAAATTATTATGACAAATGTTAGTCCCCAAAAGTGTTGCCAGTGGTGGTATTTGCAGATCAGCATTGAGCCATAGTTGCTCCACGAACTCTGATTCCCCCTCGTTATTCCGCTGCTTCTTTACTAACCCTACCCAGAGAGTTCTCCGCGACGACCCTGCCAAAGGTCTCACCGCACTGAAGGAACCTGCAACTTGGAAAGATGTTCGCGCTGCCTGGAGTGACTCTTCAATGTGGGGACTGTACTTCATTGGACTTGTGGCCTACATTCCTGCCACGCCAGTTTCTGGCTATCTCACCCTCACTTTAAAACGCCTTGGATACAGCACTTTCGACTCCAACATGCTCACCATCCCTGCAGCAGTCCTGCAGATTGTTACAATGCTCACTCTTTCCTACAGTAGCGATTATTTCAACGAGCGTACTTTCCACTGCTTTTTTGGCGAATTTTGGATCCTGCCCATTCTTGCAGCTCTCATCGTTCTTCCTGATGGCGGACGAAACTGGGGGCGGTTTTCGATGATTACCCTGATTTCCGGTTGTAGGTTATCTCACGGAGAGTTCTCACATCAATACTCGCTAATATAGACTCTCTCAGATCCGTACTTTCATCCGATTGTCTCGTCGTGGATTAGTGAGAACACTTTCGATGTTAAGAAGCGGGCAATCACAGCTGCAACGTATAATTTCATTGTCCAAATTGGATCTCTCATTGGGTCACAGATCTATCGCTCATATGACTCACCATACTATCATCAAGGAAACAAAGTCTTGATTGCAATTTGTGCACTCTCTCTCGTAACATTCTTGGTTCAGCGGCTGTACCTGAGCAATTTGAACCGTCGGAAGGAGAAGATTTGGGAAGCGATGACTGTGGAAGAAAGGTCGATCTATCAGAATGACCAGGAAGCCCGAGAGCTGGATGGAAACAGGAGATTGGATTTCCGATTCAAGTATTGAGTACCGAGGCGAGTTTGACGTATGCGCCTGTAGCAAATACAGAAATTTGGTTTGTAGCATAATTCAACAGAGGATAGTAATGTGCGAACAATGATGGAATGCTCCGCATATGTTCGGCAGTATTCCCGACATGTGTGTGTTCATGTCCAAGCCAGTTGTGCCGGCAGTGCAAACTGGACCCAGTACCTAGTTAGGCTTGACGATGATATTCGAGCCCCTATATTAAGCGAATGACTCCTCTCGCTTATTATCTCCGCCATTTCAAGCACAGTACCCCAGGCCGTAGAGCCTTGTAAACGGGGACCAAACTTGGATGCTATATCGCGCAAAGATTCAGTGGCTCTTATGTTCTCGGCCGCTTTGCTCCCGGCTTCCACCGCACTACAACGTACCCCACCTCGTCCCGGCTGTTTGTTATGTTGGAGCTGCTCGTGGCCCCGTAGATTACGCCATTATAGGGGTGTATGGCGCCATTTGCCGAGCCCCTCTAGCTCGCTGCCCGATGATCCCCCGCTTTTTGCTTGATTCCTACCGACCGCAACAGAGTGAGAATCCTCCTCTTCAACAAGGCTGATGAGGCTGGTTCCCCCTTCTGCCGCTGCATCAGAGGGCACTATGGACGCGACCGTCTTACCATGCCTGCACCACGACCGGCTGCGGGGCGAAATGTCATAAGACAGGCCTGCGACGGGTGCAGAGTACGCAAGATCAAATGCTCAGAACTTCCCCCCTGTGCCGGGTGTACAGCGTCTGGGATACAATGCACTTTCAAAAAGGTGCCGAAGACAAGGGGCCCACGTACCCTGCGTCCGAAGACGGTCCAGCAAATCAGCCAGCGGCAGAGGCAAGATGTAGAGAACGAAGGAGACCGCTCCACTGACTGTGGCTCTTCCCCTGACGCACAACGCACGCCACCGTCCCAGGAAACCGGTAGCACTACCACTATACCCCATTCCCAAGATTCTAAAAGGTAAAATCAACGTCCTTGATCCACTTGAAAGGCACTGACGGTCCACCCAAGAACCCCAAATGATTCTCTTGAACTACGACTGTGCATTTTCCGCCTTCGACTATACCCAGTCTGGCCAATCATCGATGTAGCAGATGTTACCAGCGCTTTGGCGGACAACGAAGGAGCTTCCGTGGAATATGCATTGGCAAATGCTGTGGGAGCGGCGACGATGGCCCAGTTGAAACTCGACTCTCTGACAGACACTGTATCTGCGAGTTCAATGGAGGCCGAATGCTACCGTGTAAAGGATCGTGGCGGACGAGTGGCGAGTCTTGACACACTTCGCATCGCTTTCTTTCTTCATGTATACCATGAGAATCTCGAACCTGGAGGTGTTGCCTCTTTGTCATATCTCCGAGAGGCAATCACATTTGCTCAGATAATGGGCCTCCATCGGGAGTCGATATATGCTGCACTCCCGCCGTCCGAGCAGCAAATACGGAGGCGGATTCTTTGGCTATTGTTTGTCACAGAACGGTATGATTACTCTTTCGACTGCAGGGTCTAGGCTTAAATTCCACAGTGGTGTTGCAATGCTTCACAATCTTCCAGTGATACTAAAATGTAACACCCACTTTCCATCAGCTCATGGTGAGGATCAGAGTCGTGTTCTGCCGGCATTCCTAAAGCTTGTCAATCTATTCTGGATATTTGACCAGAGCGGGGCATTTGACATCTTGCAGAACATTGATGATGCCAGTTCTACGACCGCGGGAGGCTTCAATGAAGACCGAAGTCAGAGCTCGCTTGAAGTATTGCAGCAACGACTTCGGGACACCCCGATTGACTGGGAAGCAAGCAACGATGTTCAGCGGGCTGATATATGTGTCACTCGCCAATGGATGCGTGCAGTCTTGTGGAGAATATCTCTGCTTCAGAATTCGGAGCTAGACAACGCTACTTCATTGTCACATCCTATTCAAATCGCGCAAGAGTTCCTGGCTGTCATCTCAAAGTTACCAGCTGCTGCAATTGAATCTCATGGACCAAGTATTGTAAGTTGAATATCAAGAAAGTGCCCCCAACGACAACTCGCTGATACTTTCTTGCATTAGGAATTCAAAATATTCGAAATCGCAAGTGCAGTGACGGATGCATTGACGGCCAACCTCTGGGCTTGGACAGTTCCAAATAATGCGCGAGCGATTCTCGATCAACTACATCGAATCCTAGCATCCTGTCGTGGGGGAAACGAAACTCTCTCAAGAATGCTTCGCCTGAAAATGGCTCAGATTCAAGACCAAGAACCTCTGTTGCTGGAGCCGAGCCCCCGAATCCAGGAGGTCTTCGATCATACCGAGAACCCCACGAGTCCCAACTCTGGTGTTGGCACTGATGGGGAACCAATCCCAACCTCTTCTTCATTTGTAGCCTCTCGAAGCATCGAAGGCAATACTATTGAGTTGAGTCCAGAGCTTGTCAACAATGCAGGGCCGAACTTGGGACGGGATACACAACTTGCTCCCCACATCATCGACCCAGAACTTACAAGAACCCTTACAAATACGTTGGACTTGTATGGTCAACTGCAAAGTTTCGATGGCTCGTTCAACCATTTCCAGGCATTTGATACCATGGACGCTTTTCTGCCAAATAACGAGACTTCGCAAACTCCTCGTGCTACTTGATTGTCTGTTGCAAGTCCGGCTTTCTCTGAATAAATACTGCTGAGTATTGCTCATAACACTAGAGGACAGCAAGTTTTAAATGTGAAAACTGGAAAATGCGACGTACTTCTCTCTGTCGCACACCCAATATCTGTGATTGTCTTTCTCAACAGCACGTGAAGAAAGCCGAAGTATGGAAAACCTGTGAAACAAATATAGTAGTGCCCACCATGCCTATTGATGACATGGAGATATACAGAAACTTGGCTTTTGTGGATACATTGAGGCTCATAGTCAAGGCTTCCTCCGAGAATTTCTCCGTTGAAAATTTCGTCTTCCATGCCCCACCCTAGGCTTGAAATACTCTACAACTTTTATGTAGCATCACCCCGCTAATCAATATATTGCTCCTCTCAAATAACGAAGAATCAGATACTAAAGATGGCTCGGGAAGAACCTAGGAAGACTGGCATGTTGTCCGCCGGGTGGGTAATTCTGAACTCCATGTATCAGTTCTGGGTCTTGGGGGATGGTTGACGTAAGTGGAAAGCCCGTGTTACCAGGGACACTCTTTCAAATGTGCGAATTTGCTAACGCGGGTCGATTTCAGCTTTGGCGGGCATGTTGAGAATGGTCGGTTGTTAAATGAAAGAATTGGCATCAAGGGAAATGTACTGACGATATTTGGAAGAACGTACTTTTGATTGTATGAAACAGGCTTACGATTGCGGGGTCAATTTCTTTGACACTGCAGAGAGGTGGGTCACATTTCTTGGTCTCCATAGATTGGCTGTGCTGATGGAAACAGCTACGCAGGGGGTCAGTCTGAGATCATCATGGGGCAGGCCATCAAGAAACACAAGTGGAAGCGGAACGACATTGTCATCAGCACCAAGGTATATCCCGATTTCTTGCTGACAGCAAATTACATCAACTGACCATGAGTTAGCTTAATTGGGGGGAGCAAATGGCGAAGTCCTTGTAAACAATCACGGTTTATCAAGAAAGCACATTGTTGAAGGATTAGAGGCTTTGCTTGAACGTTTAGATCTGAAGTATGTCGATATTGTCTACGCTCATCGTCCGGACCGCTTGACACCAATGGAAGAAACGGTGCGAGCCTTCAACTATGTCATTGAGAATGGGATGGCATTCTACTGGGGAACTTCTGAGTGGTCTGCAGATGAGATAGCTGAAGCTTGTGGAATCGCGAAGGATTTGAGGATGGTCGCACCGATTGTCGAGCAGCCCCTTTACAATATTCTCGACCGCAAGAAGGTCGAAGGGGAATTTCAAAGACTGTACAAGAGGTGCGGGCTTGGATTGACGACTTTCAGCCCTTTGAAGATGGGACTCTTGAGCGGGAAGTATAACGATGCGCTTCAAGGCCCACCAGCAGGATCTAGGTTCTCGGAAAGCAAAGACAAATTCGCAGAGTTCATGAGAAACAACTATGGAAATGAAGAGTGGATGGAGAATGTGGCCAAAGTGGCAAAGCTTAAGGTATTTTGGAGTTTAGAGAGGTGACAAAATGCTAATAGATACAGCCAATTTCGGAGACGTTAGGCATGACACAGTCACAGCTCGCCTTGGCTTGGTGCCTCAAGAACGAGAACGTGTCCTCCGTTATTATTGGAGCATCGAGACCTGAGCAGATTGTGGAAAATGTCAAATGCTTAGGGTTACTAAAGAAATTGACCCCAGAAATCATGGATGAGATTGATCAAGTGATGGGAAATAAACCGGCTCTTGACCCAGCACGGCAGGATTAGCTCTAAAGGATGCAATTGCAACATGTTCGAGTCCTATGTACCTTCGACCAACTGTTTCTGTTAGCATGGTCCCATTGATATTAAATATCAAGTCTATTTTCTAGGATGGACTAAAGCAGGGAAATATCATCTACTTTTTATATGGGATCCATTTGTTAAAGTGAGAAGCACTTCTACGATTCTCAATTTCCGTTTCAAACCCATAGTGTCCTTAGATCACCACTTCCAGCATCGGCATTCTAACATTAAAGACTGCTTCTTCACGACGTGCTGCACATCCAATCCGGGCTTCTCGTCCTCAAAGCCTCAAAGGTGTCATTCTGTAGGGCGTCACCACCCTCCTCGACTCCTCCAGAGTAACTTTCGCAAGGCAGTTGGAACGGCCGAAAGACTAGTAGCCAATTGCAACCCCTACCTATCATCGTGAATGGTAATCAGCCCATATACTCAGCTGTTCCCGTTCGGCTGTCCGCCTTTATGATGTGAAAGTAGCAACGGCAATCCGATGACCAGTATGGGTTGAATGACAAAGGCAAAGAAGAGCAGGAAAACTAGGAACTACGGTATCGGAGGCATACCGCAACAGCATGGACAGCCACGCCGCCTCGCTGGCATCCTCCAGACTCGAGGGGCCCGCGGCCCATTTATGTATACCCCCGTTGTGTTCATGGTAGGGCGAGGGGCTGCTGGAACGGTTGGTTTGCTCGCAGGCTGCATGATGCGATTTTGTGTAGCTAGAGAGGAGTACTGGTAGTGTGAATGCGGAACGTATGGAGGCAATTCCACTTCTTCTGATTCGCGGGAAGAAGACGCGTACGCTGGTAGAATGTCTGGTACTGCTCGCTGGGATGACGCTACGTACGCTGGAGGCGGTTCTGCGAGCTCCGAATCGAAGGCTACATTGGAATAGACACCTGGCAGTAGCGGCATTATTTCATCGTCGTCCGTGAAGGGCATTTTGATGTATGTGAAAGTGGAAGAGAACATAGGCTCCAGGTTGCAATTGCAAAGGTGAAGATGGGTTGGAAACACGACGACATAGTCGAACGCGAGATAGATATAGCGCCTAGATTACATTTTGGCAGATGCCAAAGTGCGTAAGGACGAAGCATTGAATTACGGCCCCCAAAGTCTTACATAGCCCTATATTCGGGAACTCCGATGATCAATCCTGTTTAGTGAATTCAGCCTTGCTAGCGAACGAAAACATTTGGCGATGTTTCGGACGCGAGGCTGTACACAACGCTACTGCCACGACGGTAGCAGCTCTAAGCCTACGGAGAACATCCAGAATTAAACAAAGGCTATTTGTTATCAGGAAATCTTGTTGCATCTGGGCACTTGCGCTGCGGGTCAAAGTGGGCAATATTGCAGGTCACAACGAAGACCGTTCAAACAAAAAGATCGGAGTTGAGCCAGTCTCAATTGTAAGCCAATCTGAACGCCTATATCGACTATCGCTCCATCCATATGCCTGCCCGTTCTTCATCGCCGCTTAATGAATCCAGCCTTCGCCATCTATTATGCAGAGAGCCGGAGCAACCCAACCAGTGCATCAACCAGGGGAATGTTGTCCAATCAAACAAACGAAAAACGTGGGTATACATGACTCATCTATTCTACCTTCCATTTATCCTCTCGCTACTTCTGCCCCGAGAAAAACCACGAGCTCCACTTGTTTCCAG
>Ga0302140_10008876_pt1 | contig 12498 bp, 7 predicted proteins | sample I_Bog_E1_1_FD_202095 | JGI IMG/M metagenome (GOLD analysis project Ga0302140, IMG submission 202095) | Peat permafrost microbial communities from Stordalen Mire near Abisko, Sweden - I_Bog_E1_1 | ecosystem: Environmental > Terrestrial > Soil > Wetlands > Peat | place: Sweden: Abisko, Stordalen...
TCAAATACGGAACATGAATATGGATCGTCGAGGTCTGGCCGATCCGATCCAGCCGGCCAATACGTTGTTCGAGGAGTTCGGGGTTTGCCGGCAGATCGAACAGCACAAGATTTTGGACGAATTGAAAGTTGCGACCTTCGCTGCCGATCTCCGAGCAGATCAGAACCCGGGCGCCGTCCTCCTCGGCAAAGAAGGCCGCGTTCCGGTCGCGTTGGAGCAGGGTAAGTCCTTCGTGGAACAGCCCGCAGGCGACCTTTATCTCTCGCAACAAATCCTTCTGGATTTGTTCCGCCATTGCGGCTGTTCGGCAGATCAGGAGAGCTTTCCAGTTCCCCGGAGCTTTCAGCAGCCGTGCCAGCCATTTTTGTTTGGAGTCAGATTGATCCAGGGGCGCCAGGACAACCTTGCGCACCGGAAATCCGGACAGGGTGGCCCGGGTATTGCGGAACATCACCCGTCCTGTACCGAATTCGTCCAGCAGTTCGGAAATCAGGCGTGTCCGGGCTCCTTCATCGCCGGCAATCAGTTCCTCACAATGACGACGGATGCGCAGAGATTTTTTTCCGAACAGCTTCACCTCCTCCCCGGTCGGCGTCTTGCCGTCGAGCAGCCGGTCCACCGCCCGAGCGACTTCCTCGTAATGTGCGGCCTCCTCGAGAAAGCGACGGAGATCCGCATACCGGTCTGGATCGAGAAGCCGCAGCCTGGCAAAGTGACCCTCAGGACCCAGTTGTCCGGGCGTTGCCGTCAGCAGCAGCAATCCCGGTGTTTGTTTCGCCAATGCCTCGACGAGCGAATACTGCGGGCTGGCGCCCCTGTGCGTCCATTCCAGGTGATGCGCTTCGTCCACGATCAGTAGATCCCAGCACGCCGTAAGCGCTTCCTGCGTACGCCGGGGATTGTCCGCCAAAAAGCTGGTGCTGCAAATGACCAACTGGCTGTCGAGAAATGGATTTCCCTCAGCATCGTGCTGCAGAATCGCGTCGCAGCGCTCCTTGTCGAAGATGCTGAACAACAGGTTGAAGCGCCGGAGCAATTCGACGAACCATTGATGAACCAGCGGTTCAGGGACCAGGATCAGAACACGTCCCGCCCGGCCAGTCAGGTGCAGACGATGGAGGATCAGACATGCTTCGATAGTCTTGCCGAGCCCCACTTCATCGGCCAGCAGGACGCGTGGAAGCAGCCGCGAAGTCACTTCCCCGGCGATGAACATCTGGTGCGGAATCAAATCAACGCGGCCGCCCGCAAAACCCCGAACCTGGGATTTGCGCATTTCGCTCCTTCGATGAAGGGCTTCCACGCGAAGGTCGAACATCCGCAATTCATCAACCTGCCCGCCGAGTAATCGCTCTTCCGGCTTACTGAAGCTGAGCGTGTCGGAGAGTTCCGCCTCCAGCAAGTCGCGTCCGTTTGTTTTGTAGATAAGCAGGCCGTTTCGATTTTCGACTGCCTCCACGACAAGGTTTTCCCCTTCATGCGACTTGATCCTGTCCCCATCCTTGAACTGCACCCGGCGGAGGGGTGCGGATTCGAAGGCATAGTTGCGAAGTCCGCTGACTGCGGGGAAAAACACCTTCACCTGATCGGACTCGGTCTGGAGGATGATCCCAAGACCGAGTTCCGGTTCGCTGTCGCTGACCCAGCGCTGGCCTTTTATCGGTCGGTTAAGGCTCATTTCAATGGATAAGATAAAGATTGCGAAAGGTCGCCGATCTGAAATTGCGGGTGCCCGCAGATTGCCGCTTCGAATGCGGCTTGCTCGTTCGGTTGCACCCATGCTGGGACCTTCGCTTCCGAGCGGTTCCATTTTGCCAACCAGTCGACTCCAAGAAGTTCATGCCCCGCATCCGGTGGCCTGGCGGCTAACGCCACGGTTGTTTCGGCCCGGTCGGCGATACCTCGTCCCTTCGCAACGTAAAAGCCGGCTGCCAGGAGTGTCGCGCGCACAGCGGTTGAGGCTGAGTAGGTGAAAAGTTCAGTTCTTCGTCCTCTGCATGCGAGCCGTAATCGGAGGAAGGCGTCGAGCGTCCATAGCCGGAGGTCCGAGTTCGCTGAAAACGGATCGTAGAATATAAACTCCGGCGGCAGAAGAGATCGGTTCCCAATGAGAGATTCGAGGAAATCCCCCTGGATCAGTTCCCAACTAAGACCAGCGAAGTCCTTTGACTGCCATCGACCGCTTTCAAGCACTCCCGCCGGTCCGCCGTGGCGCAGGTAGAGAAAGTCACGATTGTTGGTCAGCGCCAGGCGCAGGGAGTCCAGATCGTTCTCGAAGCTGACAAGGTGCATTTCCCGTTGAGGTCCACCCTCAACGGCTTGCGTCTCGTAACAACGGATTGCCGCCATCGCGTTTGCCGCGGCGCCGAGACCGACATCCCAGATGACCAGGGGCTCTTTATTGCCGCCTTCAATGGGCCGCAGGCGCTCGGCGAGCCGGGATTGCTCGACGTACAGAAGGTGCGCCTCTTCCAGCGGCGGAGTACACGAATGCATGACTTCGCCGGATGTTATCTGCCGGACGCTGGCGAAGCCTTCTGCTGCGATGTGAACTTCGTAATTTCCCAAGCGACGTGGCTTTACCGGTTTTGGCCCGGGATCGAAAACCGGATTGTCGATATCATCTTCGTGCAGGAGGGTCCTCTTATCGCGATACAATTCGATGAATCGACCAGCCAGTATGCTCTCACGAATCTCGCGCATCAGGCGATGATAGAAATGGAGGTTATGCTTGCCGAGCAACTGCCAGCCCAGGGTTTCCTTTGTCTTGGTGAGGTGATGCAGATAGGCGCGGGAATAGCGGGCACAGGTCGGACAGTCGCACTCAGGGTCCAGCTTATCCTCTGAAAACTTGTAAACGCCACGGCGCAACTGAAGGTACCCGCGTGAGGTAAACACCCCGCCCCGCTGCGCCACTTGCGTGGGAATGATGCAGTCAAACATATCCACGCCGCGATGCACCGCTTCCAGGATATCCAGGGGTGTCCCGACGCCCATCAAGTAGCGTGGCTGATCGGTTGGCATCAGGTCAGTCGTGAACTCGCAGGTGTCTTCACGCTCGGCTTTGCTTTCGCCCACGGCGAGTCCGCCAATGGCGAAACCGTCGAAGGGCATCTCACCGAGGTGCAGCACGCTTTCCCGCCGGAGGTCTCGAAAGAGCGCCCCTTGTATAATCCCGAATATCGCGGCGGGAGAATCTCCCCGCGCCTTCAGGCTGCGCAGAGCCCAGCGGTGAGTGATATCGAGCGCCTCCCGGGCCGCGGACTCATTAGCAGTCGAGGAGACGCATTGGTCCAGCGCCATCATGATGTCGCTGCCGATGGCCTTCTGGGTGTCGATGCTCACTTCGGGGCTAAGCAGGATCGACCGGCCATCCGTATAACTCTGAAAGACCGCACCCGCCTCCGTCATGGAGCGCGAATGCGGCAATGAAAATATTTGGTAGCCGCCCGAGTCGGTGAGCACGGAACGCTTCCAACTCATGAAACTATGGATACCTCCCATGCGCCTGAATACCTCCGGTCCTGGCCGAAGCAGGAGGTGGTAGGTATTGGCGAGTAGGATTTGAGAGCCGGAATCCTCGAGGGTTTGCGGAAGTTGCGCCTTTACGGTGGCCTGAGTTCCCACAGGCATAAAGAGGGGAGTCAGTACCTCATTGTGCAGGGTCCTGAATGTGGCCGCCCGGGCTCGCGAACCGGCGGCCTGGGCCTCCACACGAAAATTCAGTCGGTTCATAAAGGAGCCTGCGGGGAGGTGGTCTCTACACCAAGGAGTACTTTCCGTGAAAGTCCAATGTTTCCTCTCCGCCGTGACTCCGGTGGAGCAGGATCTGCATTCAAATGGCCTCTGAGCGGAGTATTGAGTTGGGGATGGAGGTTCGCAGACCAAGTGGTACACCTGAGATCCCCCTCTACAACCATTGAAGCGAACATCTATGAAACCTCCCAGTTTTCACCGGACATCCCCAAGTGTTCAATCCCGGCGATTTATCCATGGCCATTCCACCGATCGGACCGCTCTTGCCGCCGTTGCGCGCAAGGCGATGATTGAGCGGGGGCTTGAACCGGACTTCCCGCAGGCGGCACTGAGGGAGTTGGCATCGATCAAGAAACCGGCTTTGGCTGGCGACGGTATCAGCGACCTTCGAGACCGCCTCTGGTCATCCATCGACAACGATGACTCACGCGATCTCGATCAACTCACAGTCGCGGAACAACTCGACGGGGATCGGATCAGAATTCTCGTGGCCGTGGCCGATGTCGACGCCCTGGTCCACAAGGGGTCGGCACTTGATGCCCATGCGGCTTGCAACACCACCTCCGTCTATACCCCCGGCGCCATCTTTCCCATGCTCCCACTGGGTTTATCCACTGACCTGACGTCGCTAAACGAGGATCATGACAGGATCGCCATGGTGGTCGACATGGTCTTTGAAGCGGATGGTTCTCTTTCCGGCTCCGACATCTATCGTGGACTGGTCCGCAACCGGGCAAAGCTGGCTTACCATGCGGTCGGTGCCTGGTTGCAGGGCGAGGGGCTAGCTCCGCAGCGAATCCCCGCGACCGCGGGTCTTGAGGCAAACCTTCGCCTCCAGGACGCCGTCGCCCAACGCCTTGTCGAGTTGCGACACCGGAATGGGTCTCTCAGCTTGGAGACCATCGAGCCTCAGGCGATCTTCACAGACGATGTTCTCTCCGATCTCGATCTGGATCGAAAGAACCGGGCGACCCAGTTGATCGAGGACTTCATGATTGCCGCAAATGGAGTTATAGCGGTTTACTTGAAATCGAAGGGCTTTCCCTCGCTTCGCAGAGTTTTGCGATCCCCGGAACGCTGGCAGCGTATCGTCCGGCTTGCAGCCGGGTTTGGTGATCAACTCCCGAATGCACCGGATGCCGTCGCTTTGGAGGCCTTTCTCAGCCGGCGCCGCTCGGCAGACCCGGAGCGATTCCCTGACCTCTCCCTTGCAGTGGTCAAGCTCATCGGCCGCGGCGAATACGACCTCTATTCTCCCGGCGGAACCCCGCCCGGTCACTTCGGGCTCGCGGTGCAGGACTATACTCATTCCACCGCACCCAACCGTCGCTTCCCCGATCTGATCACGCAGCGACTGGTGAAGGCCGCTTTGGCACACGGACCACTGCCCTATAGCAACTCGGAGTTGAAGGAACTCGCCCAGCACTGCACCGAGCGGGAGGACGCCGCCAGCAAGGTCGAGCGCCAGGTCCGGAAGTCAGCCGCTGCTCTGCTGCTTTCCCACCGGATAGGGGAGAGGTTCGAGGCCATCGTCACTGGAGCATCTGCGAAGGGGACATGGGTCAGGCTTTTTCACCCTCCAATTGAAGGCCGCTTGGAGCACGGATTCGAGGAACTCGAAGTCGGAGAGCGTGTCCACGTCAAACTGATCCATACCGACTTCGACAGAGGATATATCGACTTCGCCCGCGACTGACCTGGGGCCGGGCGATCTGGATGAGAGCTGTTTAACCGGGAAGTTCGTGGCCCTCGGAGTTCGCGAGCAATTGTTCGATGATATCGCAATCGAAGTCCGGCGTGTCTCAATAATCCCTGAATACCATCGGGCGCCGCACCGCGTCCGAATAAGACGAAACAATGATCCTCGACGCAACCTGTCACATTTCGTACGCTTCCAATGCTCCTATTCCAGCCGTCATGATGCTGAGGCCCCGGAGCGGATATGCGCAGTGGATTACGAAGGAGGAATATGCCTTCGAACCACACGCTCCAGTGGTGGAATATACGGACAAGTTCGGAAATCTTTGTCAGCGTGTGCTGATTCCGCCGGGTCAGTTCGAGGTGCGATGCAGTTGCCGTGCGCATACAGCCGACACAATTGATATCGACCGCAACGCGGCGTTTGTGCCGGTGCACGATCTTCCGGAGAGTGCCTTGGAATTTCTTTTGCCGAGTCGCTACTGCCAATCGGACCTCCTAAACGAACTTGCGGCTTCAATCGTCAGCGGCCAATCGCCGGGTTACCCCCAGGTCGCAGCGATTGAGCAGTGGCTTCGTGATGAGATGAAGTATGTTCACGGAGCTAGCAACGCCAGTACCTCGGCGCTGGATACAGCCAGGACGAGGACCGGCGTGTGCCGCGACTACGCTCACCTGGGCATCGCGCTCGCGCGGAGTCTCAACATCCCCGCACGGATGGTTGTCGGCTACCTCTATCAACTTGATCCGATGGACCTTCACGCCTGGTTTGAGGCGTTTGTGGGCGGTCGCTGGTTCACATTTGACGGGGTACAAAGGGAAGCCCGTGGCAATCGCATCATGATTGGCTATGGACGGGATGCGGCAGATGTGGCACTTACGTCCAACTACGGTGCACTGGAGCTAACCCGTATGACCGTAACCGTGGAAAAGGCGCCGTAGAGGCCCGAAGCGCGGTCGGAGGCGCTGCGTCAGCCCGGTCCAAGTTCGCCCTTGATCTGCCATCCAAGGGATTTAAACCCGTCCCTCGCGGTGGTCGTCGCCGGCCCGTTGAGGCAGAGGATTGCTTTGCCTCCAGGCGGGTTTCGGTGGCTCGCGAAGGACCTGACCTCCTCCGTCCACGACAAAAGATCCGCAGGGAGCCCGACGACCAGTGTCCCGTCTCGGCCCGTTGCCGCCGCCACTCCGCAATACGATTGGAACTGCCGCGGCGGCGGCGCCATGTCCAAGTTCTTCTCAAGCAACTCAAGGCTCTTGCAGATAAATCGCCCCTGTTCCTCCGACTCGACATTCGCGGACAGCTTCACCGCCGTCTCGGGATTCGCTGTGTCATTCATTCCAGCGATCGCGTTTACAAAGCGTGTTTGGAGCGGCGGTGAAAACCATCCATTGTCGAGAAACATAGCGATTGTCTGCTTGGAAACCCCAAGGTCCGTGAGCCGCTTTTGGTTGTATTTGCTCACATCCTTCGGCGGTTCTGTCAGCAGATGCTCATCCGCGTCTGGCAGGTAGGAGAGCCACTCCTCGATCGGACCCAGCCCGCTCTCCGCTGCTCCTGAGACCGCGCCGGCCACCTTGTCCATGCTGAAGGTGATCATTCCCAAGTGATTGAGCTTCAGCGCCAGCGGGCGGTTGGTCGTGTATGGGTCCACACCGAATTTCCGAGCCCACTCACTGCGCGCCACGTTGTACCCGATCGGGTCATCGCGGCTCGGTGGGGGTTTGGGTCCGACCTGATCCTTGGGACCGATACCCGCCGCTTTCCCTACTGTTGCTCCAAAGGATGCGAATCCGCCAAGCACCTTTCCCACCAGCCGGGCCGCCCCCACGGGCGCCTCGGCCAGGGAACCGACCGGGTTCTTTACGATCTTCACCGCAGCCTCGACCGGTTCGTCCACCGCCCCTTGCGTGATGGCCTGCTCGAACGCGCCTGTCTTGCTAACCTTGTCAATGCGCTCTTGCGCCCCGAACTCCTCCAACCGGACGAAAAGCATCTCCCTCCCGCAGCAATCGTAATCTCCAAACCGGGTGTGCAAATGAAAGTCGCCCATGAAGCCATCCGTCGCCGTCACCGGATTGATCGAATAGTCCGAGCCATCAAGGACAATTTCCGGCGGCAGCAGCTGACTCGTGGGCACCGTTGGCGGCGCCTCCGATTTCAAATCCTCCGCCGTCGCGGCACAAGCCAGAATTGGAACCAGGAGGAGGAAAAATGCTTTCATGTAATAAGGGGCAATCACCCGCGAACGCAGGGGATCATTGCCATGAAATCGAAATCGCGTCGGCCATCGGTTGTCCCGTAGATCCCGGTCGGCGACGATGTTCGTATCGTTTAGTCTTCGCGAGGAGGTCAGAGGTCGCGCAGTCGTCGCTGTAAACATCGAGGATGGATCCTTGGAATCCTGGCTAGCCAGCGTTTGGCTTGTTCACTTTGACCCGCTCCCAAGCGAGTGATAGGACTATTTGGCGGGCCACCTCCCATGAATGTCCTCACCGTTGGTGATTATCTGATCAGCCGGCTCCAGTCGCTGGGTGTCGAGCATGTCTTTGGCGTGCCCGGTGACTACGCGCTGAGCTTTTACGCACTTCTTCAAAAGAGGGGGATGTGCGTTGTCAACACGTGTGATGAGCAGGGCGCGGGGTATGCCGCCGATGCCTATGCGCGAATGCGAGGACTCGGCGTCGTCTGTGTCACATACTGTGTGGGGGGCCTCAAGATCGCCAATACGACGGCTGAAGCCTTTGCGGAGAAGTCCCCTGTCGTCGTCATCAGCGGTTCACCCGGGATCGGGGAGCGAGACAAGAACCCGCTTCTTCATCACAAGGTCCGCGACTTCGACACCCAGGCGAAAATCTTCGAGCAGATTACCGTGGCCTCGACTGTGCTTGGGGACCCGCAGACCGCACAGAAGGAGATTGACCGGGTTCTCGATGCGGCACTGCGCTTTAAGCGGCCGGTTTATATCGAAATACCCCGGGACATGGTTGCGGCTCCCTGTATCCCTTATCACCGAGCCACTGACTTCCAGACCCGGAGTGACCCCGATGCGCTCCACGAAGCGCTGACTGAAGCGGTCACGATGATCGACGCCGCCACCAAGCCCGTCATTCTTGCCGACGTCGAGATCCATCGCTTCGGGCTCCAGGAGATGCTGCTGCGCCTGGCTGAGCGCGGGAACATCCCCATTGCATCCACGATCCTCGGCAAGTCGGTCATCGGGGAAGAGCATCCCCTATATCTCGGGGTCTATGAAGGGGCGATGGGGCGTGAGGAAGTGCGCCGTTACGTCGAGGAGAGCGATTGCGTGCTTCTCCTCGGTGTGTTCATGACCGATGTGAATCTTGGTATCTATACCGCCCGTCTCGAATTAGCCCGGGCCATCTACGCCACCAGTGAGAAGCTCACAATCCGTTTTCACACCTATGAAAATGTTACGCTTCGGGATTTTCTCGCGGGCCTGATCGAGGCGCCCCTGCGCAGCCACGATCCTGGCGAAATCCCCCATCCTGATCCGGTCCTTGAGTTCATAGCTCAAGGGAAGCAGAAGGTCACCGTCCGGCGGCTGTTCCAGTGCCTAAACGCATTTCTGACCGACGATATCGTCGTCATCGCGGATATTGGCGATGCGTTGTTCGGCGCTGCTGACCTTCTGATCCGTCACCACACGGAATTCCTCAGTCCGGCATATTACACCTCGATGGGGTTCGCAGTGCCGGCTGGAGTCGGCGCACAATTGGCTAATCCCGGACTTCGCCCTCTCGTTCTTGTCGGGGATGGGGCTTTTCAAATGACCGGGGTGGAATTGGCAACCGCGGTTCGTTACGACCTTAACCCGATCGTCGTCGTCCTGAACAACCGGGGCTATGGAACCGAACGCCAGATGCAGGAGGGATCATTCAACGACATCCTGAACTGGAACTACCACCGCATTCCGGAACTTCTCGGCGCCGGGCGCGGGTTCCTGGTCGAAACGGAGGAGCAACTTGAGCAGGCCCTGATTTCAGCGAGACGTCATCCTGAAAGCTTTTGCATTCTGGACGTTCAAATGGATCCCATGGATCGCTCTCCTGCTCTCGAGCGTCTTACTGAACGCCTATCGAAACGGCTTTAGCGGAAAGTGCTGCCCGCCCAATGGTTGGTCGGGTGACCATTGCCCGGTCGCGCAGGGAGCTTAAGTGAGGGGCTTTCATAGGGGACATGGGTTTCATCGGATTTGGTTTAGAGGTTGTTGTCGTTTCAAGACGATCTGCGGGAATCAATTTTTGCTCGGAAAAGATGTGTTTGCTCAGTTCCTGACAGAGCCGGTCCACCCGGCTTCTGAGATCGCGATTAAACATGTCGCCGATCTGCGTCATCCCAGGCATCCATTGGCCGTAGCCGCCGAGATCAGGATGAGAAAATTGCGCCAACCGCCCGCCACCACACTCCAGCGCCAGACAGATCGTCTGTACAGCTTCCTCACTTACGCCAAAGCGCACGGCAAGTTGTCGAATCAATGAATCGCCACTCATCGGAGGGTGCGGGTCAGCCCTTTTCATGCTGTTCGTGATAATTCGCGCGTTCGAGAGCTGGCGCGTGCCTATATTCTTCAGATGAGGCGCGAAAGGGCGCCGCCTGAGGAGTGGTTCTGACGCGGGGAGTTGACGGAGAAGGGATTTTCAGCGCATCACAGCGCCCTACAAAGCGGCGGAGACGCCGATACACCCATGGCATCCAACTACACCGAAGCCAGCATCAAGACCCTCAGCTCGCTGGAGCATATCCGTCTCCGGCCGGGCATGTATATCGGCCGGCTGGGGAACGGTGCTCATGCCGAGGACGGCATCTACGTCCTGCTCAAGGAGACGATCGACAACTCCATCGACGAATTCATGATGGGGCAGGGGCGAAAGATCGAGGTCGAGCTGACCGAACGCAGCGCCAAGGTCCGCGACTACGGTCGGGGCATCCCACTCGGGAAGCTTGTGGACTGCGTTTCGATCATCAATACGGGGGCCAAGTACGACAGCGAAACATTTCAAAAAGCCGTTGGTCTGAATGGTGTCGGTCAGAAGGCCGTCAACGCGCTTTCCCTGAACTACCGCGCCCAGGCTGTTCGCGATGGCGAGACCAAGGTCGTCGAGTTCGTGCAGGGCAAGCTCAAGAGCCAATCGCGTGTCACCAAGACCGACGAACGCAATGGCACCCTCGTCGAGTTCACGCCGGACGAGGCGCTCTTCGGGACGGACTTCAAGTTCCGCTCCGAGTTCATCGAGGACATGCTCTGGAACTATGCGTTTCTCAATCGCGGGCTCACGCTGACGCTCAATGGGAAATCCTTTCGCTCCCAGCATGGCCTGAAGGATCTTCTCACCAAGGAGTTGAGCGGCGAGCCGCTCTATCCGATCATCCATCTCGAGGGCGAGGATATCGAGATCGCGCTCACCCATGGGAATCACTACGGCGAGGAGTATTGGTCTTTCGTCAACGGCCAGCACACGACCATGGGTGGGACTCACCTGGCGGCCTTTCGCGAGGCCCTGGTCGAGACGGTCCGCAATCATTTCAAGAAAGACTTCGAAGCCGCTGACGTCCGCCAGTCGATTGACGCCGCCATCGTTGTCCGAGTGCAGGAGCCGGTCTTCGAGTCGCAGACCAAGACGAAACTCGGGTCCGCCAGCGTCGGCCCGAAGGGCCCCACAATCAGGGAATTTGTCGGCAAGTTCGTGCAGCAGGCGCTGGACACCTATCTGCACAAGAATCGTGAGACGGCCGAGATTATCCGGGGGAAGATCGAAGCAAACGAGCACGAGCGGAAAGAACTCGCCGGCATCCGCAACATCGCCCGTGAGCGTGCGAAGAAGGCTTCGCTTCACAATCGCAAGCTTCGTGATTGCCGTTTGCATCTTGGGGACAAGGACCGGCGCTCAGAGGCGAGCACGCTCTTCATCGTCGAGGGCGACTCCGCGGCCGGCTCGCTTACTGCCACGCGAGACGTGCAGACGCAGGCCGTCTTCGCCCTCAAAGGCAAACCGCTCAACACCTACGGGCTAACCAAAAAGGTCATCTATGAGAACGAGGAATTTCACCTCCTCCAGGCAGCGCTCAATATCGAGGACGGACTCGACGGGCTGAGGTACAACAGAATCGTTATAGCCACTGACGCCGACGTGGATGGGATGCATATCCGCCTACTGCTGCTTTCGTTTTTCCTTCAATTCTTCCCCGATGTCATCCGCAATAACCACCTCTTCATCCTGCAGACGCCGCTCTTCCGGGTTCGCAACAAGAAGGTCACCAGGTATTGCTACAGCGAGCAGGAGAAACAGGCGGCTGTCGCGGCGCTCGGGGCCGGACATGAGATCACACGGTTTAAGGGCCTTGGCGAAATCTCCGCCGGGGAGTTCAAGGAGTTCATTGGCGAGAACATCCGGCTGGATCCGGTCACGATGCACCATCTCTCCAGTTCCGATGAACTCTTGTCCTTCTTCATGGGCAAGAATACATCCGAGCGGCAGGACTTCATCATCGAGAACCTGAGGGTCGAAAAAGACCTGATCGAAGTCTGATCGCCCGGCAGGTACCACCATCTCCCGTCCCCTCCCTCGATGCCCAAACGGAAATCCGCCGAAGACGACGATCAGCCGCTGCTCCCGCTGGACGCGGCGCCCGCAGTCGAGCCTGTTCCCGTGGAGGCTCCACGCCCCCCGGAGCACACGAACGGCGACAAGATCCAGGACGAGCAGGCGCCACTTGCAGTCAGCTACCGCAACTGGTTTCTCGATTACGCCAGCTACGTCATCCTGGATCGTGCGGTTCCACATATCGATGATGGCCTGAAGCCGGTTCAGCGCCGCGTGCTGCACACCCTGTGGGATATGGACGACGGCCGGTTCCATAAGGTCGCCAATGTCGTCGGCGCCACGATGAAGCTTCACCCGCACGGCGATGCCTCGATCGGCGCCGCGTTGGTGTCCATCGGCCAGCGGGGATGGCTCATCGACCCCCAGGGGAACTACGGCAATGTCCTCACAGGCGACGACGCGGCCGCACCAAGGTACATC
>Ga0302140_10008878_pt1 | contig 12497 bp, 21 predicted proteins | sample I_Bog_E1_1_FD_202095 | JGI IMG/M metagenome (GOLD analysis project Ga0302140, IMG submission 202095) | Peat permafrost microbial communities from Stordalen Mire near Abisko, Sweden - I_Bog_E1_1 | ecosystem: Environmental > Terrestrial > Soil > Wetlands > Peat | place: Sweden: Abisko, Stordalen...
ACGACTCCGGCATGAAGCGCTGGACCCGCGGTTTCCTCAAGAACTTCCACCTGACCATCCCCAACTTCCTGTACTTCCTGGGCGGCTGCGCCTGCTGCGGCATGGGCTCGTGGGCTGCCGTCGAGGGTCTGATCACCATCTTCGCGCCCGGTGGAACTGTCGCTACTTCCTTCGGCTGTGCGCAACCTGTCTAGATTTCGCTGCGGATGTGCTTTGCTGCTCGGTCGGCATGTTGGATTCGATTCCTTTTTCACCTTCGTTTAATCTCGTCATGGCTTTTGTCGTTGATGTAGAAGTTAATAGTTGTAGAGAGAAATAATGAGACGATATTTACACTTTACTTTTGCACCCGAGCCTAGTGACCTGTCCTTATTCCCGCTATTTCCAACGTACACTTCAATACCAGTTGATTCCCATCTTTTCGTGCAAGTGCACATCTTTCCTCCTTTGCAGATGCGCACGTGATCGGCTTTATGAAGAAGATCACATGACACGCATCCCAGCGTCGATCAAACAGCCACGAACCCCGCCTCCACAGCTCTATTTTCAGCACCGTCCCTCCACTCCACTCATCCACTTCATAGCAGAGTCAACATCAAGTGATGTGATGTATCAACAGAATCCTAAATCCTGTCGCAACTCAACACCAGCCTTTTAATCCTCTTCTCTGACTTTGCAAATGGGAATCGTGGAGGAGGCGGTGCAGGTGGTGCTTCGGCTTTTAATTTTTACACCAGAATCCCGAGCTCATCCTTCAGATTCGACTTCGGTGCTAGGCTGTAGTGGTCAAAATCTGGGGAGAGATTCGGGTTTGATTTGCTTTGGTGTTGGTGTTACACGGTGCCGTTAGCTACGAGCACCTTGTCTGTACAGTAAGTGAGCGCAAACGGGAGCTGATTGATTGATGCTCAGCTGTCAGCGCTGAACTCTACTCGGTGACTGCCTGCCGGCGGATATACCATCGTCTTTTCTCGTGAGGAGTGAGACGATCCCAGCTTGGCATGATGAATGATGAGAAGCTGGAAGTATATCCGTAGGGTTCAAAAGGCTTATTGCTATTCTTGGCTCTGACGCTAAGTGCGAATTTACTTCTAGGTTTGTTTGGGTATTGCTCGAGTGAATCCGCCCCCTGAGCATGGAGCTGTGCATAACTGAGATTATTTCCCACCCCAGACTGGATAAGTTGTCGTGGCTTCTGCGTGATTAGATGTAAGCCTTGCTCACCGCATGTGAAGCTTCGCAGGCCTCTGGGCTCTGCCTTCCTCAAGAACTAGATATGAATGGAAATTATTTACGATGAATGCTGCGCAGCTTTCGCCACTTTCCTCCAGGAAGGCAAATCAGAGCATTTCTTCCCACAAAATGAACTTCTGCTCACGAGGTGCATGATCTCTAGCCAAATTTGAGCTTTTCTCGCTGGATTTATATCTCATTGGGCATGATTCAGCATAGCCGTTCTTGTTTGTTAATGGAAATCCTTCCGTCGAGTTGTGGTCCAGGGAAGATGTCCGAAGACTTGCTGTGCTCCTGCGCTGGAGGGGGCACTGCACGCCCCGCTCGTGATATCTGGGTCTGGGGTTATGAGAATAGTATCAAGATATGAGGAGGTGGGTGAGGGAGTTGGCATAAATATTGCTTTATCTATCTCTTCACCTCGTCTTGTGTGCATTATCTTCAAGGTTCTTGACTTCATCTCAGCTTCTCTATCTTCCAATTTTTTGACTTTACATTCTCATTGTTTACATTCTTGGCAAACGATCTCGAAGTACTCAACATGCAGCTCACACTCACCACCCTCTCCATCTTCCTTGGCTTGACCGCCGCCATGCCAGGACAGACCTACTACAGCACCTCCGAACCTCCGCCAGTCACTTACACAGCCACTACTCAATACTCAACCAACGTTGGTACGACGTCAGTTCCAACGTACTATCCATACCACCACACATCCATGGGCGGAGACTGCGATGAATGCGGTGGCGAATGCGGCGATGGTAACCCCCCCCTCCTTTTCTCCCCCTCCTACAAACCAAATCAAAACTAACTTTTCACCCTCCAGGCATCGTCCAATACCCCCAAGAACAATGCGATCTCGGACCCCAACTCAACGGCAAGCCGGGGTCAGGCTGCTCCTCCACATGCCAGAAATGCGGATACTGCGGCGACGGCATCGTCGAGACCTCGCTCGGCGAGACATGCGATCTGGGCCCGTTGAATGGTGTCCCGGGTTCGGGGTGCTCGAAGGATTGTAAGTGTGTGCCGGTGTGTGGAAATGGGAAGGTGGAGGAGGGCGAGGAGGTGAGTTCTCTGTGCCCGTTGGAGAGAAAGGGAAGGCTGATGAGATAGTGTGATGCTGGACCCATGAATGGCGTTTATGGAAGTGGGTGCTCGAAGGATTGTAAATTCTGGTATGTTTTCCACGTTTCCACAAGAAGGGATGGGAGATGCTGATTTGATAGTGGGTATTGTGGTGACTCGATTGTTGATGATGAGGCGGGGGAGAAGTGTGATCTGGGGTATTTGTTAAAGTAAGTTCACCTGATAATCTATTTTCTTATTCGTCGCTGACGCAGAGTCTGTAGTGGTGCACCTGGAAGCTCTTGTTCTGCGAACTGTACGATCTGTGCTTGAGCTGAGAATCCTCAACGTCGGACGACTAAATGGGGTTTCAAGTTAAAGAGGTGGTTGTCGCGGAACTGGAACTTTTCTTTTTGGTCTTCATCTCTTTTTTGCCTTCAATTTGAGCGACCATGTTGCCGTACGGATGGGAATTCACCGGGTATCTCTGTCCTTTTGGTGTTTGGGGTCGGACTTTGGAGTAAAAGCTGGCGCTGGAGATGGGGCATGGTGATGGAGCAATTTTCTTCGGATACTCGGATCGGACTGGTGTCTAAGGTCCTTTCACTCCTTAATATTTCGTAATCTAACTTATTTCCCATTTCTGAATCCACCGCCCCAGACGATCTGAAGTCTAGCTCGGGTACCTCTGCACAGCAATCCTCTGACTCGGTAACCTCGGACTTGGAATTTGCGATGGTAATAACGGTGCTCGTTCAGTTGCTGCTTCAACATGCCCGTTCTCGAGACTCTCAGCTGCTTTCTGATCCTTGGTCGATGAAGGGGTAAGACAGATGTACAGAGCGAGGAAGAAAGTGGTGAACCATGGCGGGCTGTACATCATCAGCGCTCTCTCTTAAACATTCTTCTGGGAAAGTAGAAGAGGAAGCTTACCAGAACACCACCACGCCGAAAATAAACCGTTTCAAGTCAGGGCTATCGTGCGAATGCGAGATAAAGACGAGGAAAAGGACGAAGATCACAATCGCGTAGACTAGCTTGAAGGTCTGAAGACTAAGATAGACCAGTGGTGAGAGGTTGTTGTTTGCGTAGATGCATACTTCCGCTATGATGGTGATGGCTAGGAGAAGAGTGGTGACGAATATGATCCAGACCCAGCTGCATCTACAAGTTAGTTGGGAATTGCCAAGCAGTGTTGAGGACGGACAATGGTACACTTTTATCCTCAGTCCAGCCGAGATCTGTGGCCATTGCTATTGCGAAGAGGAGAAACACTTCGCCGGCGCAGTAGAGAGCGAATTGCCAGGCCCATAGCAGATGCAGAAGGAGCGTCGTAGGTGTCCAGACCATGATGCCGTTTTGCGTTTGTGGGTGGAGTGTGATTGTCATCTTCAGAGAGTTGGTTGTTGTTTGAGCAATGTCGTTCTATCGTCATAGAGTATTTTGAGCATTTATATGAAGGAAGTGGAGTGTTGGGCTTTGTTGAGTGAGGTTGGGATCTGGAGTATCGGATGATGCGGGTGCCTGATGGTCTAGATCAGGGGTCGTGCTGGCGGGTGGCGTGGCCTTGCATGACATCCATGGCGAGTCTTGATTGGCCATTGAAAATTACGTAAGATATCTTTCATGTTTCATAAGAGGATATTTCTTTTTTGGGACGGCGGTAATAACTATAAGCTGAGAATGTCCTCGTTCCTGCTTGTAAACATGGTGACGGGCCTGGGAGGGAAAGAAAGGGGGTGCTAGCTCGCTGCTTTGGGAATGGCTCGGTTTCGGGAGATTTGATTAGCGAGAACTCGTGTCAACGACGCGACTTCCATACTTCACTCTTCTTCTCTTCCTTCTTCATCCGACTTTCTATTCTCCTTCCTCCACGTTGGATCGACCTCTCACTTCGTCATCCGAGTGAATGAATTGTTTGAATGATCTGTTTAGTTCTCCCATTTGCTTCTGATTAGGGTTTCAATGGCTGCTGCGCGTGACTTAAGTGTTTGAGCAATCAGTCCAAAGCTGCAATGGAAGCTGGCATGTCTTATTCAATCGACTATAGCCTGTTGCATACCAAGCTAGTGCCGGTTTTGCGTACATGTAGTTTCATTCTCCATGATCTCGAAGTTGCACAGCTCGAGAAAGGAAGGGGGTAAATCGTTCACTTGGGCTTATTGCTTACCTTCGTACCATGAGCTGAGAGCCATCCAAGATGGACCTCTGCCCAGTGGCAGGGGGGATATGATGTATCTTTGCTAATGCATACTATAACTGTTTCATATAACTACGACTGCGCTGTTCACTGATGGCTGCGTTATAGTGTCACGTGACATCCTCTTCACCTTTCTATACGTACTTGCTCATAGTTCGCCTTTTTGGGCTTGCAGAGATTGGATTTATTTGATGGAGTTCATTGAAGTTCATTGGGGTTCATTGGGGTACTCTGTTGTTTGTAAGAAGTATGAGTAGGCAGAACTTTCCCACTGAAAACCTTGATGGCCCATGGAGCTTATCTGCATGCAGCAGATTTCCAGACTGCAATATTCTCATGATCCTTGCAACGTGATGTTTGTATACTGCTATCGATCAACTATGCCTAAATAATGATCATTTGCATTTCATGAAAATTCAATGCATTGTCAATCATCTTAATTGTGCTGTCATTCTTGCTTCCTGTTTGAAAGCTTGTCTTCAGCTTCAATTATCTGCGTTTCACTCCACTCGGATTTGTGATAACGCTAGATATTAGTAATTCTTTACTTGTTCTTTCACTCAAACGTTTTAAACACCAATCCTCTCAATTAGCTCATTCACAACAAGATACACTGTCCATCCCATCTCTTCAAGCTCGAGACATGGGTGTTCATGCACATATTGGTTCAATTCACTGCCCAAGCCTCGTCCATCCACTAGATCTTGGATGGGAGCTATTGGTATATAAGCCCCTAACGTTTCGTCCTTTCCACTCCCTCTCCCCCATAAACATCAACAACGACTACCCCAATTCTTTCATTCCTTCTAACCTTCCAAGCTCTTCTTCGCACAGTAACTCTCTACTTGGAGACACCCCTTGCCCTTGACCCAACCTTCAAGCCTTTCTCTCAAGAGGTGAGCAGCCCCATCCACTTTCTTCATTTGCAAAGTCCTTCAAATCAACTTTTCATACCTGTTCCGGCATCAGCTTAAGAAGACAAGACCTTTCTTCTATTACTGCCCATATCTATGCGATCATTGGGAAGCTGATATTGTTGCTTAGACCTAGTTCCGACAATCCACACCTTGGATAGGGCTTGCCTGTCCCATTGACTCTTTCAACAGTACGACGTGGGTAAACCTGTAAGCATTTCCCTTTCCCTTATTTTAACATTTGTATTTGTGCTCAGCATAGTTGAAGAACCTGTCAGCCTTACCATTCTCGCCCCTGCCATCGTACGATCATTGGCTATGGGCAGGTCGAAGGTTGACCCATCGTCCCTTAGGCGTCGCCTTTACATTAGAGTCTCAATAATAAGTCATCCGCCTGCGTTGCCAGCTATCGGACCGGGTTTTATCCGTCTGTTCATCAGCCCAGACGAGCTTAAAAACTTCATCAACCAACTCGAACTGTTTCTTCTTCTATCAACTATCCCCAATTCCTTTGCACCTTGCATACTGACCATCTACGAAGCTGGAAGCAGCGCAAACTTGAGTCTTTGATAAGGAGAATCAGTTCACCAAGGGTAAGTGTCTGGGTTCTTTTGGCACCTGCAGAATATCGTCGACAGTGGACTGAAAAGTTTTCTTGCCTATACTTTGCCGCGAGCTCCCCACCTCCCCACCTCCAACTCGCAGGGCGGTATCACCATTGATCCAACTTGCTAACATCTCACGGTCAGATCTCCTCATTGTATGAATGTCGAGCAATATGCGCTTCTTCTTTGCCTTGGCAGCATTACTGCTCTCGGTCACCTTTGCTCAACTCAGTGCTGAGCCTACTATCACTGTCCTTTCAACGACTTTGATTACTATCACCTCTTGCCATCCGGCGGCCACCGACTGTCCTGGTCGCAACCATCCATCTTCAAGCTCCTCGATTGCCAACCTACCCGCGGCTCCGCCAAGCTTGTCACTACTGAGTTTCTCGAGCACATCATCTTGCCTGAGTCAAAGATGTAATGCGGACAATTGTCTTCGAGCATTTGAGCGAGGCCAAGGCCAAGAATTCTGCTCTACCTTTACGAAATCAATTGTCACGGATACTGCTGGCCTCCCTACGTACACCACAATGTGTACGGGTTCGATCATCTCTCAAGTCAGCTCCGCATGCTCTTGTTTGAACAAGGCATGCCTCGAGTCTTCCTCGATCGCTGTGCAGTCGCTTTCTAACAGCTGCAATGCGGACAATTGCCTTCGTGCATTTGAGCGAGGTGAAGGCCAAGCGTTTTGCTCAACTTTTACTCAAGCAGTGGTCACCCAGACAGACAGCCTCCCCTCCTATGCAACTCATTGCACTGGCTCAATCATTGCTCGTGTTTTCTCGGCTTGTTCTTGCTTGAGCAGCAAGACATACGCGGCCCAGTCGGCTTCTTCATACTCAGCAAGCGTGAGCACACATACTTCGCAAGAGGCGTTCTCAACTCCGGCTAGCGTCAACACCCATACTTCACAGCAGGCATTCTCGACACCAGCCAGCATCAACACGCATACCTCGCAGGTCCTCTCAACTCCTGCTGCTTCTGGCGAAAGTCAACAAACAGCTTCCGCCTCCGTATCGGTTGCCTCTTCCGAAAAATCTTCTTCTGCTCCAGCTCAAGTTTTCTCCATCACAAGTGTTTGGACTAACAGTGCAGGATCCATGGTTATGAGCGTCATCCAGACGACTCTTGCTCCATCGACTGCCTCACCTATCAAATCGACACAGTCGAGTGTTCCTGCACCTTCACAGCAATCTTCCCAGTCTTCCCAGTCTTTGCAGTCTTTGCAGGTGTTCTCGTTTACTACAACGGGCATTAATGCAAGCGGGAAATTCACATCAGTCATTGTTGCGACTTTGACACCTTCTCAGAGTTCTGCGCAGTCGGTTGCCTCGGTTGCTCCGTCTCAGCCCGCACCTTCATCTGCCGAGGTCTTCTCTTTCACTTCCACTGGCACTAATGCTCAAGGCAAGCCCTTTACATCGATCATAGTTGCAACAGCTACCCCGTCTTCAAGTGGGGCTGCTTCAGCAGGTCCTTCTCTGCAACCATTTTCCTTCACTTCCACTGGGACTAATGCCCAAGGCAGCCCCTTTACAACGATCATAGTTGCAACTGCTACTCCGTCTTCAAGTGGCATTGCTTCGGCAGCCCCATCCCTGCAACCACCCTCGTTCACTTCCACTGGAGTCAACGCTCAAGGTAGCACGTTCACGACTGTCATTCAAGGGACTGTTACACCGTCTGGGCCTGCCCTCCCTTTCACTTCGTCCGAGACCCTGACGAATGCACAAGGGAGCGAAGTGATCAGTGTGTTGACAGGATTCGGTTTCCCGTTCACGTCGACGGTAATTGGAACAAATAACGGAATACCCTTCACGAGCTTGTTCACAGGCATTCGACCCGGGGGATCGTTCCCGGGGTTTCCCTCTCCGACAGGTCCTTCTCCCACCAGCGGCTTCCCTCTCAGCATTCCATCGCCTGCAACTACTCCGGCAGCTGTTTGCTCACCGTTTCCTACTTGTCTGTACCCAGCAGCTACCGATATTCCGGCTACATGCTCGCCATTCCCGGCTTGTCTTTTGGGTGCGATTCCCACTTCAGTCCAAAGTGAGCTCAGTTGGAATTGTGGTACAACATCGCTCATTCAGTGCATTTTGGGTGAACCGGATGCTACTTGCAACCAATGGCCTCAATGTCTCACCACGGCTATTGGTACCGATATTTGCGAGGGGTTTCCTTTCCCTGACTGCCTGTTCACGCTCTACAGTCCAATCGTCACATCGACTGTCACCACCGATCCTCCCGGCCTTACCTCCATTTCTATCAGCATCCCTGGTCTGACTTCCAATACTGTCACCAAGACCAAAGATAGTAACGGAGTTGCTGTTTTGTGGCCAGTCTTTGCTTGGCCTGGATGTCCTGAGTGCGGGGGAACTGACTGGATCCTTGGCAACCTTGCCTCGGATTTCTCGTTCCCATTCAATGTTGATTTCACTTTGCCAGGATTTCCAGAAATTCCGGGGTTTCATTTCCCAGTAAGTCAATTTCATATTACTTTCGAACGTTGGGGTTTCAATGTTCTATATCGTTCATCTCTCTCTCCCTCTCTCTCTCTCTCTCACGCACACATTGCCATCAAGAATGCTTGAGCAATCTCATAAGCTGCTTTTCTGTCCTTCAAAACCTTGGATCGCTTCCGTGGACCATTACCTGGCTGTTCTGTCATTTCCCATCTGCGACCAGGTTACCAAGACTCACACTTCTTACCAAACCCGGATGATTACCTTGGACGGTAAACTAAATATTCTTACTGCTAATCGTACTCCTAGTGCAACTTCTTTTGTTCACGGAGCAGCCCTAATAACAACCCTGTGCCGCCTGTTAACGACCTTGATCCAAATAAGGACGAGCCGACGAGCACAGAACCTTCAAGTACTTCAAAATCTTCTTCGTCTTCGTCCTCTTGCACTGCTACGGTCACGGATTGTTCTACTTTACTGCAAATTAGCATATCAGGTACAGTCAGTACCACAGTAACGTCCGTGAGCTGCGCCCCAGTAGTTACTCAATGTTCTCAAAAAGGTATGGATGAATGTAATTGCCTCTCGAGCTTTACTAAACATTTCAGGATCGTCGACTACCACATCAACAACAACATCAGCGTCATCGACGCCAACATATTATATGATTACGCCAGACCCTTCTAAAGATTTCTCGGTCCTCAATGCGTTCACAAATCGTCTGATGGCTGAAACGGATCATAGTACTTTGTGGACAGTTGACGCGCCAGACGTCGGCCTAGTTGTGTTCTGGAAGCAAGCTCTGAATTCTACGCAAGTTCAAGAATATTTAAAAGACCCAGCGGTACGTGAACATTGATAGATGAGGGCAACAGCTGACAGTTTCCAAGGTGGTTCAGATCACCAGCACTGAACCTGAGATAGACTTTGATGATTGGGTTGACGACTTGCCAGATACGACCAACGATGGCTCACTCAGTGTGCCTCCGCCCTCGCGTCAAAGACGCCGTGACGATTTGGATATTTCAGACTATAGACATCAAACACCACGTTCAATTCCCCAAGCTAAGCCTAACCAGCAGGAAAACCCCGTTCCTGACGAGCTGAGGGTTGTATCCCAGCCCGAAGGTCAACAATTGGCAGATATCGCTTCATATGCATATGAAGATGAGGTTATGGGACAAGTTATGATTTATATCATTGATAGTGGCATCGACAAGTCCCTTCCGGTGAGAAGTTCAACATGAAAACAACGTTAGTTGAAGTATGCTAATCAGGAGCCGATAGCCGCCACCATCTGCAACAAACGGGTTCCCGGTTCAATTTCTCTATCCTGGCAGTGCAAGTGATCAATATGATTTTTACGAGCCGTACAACTACATAGATGCAGCCATGGTAGCTGCAAATCCAGATTTGAATACTGATTGGACTGGGCATGGAACGGTATGTCAAACACGGAGAGTTCTGACGAACATCTTGCTGACCATACCGGGCAGTGTATGGCTGCGAAAGCCGTGGGGGAACAATTTGGAGTTTCGAAGAACGCGGCGCTGACCGTTGTCAGAATCCCAGAAGGCAGGCTAACACCTGATGAGCAAGCCCGTGGTAGAAAGTATGCTGTCCGCTACGGTCCTTATGTCGACGCGTTTCGCCTTGTGCTCGAGGATGTACGAGCAAAGAATCTTCAGGGCAAAGCAGTCATCAATTTGTCTTCCGGGTTCCCAGACATTGCTGGTAGAATTCCTATAGACACCGATGATGATTGGGAGCTCTATGACATCATCAGTCAAGTGATAGATGAAAAAGTGGTGGTTGTGGTTGGATCGGGGAACCTTGGAACATTCAGAGGAACTGATCCTTCACAGCCTCCAAATGCAGTACGTACAATTCCAACTCGGAAATTACATTTGATAACGAGATATTATTTAGCAAACCAATCCAGTTGCCAATCCAAATGCGAAACAAGTCAGTAGTGTTCCAGCGCTATGGAGCAACAATCTTGCACTGATCTCAGTTGGAGCTGTGAACAACGATGGTGTGGTGCTTGATCTCACCCAGTATCAGGCAAACCCGAACTTTGTTGGTTCTGGTGCTGATGTCTATGCGCCGGGGGCTCTTCAAACTTGCCCTGGCGTAGGTGGTCAACTTGTACAGCGTGTAGGGATGACTTCGGTTGGTAAGTAATAGATTGTACTCTTGTTGGCTGCGATGGATACTTACTCATTTGTGATAGCTGCTGCTTACACCACTGGATTGGTCGCCTATTTCTTAGGTGTTCCTTACCACCTCCAGTACATCAACGCATATTTCAACAATCTCCCCGCCGATCAGCAGAATGGCAATGGTTGGGCAAGAGTGGTGAGGCACTATATTACGCTAACAGCATATGTACGAGCAACACCAGCAGGAGCCTCCGTCCCAAACTTCGCAAATGTGTTGTACAATCGCGAGATTCCGTTGAATCTGAATCAGCAGCCAGTTTGTCAGATTCCCCAAAATGCCAAACGCCAGGATGATCCAACACCTAGCTGCGTCTCTCCAGCGAGCGCCACCGCCCTCAGCGCATCGGCAGCTTCAGCTAGTCTGGCTTCTGCATCACTTGCCAGTCTTGCATCTGTGGCTTCAGTTTCAAGCGCAAGCATGGCATCGGCGTCCCTTGCCAGTGCTTCTTCAGTCAGCTCGGCTTCTGCAGTCTCGGTCAGTTCAGCGGAAGCCAGATCCTCGAGATTGGCTACAATGACCGCACCACTCCCCACTTTTACAGGATATCTTGGAGACCAGTGCAATAGCAACCAAGATTTTGTCCTCAACACCGACGTTGCCAATGCCACAATACAGCAGTTTTGCACAGGCTTTTGGTCTTGGCCAGGTCCTTCAACTCCGCCAAACAATGTGCCTGGCGGTGCTGGAACGAGCGGAGGAAATATTACATTCAAATCGACACCTGCTTCGTCTCCAAATATGGAGGTCAGCACTGAGCTTATAGTTGGCCCATATGATGGTCCTGGAGCATGTAAGTCTTTGGATTTTCCGCGATTCTTCATTTGTGCCCTCATAGCATTGAACTATAGCTCTCAGAACATTCGATCTTACCAATATCTGAAGAAGATGTATGCTGACACAAGCTTCCGCGAAAATAGGTGCAGTAGGCGGATATCCTCGATCCATTGGCATCGTCGAGTGTATTGCCGGCTTTTCGACAGTTTTCAGTTGGTGTAAGTCACACGAAATACCTTTACGTCACAAAGAAGAATTACAACTAAAATTTGCTTAGGTCTTGACGGAGGAGGAGCTATTGTTTGGCTCACCTCAGATACTCAAGGCTGTGTCATCTTTGAGATTGACCAGTCTGGGGCAGGACTTCAGCCCGTGTCTGCACCTTCGGCCACCTCAGCAGCTCCCGCACCCAGTTCAGTAGCCCCACCACCTCCCCCACAGCCCACTACGGGAGTGATCTCTCACACTTGCAATGACCAGGGCGGGAGTGACGGCTACATCGCACTAACCTCCGATGTTTCTCCTGCAATTCTGTCTTTCTGCCCCGACGCGAACAACTTCATGACAAACACTGGTCCTAGTGAGAACAAAGTAGTGGGACCCCGAAATGATCAGATTCAGCTCAATCGTAAGTGATGAATCTATGCTTCCAACAGGCATTGTCTCCTGTTCTAAAGTACTATCCTGCTAACCTCTTTCCAGTGGCTCTCTCTACGGACGGTGTTTTCCCGGGTGGATGTTCGACTGCCACAGCTGGCGACGCCGACCTCGCCGTTGCTGACTGCATCAACGTTCTGAGTGCTGCAGCACAGTGTAAGTAAAATGTTGCACAAGGCATTGTTTGGGAATTGGCTAGCTTTTAGTAGGCATCTATGGCGGAATTGCCATTTGGCAACTCTCTACAGGTGTATGTGTGCAGGGAATCGTCAACATGGAGAACCTGAACTAAAAGTCTCTTCTTTTCGGGCATTGCTACCAAGATGTACGGAATTGGATTTTTCTTCACACTCTTGGAAGG
>Ga0302140_10008879_pt1 | contig 12496 bp, 19 predicted proteins | sample I_Bog_E1_1_FD_202095 | JGI IMG/M metagenome (GOLD analysis project Ga0302140, IMG submission 202095) | Peat permafrost microbial communities from Stordalen Mire near Abisko, Sweden - I_Bog_E1_1 | ecosystem: Environmental > Terrestrial > Soil > Wetlands > Peat | place: Sweden: Abisko, Stordalen...
TGGATTCGGGGCCGGGTTGACTCTTAAGTTCGGGATTTATGATACTTCGGCAAGGGCCCGAATGCGTTATAATTTGCTGGCAGATGAAAGCAATGTCGAGCTGGTGCCGCGTGCTGCCGCAAACGGTTCGATTGCTACACTACCAGTACCCCCCAAGGCTCAGCTTCGGATCGGGAGCCGTAAGCGGACGGCGCTGCAGCTCTCTGTTCTTCTAAAGTCTTACCTGGTTCCGATATCATAGCCAGATCGCCGGCTATATCATTCTCGGGACGCCACAAACCGATGCAGGCTTCAGCGGCCCCCGTTCAGGTATCTTTCTGGAAGTCTGTAGGCTCTGGCGGCTGTTTTTGGCAATGCAGCCTTCTGCCAGGAGTGCGTGGCAGATGAAAACCTTGTTTCAAGAGAAGCAGTCGAGTCCTTTTGGGTAACCGAGCAGCTCACCTGCAGTCTGCAGCACTTGACTTGGGAATGGAGTCGCATCTCCATTTCAAGGTGCGTCCCTGCAGAGAAAGCTGCGATGTTGCAAATTGCATCTTACGAGCTATTCGAGTCCGACCGCATATAGTTGGTCTAGAGTTATTACGACCTAGATGCCTATACTTCCTTCTTATTGTCGAGTCCTGAAACGCCAAGTCTACGCCCTCTACAATGATGAGTGATGGAAGAGGTGGATGTGTAATAATTTTCAATCGATTCCTCAGAATGGCGGGATATGCCATGAGAACGTGGCTTCCATGTGTCAGGTTTTGGTTGTTGCAGCTCTGACAAGAGTCAAAGCGGGATCACTCTTTTTGAAACCTTCTAGAAAATTTGCTTATCGATAGGCAATCTCCAGTCCACTCCTAAAACTATGCCTGAGAAGTTCATCTGAACGAAGGCAGGTTTGAGAGGAGATGAGCAGCTAGTAGATCGCTTCTTGGCTGAAGCGAACTCGGTTGCGAACGTCGATTGCTTCGAGGTGGACTTAGCATGAGTAGAGGCTAAAAGACTTTGCCCCACACTGCAGAGTTGGTGTGTGAAACATGTGGTTGTTTCTCACAGATGTGCGATGGAAATGGGGGTTGAAAAAGGCGACCCCACCAACCAACATTCTCTTCCACTGCACCTCGCGAAGCCTTGTTCTGACGAGGTACGCAAGCGCACCACTGACTCGACGGGAACACGTCTTTCCGGTCTAGAAGACCTTCATTGGATCTAGAGGGTGATTTGAAAGAGTGCCTGGATTCTTGATAATCTGTAACGTAATATTTGCAAGTACCTTTGCATAAATTTCACACATTTGTGATCGTCACGTGCTCTATATTTGCATAGTAATCAATGCGATGACTAAGTGCTCTGCGAATGCTTACTGAAACTCGCGAATCTCCATGGCACGTTTGGAATTTATTAAAGGATTTGTTCAGCCATGTTTCAAACAATTTCAAAAGGCGAGCATAGTCAATCGATGTAAGAGACGACGTCGCTAAGAAAAAGGGGTTAAGCGAGGGCTCGCCTAAATAGGGTTGCTCCAAACGGACTACTTCGAATACTAGGTATTTATAACGTCGAAGCGCCCCAAAACAAAGAAGCTTCTAGTGAGAAGAATTGAAACCAACATCTAGTTAGCTCAGTAGATATACCTGAAGTTCAAGTTCTCCCTATCCGTCAAATCGCCGAATGCCGAAGCATCCAGGTCTCTCTCGTGCTCCTCTAAGATCTCACGGTCAGCTTGCCCTCTATCAATTCCCTGCAGCACATCTCTCTTCTGGTTGTCTCTTTTTCAAAAGAAAGCGCAGCACAAATACAATGACAACCTCAAGCAAATGTGCGAAAATCATGCTCCAAATGCCGAGTGAGTATGTTGGCGACTGATTTGTTTGGTAGAAGAATGGTCCAGCGATATTTCCAACGCAGTAGCCGAGGAACAACATTGCGTTCGTGACAACTTTCTTAGTGTGACCTGCAGTATTGGCGGTCTGAAGGGAGAGAAGGAGGACGAAGGAGGCGTTTATTAGGCCAGTGAGCTACGAAAATGTTAATGCAGAAAGGACTAGATTTATCAGAAGACCTACATAGTAGCATATGAGACGACCCACTCGTTGATCAAGTGGAACAAATCGCAAGCCAAAGGCGCCAGCAATGTTTGGGAGGAGGAAGATAATAATCATCAAGCACCGATTATTAGGTGGTAGTCGATCGTTCAAAAACGCGCAAATCAGAATTGAGATTGCAATGAGCATCCCGTAAGGCACTTGCATTAGTGTGGTGACCACTACGCTATCGTCAGAATTATGGCCATTCGATAGTGAATGGGAGAGTGTTACGTACGAGTCGAAAATCCAAATTCTTTGATGATAATTGTTCCAAAGTTCAATATCCCGCCGTTAACGATGCTCTGCATCAACGCAATGAGAAAGAACATATACAGCTTGTAGTCCAAGAAGGCTTCCTTGATCTGATATGGCTTCATTGTCTTGTTCTCAACACCTGTCTGATTCTCTCGTAGTCTCTCCACCGCCAACTTCTTTTCGTGTAGTGAAAGTCGTTTGGCAGTGACTGGACTGTCAGGCACGAAGAAAAACATGACTACACCCCAAATGCAGCATAGCGCTCCTATGATGAGGTATTCGTACTTCCAGCTTGGAAGGGAGCCCCTGATATTTCCGATGCCGTACCCGAGAAGGCCGCTGAGAGCAATGTCAACGCCGTTAGCGGTGTACCACAGTCCAATTTTGATAGGCTGCTGCCGTCTTGTACTGAGTTGACGGATCAGTCAGCAACTATTCAAATGGGGTTGTTTGGGGAGAGGACATTGTCATCAGAGATATCGAAGGACAAGCTGGGACAGGAAAAAAGGGTCTCCCCCAACACTTACTACCACATACTCGTGATGAGTATGAATGTTGGGTCAGCGCAAGCCTCTGCAGCTCCGCTGAGTGCTCGGAGAGCAGCTAGCTCTGCGAAATTTCTGGCACAGGCTTGCAACATGAGGAAGAAGCCCCACATGAAGATGTTGACGCCGAGGCATTTGCCGATTGGGAAGCGTTGAAGCAGGAAATTAGTGGGAAAGACCCAGGCCAGGAATCCAAAGTAGAAAATCGATGAGAGCCAGCTGTACTCAGTGCCGACAAGATCAAGATCCTCGCGGATGTTGAAGATAGCTGCATAGGAGAGCGTAGTTTTATCGATCTGTCAGAGTTCAGTGAGCATTAGATACAGGAGGTTTGATGGTGAATTGATATCAGAAAACTCACATAAAAGAATGCGTAGCAGACGGATAAGTAGGGTATAATCATCCAATCAATCTTTCTAACCAACTTGTGCTCTTCTTCCGGATCAATGGCTTCACGGACATCTGTTGGGCTGCTGAATAAGGCCATGGCAGTGTCTCCGCCACCAGTAGCAGAGACCTTCTATTTGTGGTGTGCGGCGAGAGATTCATTTCGGGTTTCAGTGTAGACGATCTCCTGCTTGGAGTCGCCAAGTTCGATGTCTGGGGAATAGTTCGGGGATGAATTGATAGCTAGAGAAGAAGTTCGAGTGGACTTAGCCATGGTCATTGAGGAGGAGAAAGTATGTTTTACACTCGGCAAGTGGTGACTTTGTTGATTTTGGGCGACTAAGTATACTTATGCCCAAGCCAGAAACACCTCACTTGCAGGGCTTCCAGCTCTTCTTTCCCTTTGTGTTATTTGCCTTCGGATCCCAACATTTGCGCTTAGCAGGTTCCGTACTGACAGTTTGCCAAGACCTGGGTCTAAAGAGGGGTAATCTTACCCCGCAACCCCAATGCATCTGATGGAGTATCAGCTTCGGATATGTCCTCCTTTTCCGATGGAACAATAAAATGTAACGGAAAGCTTCAATGCAAATTTTCTGCGTTGAAAGGGTAAGGTTCATTACATTTTGTCATGTTTGCGGCAAGATTAACAACAAGATTTGCTATAATTCTGGTTAAATAGCGTCTTCAAGCTTCTTCATAGCATTCATGGCTACACTCCAGGATTCCCACTCTCCCTTTGGCATTCTGCCCTTCAAAGGTAATCTTCCTCCCTCCAAGTTACCAATCTTCAGAACTTGATAAATGCCCTCCTTGATCCCCACGATGCCCCATTTTCCCACCATTTCCTCTGCCCTACTCACAGAAAACTGCAACGAATGCATCTCACTCAAAGCTTCGGGCGTTACAGGACGCTTGGCCGCAAGCTCAAAAAGTCGTGATACCGTCCGAGGATAGATAGCTGCAAGGCCATCAATGACCCCCGCAGCACCAAATAGAACTATCGGTCCCAATTGTTGTCCAAATCCACTGAATACGCGAAACCTCGAGTGGTCGATAGCTGGGTCCAAAGATACTTGAACATGATGCGAGACATTCCCATGTGACATTTTGCAGCCAACGACGTTTGGATGCGCTGCAAGTTTGGTATAAGTCTCGAGACTGACCATTATATTGTTCGTAACTCCAGGGTAGTTATATCTAGTGGCCTCACCGTAAACATCAGCAAGTTTGCAGAATATCAAGACATCTTACATCAGTATTGGGATTGGGCTCAAATCTGCAACAAGCGTGTACCACTCTTGCAGATTCTCTTGGTTTGCAGCAGCCCCGAAATATCCAGGAGCAAGGACAAGGCCCCATTGTGCCCCGGCCTTCTTCGCATCAGCCAGCCATTCCAGCGCCTCGTCCACCGAGTTCGTCAGAACTCCAGCCATGATGGGATAATTGGGAAAGCCCGCATCAATTAATCCTTTCCGCACTCCTGAAATCAGTTCAAATCGTTCGGCGCAAGACATATGAATTGCTTCCCCCGTGCTGCCCAAAAGCACAAGTCCGCGGATGCCATTCTTAGCAAGATGTACACTATGTTGAATTTGAGCCTCAACGTCAAGTGGAGCTTGGAGGGCTGGTGGCACCGGCGAGGGTTTGAAGAAGGTTGGCACTGGTTAATTAATTAAACTACTTTTGTTGTTCAGGATTGGCTATGAATAAACACACCTGGAACAAAGACTCCCTCAGGCGGTACAATCGAGCCTGTCGATATAGTCATAATGAAATAGAGTCGGCAAGGACAAGTTTTGTGTTTTTAAGGGATGTCTTTGGTTGCGCAGTGTTTCGTCAGCAGTCTTAATATTTGCTTTCAATCTTTTCAACAGGTAAAATGAAAAGCTTCTGCTATAGGAGGCAACAACCTCACGCATTATCAAGAGTGGGTGTTTTTCCCCCACTTGCGGGGTACGGAAAAGGACGCCGAGAACATCCGGATGCCGGATACCGGAGGTGGCGAGTGGCGTAGAGAGAAATTTTAAATGTGCCTTGCGTTCGAAGTGCTGGAAGTGCATTATTTAATTCGAGCTGAAAACAGTTTGGTAAATCAGCCTGTCCCAAGTTGAAATCACAATGGCCATGAATCGATCCTTCAAGCTGAATTCGGGTTACAGCATCCCGGCAGTTGGACTAGGTACATGGCAGTCAGGTCCAAATGAGGTCAAGGAAGCAGTTGCAGCGGCACTCAAAATTGGATACCGGCACATCGACGCAGCGGCCGTATATGGAAATGAATCAGAAGTAGGAGAGGGGATCAAGGCTTCAGGGGTGGATAGGAAGGACATCTTCGTAAGTTCCTTTGCCATAGAAGTCCTTGCGAGACGACTGACACTTCAAAGATCACAGGAAAGCTCTGGAACACGGATCACGACCCTGAAGATGTTGAAGCTGCCCTTGATACCACATTGAGGGACCTTCAAACCGATTATCTCGATCTGTACCTTATTCACTGGCCTGTTGCGTTTCCCAAGTCTTCTGAGAGGTTCCCAGTAGATCCAATCACTGAACAAATTTCAGTAATTGACGTACCTATTTCTGAGACGTGGAGAGCCATGGAAGAGCTTGTGGAGAAAGGAAAAATACGAAGTATTGGTGTCAGCAATTTCACCCAAGCAAGGATCGAGAGACTTCTCACCACGTGAGTTTGCTCGCTGCGTTACTTGTGAGTTTTTCTAATATTACATAGGGCGGAAATTCCGCCAGCTGTCAATCAAATTGAGGCACATGCCTACCTGCAGCAACCAAAATTGCTGAAATGGTCAAAAAAGCAGGTACGATACCCGAAGGTCACGTAGGTTTACCACAATCTGACCAAAAACAGAATATCGTCATCGCGGCGTATAGCCCTCTGGGAAATAACATCTACAATCTTCCAAGAGCCGTAGATGACCCAACTGTCATTAATCTTGCCAAAGACATGAACAAGCAGCCTGCCCAGCTTCTGGTTAGTTGGGCTGTTCAGCGAGGAACTGTTGTCCTGCCAAAGAGTGTCACAGCCTCCAGGATTGCAGACAATTTTCAAGGTATTTTCCCAGAAAATTGAAGGTACCTGTCAGAATTTAATTTGATCGTAGACTTTGAACTCCCGCAAAAAGTATTTGACAAAATAACGGCGTTGGATCGACATCATAGGTACAATTTTCCAGCACGTTTGGGTGTAGATATTTTCGGAGAAGTCAGCAAGGAGAGTTTGAAGAAGAGTGTAGAAGACTGGAAGACTGCGCAGAGGAAATTGAAAGCGTCATCTTAAAATGTCGAAGAGATACTCTCAATGTATTAAATTGTTATGTTTTTAGAAGGACTAATAACTGTTTCTTGCTACTTGTCTCAATAAATTTTTATTCTGCCGTTGCCACAAGCTTACCCCGCCACGAAAAATATCCCTCTTCTGCTATTTCCGGGCCCGATTTCGGAGTCATCCCACTTTTCCGAAAACCATTTGATTGCCGGTACATTTGTTTACGAAAGAGGGGAATACATATGGAAGTCTCACTACACCACCACATCCCTCGCACTCCCGCCACCCACCCCAAGTCAAGATGCCAAAAATAGCACAGATTGAGTACTTTCGCGTGCCTCCAAGATGGCTGTTTGTCAAAATCACTGACGATGTGGGGAACGTTGGTTGGGGCGAAGCTTCCCTGGAAGGCCATACTCAGGCTGTTGAGGGGTGTCTTGATGCGTATATCGAGCGGTATACTGGAATGGATGCAGAGTGAGTGGTACTTTCTGGCAAGGCACGTGATTGCACTAATGCAACCAGTGATATTGAGCATATTTGGCAGACTACATGGCGAATTGGGTTCTATAGAGGTGGTCCAGTATTTATGAGTGCATTGTCAGGAATTGATATTGCGCTGTGGGATTTGAAAGGTACGTATGGGAGCAAGTGCACAGGAGGTTCATACTGACTACCGACAGCTAGAAAACTTGGGGTTCCGATTCACCAACTACTTGGCGGAAAAGTAAGGAACAAGATAAAAGTTTACGCTTGGATTGGTGGCGATCGCCCCTCGGATGTCACAGTTCAAGCGTGAGTTCACTCTTTTGCAATCTAGAAGTGATTTCTAACATAAAGAATAGCGAAGCGAGGAAAGCCCAGGGGTTCACAGCAGTCAAAATGAACGGCACCGAAGACTTAGGCTGGCTAGATTCTCCTTCTGCCTTAGACGATTGTGTTGAGAGACTCAAAGCAGTGAAGGCCATTGGGATGGATGCGGGAATTGATTTCCATGGACGGGTACACAAACCCATGGCCAAGCAACTTGCGAAAGCGCTTGAACCGCATCGTCCAATGTTCATCGAAGAGCCACTTCTGTCAGAACATCCGAACGCCATCAAAGCCTTATCTCAATTGACATCTACGCCTATTGCTTTAGGGGAACGTCTTCATAGCAGATGGGATATCCGCCCCTTCTTGGAATCGGGAGCTGTCGATATCTTGCAGCCAGATATCAGTCACTGTGGGGGAATCTCAGAAATGAAACGAATTGCTGCTATGGCAGAGACATATGATGTAGCTTTGGCACCTCATTGCCCTCTTGGTCCAATAGCTCTTGCTGCAAATGTCCAAGTTGCTGCTGCAATGCCGAACTTTGTCATTCAAGAGATGAGTCTGGGAATTCATTACAACGCTGGGAGCCAAGACTTAACAAGCTACACGCACAACCCCGAGGTTTGGAAGGTAACGAGAGGCTATATTGACCTCATGAAAGGTCCAGGACTTGGCATAGAAATTGACGAGGAACAAGTGAGGAGGTTGTCAAAAGGTGCCAAGGCATGGGTTAGTCCGGGATTCATTGGACCTGGGGGCGAGGTTAGAGAATGGTAAAAAGTATAGACATCCATCAATCTTCGCGAAATCCGTTCTTTCCAGATTCCTCGTATTGGGTCTGATGATCTTGACTTCCAGGAGAACACGTGATGTTGAGAAGGTGGGGGATGATGGAAAGGAGGTTAGTGTACGAGTCCGGGTGGCGTTCCCCTTTACGGCTAGTCATTTCTGCGATATATCCGACCTACCCCTCTTTTCCGGGCTCTTCGGAAGGCATCTGTAGGATACATAGGTAATCAACATCCGGATGATCCAGCTCAGCTTCAAACAATATGGCGGATGCAATCGAATCTATAGAAAACCACGGCTCGGAGCCACCTGGAGAAAACCCAGCCAAACGACGGAAAAGAGATGTTGATAGGACAAGAGTCAGTAGAGCATGTGATAGATGCAAAAGGTAAGAAAATCTCCGGCATTTGTCATTGTTCCGCCTGTTCTTGGAGTAATCGTTCTAATCCACATATCAGGAAAAAGACCCGGTGTTCCGGAACACAGCCATGTCCATTGTGCATTCGGGCAGGGTAAGTCAGACTTTCAGCGATTCCTTTCCTACTACCTGGTCTCATAGATCCGTAATTGTACCATGGAGCTTGTGGACATTTGCCGTCGTATAATTGCAGTTACTAACATCGGGAATTAGCAGGTCCGACTGTCAATTCACGGCTCCATACACCCGTGGCCGACTTCCATCTGTTCCCCTTGAGGAGAACATCGATGCGAGTTTACCGAATGTACGGGGAGAATATGTACATTCGGCGGAAGACAACCACTCAGTGGCATCAATAAGTGAACAGGTGATCGGAACGCTCAGGGATGCTTTTCCGGTGGAAGAGCCCCTACATACTCACCAGATAAATATGGGCCAATCACAACTTCCAAATACTAATCAAGTGGCTTCAAGAGCCCAATCGTCAAGGAATTCGCCCGAACTTTCGCAGACCGACTTACAAGGACATTACGTACGTTATTCTCGCCTTGGATTTTCTTCAGAAGCCCCTCCTCCAATCATAGCACATCGAGAAGCTCTTCTGGCATTTGAATGCCCCAGAAAGCATGGAACAACAAAATATTCATTAATGTGCTGACTCTGGAACAGGTTGGTCCTTCCTCTGGAGTTTCTTTTCTCTTGAGAGTACAAAAGAAGCTTCATCAAAAAGTGTCCTTCACTCCAAACTCATCAATCTTTACGTTTGGCGACGCTCCTCTTCCAGAATTTGATCCCTCATTCTTCGTCTTGCCACCAAAAGACAATGCACAGAAGTTAGTGGAAAGGTATTTTGAATTTGCGGTGGCAACACATCGATTCCTCCATCGCCCAACAGTGGAACAATGGCTGGAAGAGTTCTACGACGGTCTAGGAGTAAGTTCTTCATCTCATATAATCTAAATCTATGTTTCGTGTTGTTTGAGCTACCGCTGATGTTCCAAATGATTTTGGAACAACTAGGAGGCCCATCTGTTACATCGTGGTGTACCTTAAGCCATGATAAATGCGTAACAATGCACTCTAAGTTCCTCCAGCGTTGTAGATTTGGCAATCATGGTCAACTGACACTAGCTTGTAGGTGATGAAAGAAAAGCATGGAGCCCGTGAGAGGACGGCTGTTCTGTTTATGGTCTTTGCCCAAGCGACTGAGTACATAACCGATAGTATCAAACCTGCCGGGGTCGATACCAGTGCCCGTTACTTCCAGATCGCAGATCATCAGTTGTCTTCTGAGACTGGGGAGATCCGTCTGACCAGTGTCCAAGCTCGGTTATGCCAATGCTTTTACTTGCTTGCCCGATCGCGGGTAAATCACTGCTGGAGCCTTTTCGGGACAACCGCTCATCTCATCCTTGCGATTGGAATCCATAGAAAGAGGCGAGTCGAAGCATCCAACGGAGCTGACTTGATCGAGGTTGAATGTCGAAAACGGGTGTTCTGGTGCGCTTATGGACTGGATAATTATCTGAGCGCGGCTTTGGGAAGACCCAGGACTTTCCACGACGACGATATTGATCAAGGTGAGAATGTTTCGATTTGAATTTCGGAAGCTTATACTAAACACAACCAAGAATTGCCAACTTGCGTGAATGATTCAGACCTCACCTCTCAACGAATCAACACGAATGCTTCCAAAGCACAATCGATCATGATGGCATCGATTGCTCATAATACGTAAAACTTACCATCCCGCTTCTGCAAGACTCTTCTTGCTGACACACTTGCAGACTAGCAAAGATCCTCAGCCATATTCTTCACGATCTCTACTCCATCCGACCTCCTTCATTGCCAGTACGCGTCACCCTCAGCCAAAATTATTCCGATGAGCTCAAAGATTGGCGCAGAAGCCTCTCTCGATTCCTCGATGCTGAGGGTGTTGACACCTCTTTACTCATTCCCTTGTTTCAACGCCAGCGTAACGTCCTCAACTTAGCGTACTACCACGCCCTCATTTTAGTTCATCGTCCATTTCTGCTGAGTAATTTTGCAAGCCTCAATAGCCGAAAAAGTGGCTCCACAGCCCCAGGTACTCTTGATATGGACAGGAATGTCAAAGAGTGTTTGAGTGCCGCTATAAACATCACGGAGATTGTCAACGAATTGGCTGAAGGACGCCAAATCTTCCGTGCATTCTGGGTAAGTGCTTCCGAAAATTATGTTGGACCAGACTAACGCGTATATTTGTCTGAAGTTTACCCAATATTTTGCTTTCTGTGCTGTTGTTGTTCTATATGTCTATACTGTAAGTGTGTCGAGCTCCTCATACCGGGCTCGATGTCCTAGAAGATCTGGGACATCTAAAATTTCATCGAGGGCTGACTTCGCCATCGCCTACCAGATTCAGCAACACACGGCACCCGTAGAAAGTCATCGAGCCTACTTTGACGCCGCTACCAGATGCCAAAGACAAATATCATCAATGGCTGAGAACGAGTCACTCGCTCAACGATATACAGTGGTTCTCGAAGAACGTAAGCACTTTCTCATTCCAACTTCTTACCCCCGGTTGGTGCCCCAAGAGCCATAGCACATGGTTCCAGAGAGTTTGGATATATGTCCCAAGATCCACAAAGTACCTTTTCTATTTCAATACCCGAATGCGGGAAACGAGATTGTCTCATGACATTCTGGAACATCCAACCCCATGGATCAAGTACACACTAACTCCAAACTTTCTAGTGCGCTTGGAAGCGGTAAAACAGATAAAAGCACAAAAGCACCATCTTGGGGGCGAATTGAACCCGGTATTACAGTCCAGCTTTTCAGCTCCCCAAGTGGTGACGCAGCCACGCGATGACCTGTCTGGAATGCAGCCAGCTGCGGATATATTCTCGGTCTCGGATGCCTCCATGCCATTCGCTGATGGAGGACAGAATGCTACAACTCCATCCAGCTTGATGGCTGAATTGACAAGCTGGGGGGAGTTTGATTCGCTGGTAAGTTACAGAGCCTAGAACTGTTCTTCGCTTTCAAGAACAATGAAATAAGTGTCATCGCTTAACATAGGAGAATTCTCTATGATTTCCGTCACTACCCTCGACAAGTTCCTTGCTAACAATCTTCTTATTATAGGTGACTGCTGGCATTGGAGGCCTGGACTATATGTTCTTGGGTGATCCCACTCAGTCATGGGATGTTGATATGGCCGCTGATCCTGGAAGGACGTTGCTTCAATGAGAATAATAATGGAATTATCAAATGGACCCAAGGGGCTGGTACGGATGCAAACATAAACTCTACCCTGTGTCGCTTAACTTATTTCTACCTCTTTCAGCAAATCCATGATATCTTCACGGCAGCCAGCAAGCCCTTCTATCAAGCAAAGCACCCCTATGGCCCCTGGGTCTGGCACAACACTCCACGATGTCTCTTCAACATACACGGCCCTGCCAAAAGCTGCCTTCATACCTTTCGTCGCTTCAACGCCAGCCCTGGCTTCCGCGACTGCGACATCGACGGGTGCCCCACTTGAAAAGCTCTCTATGAAAGGCTCAAGAGCATCCATCAATGTCCGATCACCTTGTCTTGCTGGTGTAGCCAGCTGCAGTTGCGAAAGTGCTGATTTTGCTGCAGCCGCCCACGTTTGAGCGTTAAGTTTCTCCTTCGACGCCGGCATCGATTTGATAGCTGAAGCAAAGGCCGCTAAGAAAATACTGAAAATGGCTCCAGAAGTACCGTCCATATTGTCTTCGATGACATTAGCAAGGCGGAGCATCGTCTGAGTGGCGTTGGAGCTGAGTTGTGTGGAATTGACGAAAGATAACACTGCATGCGCCCCTCGAGCGAGTGTCACCCCGCAATCACCATCACCGACAATAGTATCGAAATGTGTGATCTGAGGTTCGGCAGCAATTAGGTTTCCGCAAGC
>Ga0302140_10008883_pt1 | contig 12494 bp, 7 predicted proteins | sample I_Bog_E1_1_FD_202095 | JGI IMG/M metagenome (GOLD analysis project Ga0302140, IMG submission 202095) | Peat permafrost microbial communities from Stordalen Mire near Abisko, Sweden - I_Bog_E1_1 | ecosystem: Environmental > Terrestrial > Soil > Wetlands > Peat | place: Sweden: Abisko, Stordalen...
CCTTGTGTTCCTTGTGTTCCTTGAGGTCCTTGTGTTCCTTGAGGTCCTTGTGTACCTTGAGTACCTTGAGTTCCTTGGGTTCCTTGAGGTCCTTGTGTTCCTTGAGGTCCTTGAGTACCTTGAGTACCTTGAGTTCCTTGAGGTCCTTGTGTTCCTTGGGTTCCTTGGGTTCCTTGAGTACCTTGATGTCCTTGGTCACCTCTACGTCCTCTAGGTCCTTGATCGCCTTGAGGTCCTTGTGGCCCTTGATCGCCATCTTCACCTTCTTCGCCTCTAGGTCCTTGAGTACCTTGTGTTCCTTGAGTACCTTGTGTTCCTTGAGGTCCTTGTGTTCCTTGAGTACCTTGGGTTCCTCTAGGTCCTTGAGTACCTTGAGGTCCTTGAGTACCTTGAGGTCCTTGAGTACCTTGAGTACCTTGGGTGCCTTGAGTGCCTTGAGTGCCTTGAGTACCTTGAGTACCTTGAGTTCCTTGAGTTCCTTGAGATCCTTGAGGTCCTTGAGATCCTTGAGTTCCTTGGGTGCCTTGAGTACCTTGAGTTCCTTGAGTACCTTGAGTACCTTGAGTACCTTGAGTTCCTTGAGTACCTTGAGTACCTTGAGTTCCTTGAGTTCCTTGAGGTCCTTGGGTTCCTTGGGTTCCTTGAGTTCCTTGGGTGCCTTGAGTTCCTTGGGTTCCTTGAGGTCCTTGAGTACCTTGAGTACCTTGAGTACCTTGAGTACCTTGAGTACCTTGAGTACCTTGAGTACCTCTAGGTCCTTGTGTTCCTTGGGTACCTTGAGGTCCTTGTGGTCCTTGAGTACCTTGAGTACCTCTAGGTCCTTGTGTTCCTTGGGTACCTTGAGGTCCTTGTGGTCCTTGTGGTCCTTGTGTACCTTGTGTACCTTGAGTACCTTGAGATCCTTGAGTACCTTGAGTACCTTGGGATCCTTGAGTACCTTGAGTACCTTGGGATCCTTGAGTACCTTGAGATCCTTGAGTTCCTTGAGATCCTTGAGTACCTTGAGTACCTTGAGTACCTCTAGGTCCTTGTGTTCCTTGGGTACCTTGAGGTCCTTGTGGTCCTTGAGGCCCTTGAGGGCCTCGACGACAACCGCAGTGATTTTTGTCCATTTCCTCTAGTAAACCTAATAGGCACATATCATCCTGCTTATTATCACATATTACATCATCATTTTCTTCACAAAAATGCTTTTTTCTTTTATCATCATCATCGGAATAAATATTGTATCCCACAATATATCATAACCTCCTTTAAAACAAATAGTATATTATTATATACCATGTTATTACATAGTATGGTTGGTGTCGTAATATGTTACAAATTGGGCGTATTCGGATTCATAGAATGTTGATAAAAATACAAACTTTAAACGTATATTACTGGAACAGAAATAAATATAAGTTTATAACAATATGTAATATAAATAAACGGATCATATAATAAATGATTTTTGTAATATAGTTGGATAGGTTAAAGAATATATTATTTAAAATAGGATTTAAAAGTGTAGGCAAAAATGTATTGATTAGTAAAAATGTTCTATTTATTCCGCTGAACACATACAAATAAAAAGTAATATAAGAATAGATGACTAATCCAATGAATAGTTAAAATAGTAATGTAACAGGATGCCCTGTTATTTTATGTAAGCGGATGCGTTCTACTACCTAATAGTACATTAAAAGAAGGAACAGCTATAGGTGCAATGAGCTTAGTTAATAAATCCACTGAAGAATAGGGAATGTATGTAGGTGTTCCAGCTAAAAAATCAAGAATAGAAGTAGAAAATTATTAAAATATGAGGGGGGAAATGGTTAGTGTCAAAAACAGGAAAGAATGAATTTTATGAGGAATTTTTAAAGATTTGTAGTGAAGTATCAAATGATGAGATAAAGAATAATATTCATTACATTTATCCAATGGCTTATATCGCTAGGAAATACAATCTTAAAAGTTACGTACAATTAGGAATTAATAATGGAGAAAATTTCTTACCGATGGCATATACATTTGCTCAAAATATGGGATTCTCTTTTGGGGGAGCAATTAATATGTGTGAAACTACATATAATGATATGATTTTGCGTAAAGAAAAATTAGGGCTATCACCATATTCTAATATAATCAATAATCCAAAAAATGAAATAATACAAGAAATTCGTAATCGAGTTATATCAATAGATATGTTATATATAAATTACAATTATAGTAATGGAATTTTAGATAATAATATAGATCAGTACCTACAATTATTGAATGATAGCGCATATATAGCTTGCACTAATTTGGACCAAATTAGTAGAGAGCGAATTATTAATTATGAAGAGAATAGTAATAACAGTGAGTCAGTGAAAAAAATGATGCTTATTATCAGCATTAATGATTTTGAAATATATATAAAAACAAATCAATCTATTAAGCAACTGAATTTCGTTAATGCTGTAAAAAAGAAATTAGAACATCTAAGTAACAAACTATATAATAATGAAAATAAAATTGAAACAGAAATCCCTAGAGTTTTAGTAGGGGTACTTACGTATAATCACGAAAAGTATATAAAAGCGTGTATAGATGGTATTTTAATGCAAGTAGGTAACTTTAAATTAAAAGTTATTATTATTAATGATTGTTCCTCTGATAATAGTCACGAAGTTATTAGTAGAGCTATTGAAAGTAATAGAAAAGATAATATAGAAATTGAGTATATTCATTATGAAAAAAATAAGGGCTTGATAGAAAATTTAAAAACTATTGTTCACTTAGCAAGGAATTATGATTATTTGACTTTTTGTGAGGGAGATGATTATTGGTTAACCTTAAACAGAATTGAAACTCATATTAATTATTTGAAAAAGCATCCTGAGGTTGGTGTATCGTTTAATGAGATAAAATTATACTATAATGATATTAATATAATGCATGATTGTGACATACAAGAGAGAATAGATGAAGGTATATATAGTTGTGAAAGTCTAGTTTCATGGAATTATATAGGTAATTTTTCATGTTGTTTTTACGATGGCACTCTAATGAGTAAAATTCCGGATGAATTGTTTGATATGTTTACAGTGGACTGGATGTTTAATATTTACTGTGCGACAATGAGCGAAATTGGATTTATAAAACAACCAATGACTGTTTATAGAATACATAGTCAGGGTGTTTGGAGTGGATTAGGAAGGATTAATAGTGCAAGACAATTAATAGGTTATATTGATGAATATAATAAGTTTACCGATTTTAATTATGATCAGTATTTTACGAGGATGAGAGATTTAAATTTAATAAAAGAAAATAACCAATATGTAGAAAGTTTAAATCTTATTATCATAGATGATGTATTCCCAACTACACATAGTGGATTTAGATATCAAGAGTTTACAAGTTATTTAAAATATATTGAAGGAACAAAAATATTAACGACAGGAATGACATTACCTGTATTATCTGAAGTAAGTTTATCAGAGATCTTAATAAATTATAAGAGAAAGCATACCAAATTTGGAGGCAAAGTATTTAATTTTGATGGTATTTGGAGACCAGTAGAATGTAGATTGTTATATTTTACTTTTTTAATTAATGCGTACTCATGCTTAAAATTTGCTGAGGAGAATAAAATACCTTTTGTATTTACGCTATATCCAGGTGGGGGATTTGCCCTAGATAACGTACAGTCAAACACATTATTGAAGAGAGTTTTAACATCTTCATGCTTTAGAAAAGTTATTGTGACGCAGCAAATTACTTATGATTATTTGGTTAAGAATAAGTTTTGTCCAAAAGAAAAAATAGAATTTATATTTGGTGTTGTTATGCCGTTAGAGAAAATAGAGCTAGCAGAAAAATGTCAAAAAAAACATTATGGAATTAATAAAGATACTCTAGATATATGTTTTGTGACATATGAGTATATAGGTTATGATAAGGACAAAGGATATGATGTTCTTGTTGAAGTAGCCAAGGAATTAGTAAAGAAACATCAAAATATATACTTCCATGTAGTAGGATTAGTTGATGAAAGCGTAATAGATATAAGCGAAATAGAAGATAAAATAATATTTTATGGAAAGAAGGATGAAGAATGGCTTAACAATTTTTTTGATGACAAGGATATTATTTTAGCTCCTAATACTCAAGGTAAAATGTTTAAAGGCTCCTTTGATGGTTTTCCAACAGGTTCGTGTATAGATGCAGGATTGCAAAAAGTTGCCATTTTATGTACGGATGAATTAGGACTCAATGTAGGAAGATTTATAGATAATGAAGAGATAGTCATAATTCCACATGATAGCAAAAAAATTGTTCAACGAATAGAGACATTTATGGATAACCCAAAAAAATTACAAAGCATAGCTGAAAAGGGGCAAAAAAAGATTATAGAATTATATAATTTTGAGGCACAAATAAAACCACGTATTAGATTATTAAAAGAAGAGATTAGTAAACCACTCATATGATCATAAAAAGATAAATGCTGTATCAGTTATGAAAAAGGTTAAATAAGAAAAAAATTTTTAGGTACCTCCCTTTTGTTGTTCCATATAATGGTAGTAATGAATTTTTTAAGAAAAAACAGAAGTTTATATATCAAGGAGGAGATTTATGAAATTTAATTTTGAAGTTTTGCCTTATTTAATAAAGGAACCTACAATAATATATGTAGACTTACTAAATCGAAAAGAAAAATACCCATTAGCATGTATGGGACGAGATAGCTATATTTGGAGAGGGTTTATTAATACAGGATTAGAATTTACAATTGATAGGGGATATACTACTCATAATGTTCAGATTGGAAGTTTTAATTCCCTAGCAGCAGGTATAGAATTTTGCATGGGAATAAATCATGCATATTCAAACTTATGCATGGGGGTTTCAAAATTATTTGATGACAAACCATCTGCTTCTAGCTTTAATCAAAAAGGTCAAATTATTATACAAAATGATGTTTGGATAGGACATAATTGTACGATTATGCCTGGCGTCATAATTCATAATGGAGCTGTAGTTGCCGCAAACTCTCATGTTGTTAACGATGTTCCTCCATATGCAATTGTAGGAGGAAATCCAGCTAAAATTATAAAATATAGATTTAGTCAAGAATTAATTGATAAACTTCTTACTATACAATGGTGGAATTGGAGCAATGATGAAATTAAAAATAATATTAAATATTTTAATGAAGATATTGCAAAGTTCTGTGATACCTTTTATGAAAAATATAAAAATGAAAAAGAAAACATTAAAAAATATGAAATAGATAAATCAAAACACAACTTCTTATTTTTTGTAGATTTTACTGAACACTATAATATATTTGAAAGGGTATTTGAACAATTTATAAATAAGTATGAAGACAGTTCAGATTGTCAATTAATATTATTTATAGATAGAAATTTTGCTAAGGAAAATAGTGAACTAATAGATAATTTTAATAAGTCTGTAGAATATAAATCTAAGAAAGCAAATGCTTTATGTAAATTAATTATCTGTATAGATGATATTGGTAAAAGTAGAAGCTTATTCAAGGCTGTTGATTATTATATTACAAATAGAGCAAAAGAAACTGTATTGTATTCAGGTTATGCTGATGAGTTTAATGTGAATATAATTTCAGGAGTAGATACATTCATTTTTCATTAAAAATATATTATTACAGTAAATAGTTTTGTTTTCACACAAATCTATCTACTGTCTCTCAAAAAATTATTTCGAGGTTTAACTACTTAATCTTATATTATATTGTAGTGTTCTAAAGCATATTCAATTCCATCTTCTTCAATATCTTTTGTAACAAACGAAACTAATTCAAATAGTAATGGATGGCTATTACCCATAGCAATGCTATTTTTCACATATTCAAGCATAGACAAATCATTAGTGCTATCGCCAATTGCATATGTATTTTCATGAGGAATATCTAAGTAATCTATTAAATATTTTATACCAGATGCTTTTGAAAATTCTAATGGAACTAATTCATAAAAATTTTCATCACGATGTATAAATTCAAGGTCATTTTCAAATTTCTTGTGAAAAGCCTCAAAGTTACTATATTCATTAGTCCAAATAACTAATTTATCAAAGTCAATATCAGGGTCATCAAAGGTTTGTCCCTTATAAAAACCTATTTCTGTATGGCGCTCTTTAATCCTAATTACCTCTTCAGAATATATATTCATATCGTAATAAACGCCCTTTTTACCTTCTAATATTGCATCAATATGATATTCTCGCAATTTACTCACAATCTGTTTTGATAAATTTGTACCTAGACTTCTATAAAATAATTCTTCATTTTTAAAATTTATATAAGTACCACATCCGCATACATATCCATCAAAATTAAGTTCTTCAATGCAATCATCAATTTCTATAATGGGTCTACCTGTATTAATAAATACAAGATGGCCATTATCTTGTGCTTTTCTTATTGCTTCTTTAGCACTATCTGGAACTGTAAAAGTTTTTTCACTAAGTAATGTTCCATCAATGTCAAAAAATATCATATTAGGTTTCATTTTATTCTCCTTTCGTACTTGTCCATAATTTAAGTATTTTTACTTTAACATCATAGTTTTATCTTGCTAATTATACCTATTTTACAGAATCAACACAACGTTTGTATATTCTCTAAAACATAAAAATACCTTTATTATTAATGAGTCCTAATTCTCAAAACTTTACATATAATCACGTAATATAGTATAATTACAACAATAATTTAAAATTTCTGCACGAATACATTTAAAAATTAAAGAATAGAGGAAGGAGGATAAACATGGAATTTAATAGAGCACAAAGAAAAATAATTAATAGTAAACCCAATGGTCATATGTTAATAAAAGGTGTAAAGGGAAGTGGAAAGACTACTGCATTTATAAATAAGATTCCTACATTACTTAATAAATATTGCATCTCTAAAGATGATAGGGTACTTATAGCAATTTATAATGAAGAAAGTTTAAATAATGTATCATTTATTTATAAAAACATAGATGTTGAAAAATATCATCAAAATAGTTTTTTTGATGAAGATAATAGTGATAATTTAGAAATGAGTACAATAGATTCTTTACTGTATTATTATTTTAATGAATATAAAAAATCTAATAAAAAGAAAATAGATATTGCATCTATTACAGAGTGTGAAAATAAGCTTAAAGAAGCAATAAAGATTATAGCTAAGAAATATGAAAAGAAGAAGCTTAATATACTAAATATTGAGTTTACTGAATTTATACAAGAAGAAATTCAGTGGATTAAATCTTGTAATTATATGAAGCTTGAAGAATATAAAAGTGTTCATAGACCTTGTAGAGTAAGTAAAACAAGCAGTGCTGTACCTAAAATCCTTAGAAAAAATTCAAAACAAAGACAAGCTGTATATGAAATCTTAGTTGAGTATAATAATAATTTAAGAAAGATAAATAAAATAGATCCTCAAGATATGGCACTTATAGCTTTAGAAGAAGCACAAAAAAGTCCAAGTAAGAATTATACCCATATTTTTATAGATAATAGCCAAGATTTAACGAAGGTTCAAATAGAATTTTTAAAAGCACTATATCATGAAAAAACTTATTCAAGTATAACATTTATAGTTGATACTAAACAATATAATAATCCTTATGCTTGGCTTACAAAGGGGCGTTCTTTTGCTAGCTTAGGATACGATATGAAGGGTAAAAGTGTTTCTCTAAATACTATTTATAATGAAGAAATAGATAAAGAAATCAAAGCTGATAGAATAAGAATAACTGAGAAAATTGTACAAACACAAGATGGAACTATTCCAAAAGATGATTTAACTAATTCAGCTTTGACTTTAGATACCATTGAATATATAGATTTAAAAAGAAATGTATCTCATAAATTTATAAAAGATTCTGGATCAGTAGATGAAATTTATATAGAATACAGTGGAGCTCATGAAAAAGTAGAAGAGGTTCTAAGTATTCCAGTATTCAATGAAATTGCAGCAGGAAGTCCAATTCTTATGAATGATTCTATTGAAGATAACTATTTTTTGCCAAAAGAATGGATAAGAAAGACTAAAGATGTTTTTATTCTTAAAGTAAAAGGTGATTCTATGATAAATAAAAACATTTATGATGGAGATTATGTAGTAATAAGTAAGCAGAATATTCCAAGCGTTAGAGATGTAGTTGCAGTTGACATTGAAGGAGAAGCTACTTTAAAAACGTATAGAATTATGAATAGGAAAATTGTTCTTATGCCAGAAAATGAGAAGTATGAACCTATTCTTATAGAAGACCAACAATTTAGCTTTCTGGGAGTAGCCATTGGTCTTATTAAAAATTCACACAATTAATAAAAATCCTTGTAACAATTCATATAATTGCTATAAGGATTATTTATATCATTTTACAATTGATTATAGATAGCATAATCTTTAAAGTTTTATTAATTGGATTTTATACCAGCGGAACTCAAAAAGAAAATTGAGATGCTGATTTAAGGATTGATACAAGTAATTCTAAGTTATTTAGAGATGAAATATCTTTTAAAAATTAATTTGGTAAAATTATGAAGATTAAAAAGGAATGAGATAGAACAGTAACTTAAAACAAGTATATATTAAATTGCTGCTTTTTCTTTGGAAATTTCAGTTATAATTTGTAATATTTCATTCCAGCTATATGCTCTAATAATATTATTATTCAGTGGTAATCTATTGTAGTTTGTATCTATCAATATAACCTTAAATCCACTATTTGATAGCTCAATAGCATTGTCATAACTATCTTCTATAAAAATATCACAATCTAAATCATTTGCCTTAGGAACTTTATTATGAGTGCCTAAAACAAAAACTTCATCAAATGGAATTTCATTATCTAGTAAATATAGAAAAGTTACCAGTTCTAAAGATTTATCCCTAGCAGTTACAAAATAGATGTTATTTAGCTTATATAACTTATTCAATATATCTTTAAAATCATCCCTCAAAATTTGTTTACTATGAATTTCAATCTTAAATTTTTCATAGAATTCTAGATAATCACTTTCTTCAACATTAAGCACTTTAGCAATGTCATAGCATGTAACTTGGCTTTCATGGATATTGGAATTAAAATATTTATTAGCATAACTTAACCAATAATAAGGATCTGTTATAGTACCATCAATATCAATACAGATATTTAAATTTTTCATTTTTTTCACCTCCTTTAATAAATATTATATTCAATTAATATTAAAAATGAATTAATTCTAAGTTATATTTTAAAGTAATCATAAATCATGACTTAGAAATGATAATATAGCTTAGATAGGAGTTTAATATGTGCCTATTTTGTGTTTTTCAAAAAATTCATCTTGGAGTTGTTTATTTAGAAAGTATGGCGTTTTTTTACATATTGCCTGGACTTACTAACAGGCTTCTTAAAATGAGTGCTCTGATTTATGTAAAATATTGTGTTTATGATAAAGTTAAAATAAATATTAATGAAAATTCCTAGAATAATTGTTATAATTGTTCTAGGGATTTTTAGGTGTATAATGAAATTTATATAAATGTTAGATTCCAAAGAATATAAGTGGAAAAATAAAGGAGGATATTAATTATGGCTTTAACGCCAATGATGGTTGAATACATGAAGACTAAGGAAGAATACAGTGATTGTATTTTATTTTATAGATTAGGCGATTTTTACGAGATGTTTTTTGATGATGCGCTTACTGTATCTAGAGAGCTTGAACTAGTACTCACAGGCAAAAGTTGTGGACTTGAGGAAAGAGCTCCTATGTGTGGAATTCCACATCATGCAGCAGCTGCTTATGTACCAAGGCTTGTTAATAAAGGATATAAAGTTGCAATCTGTGAACAGCTTGAGGATCCAAAAGAAGCTAAAGGAATTGTTAAGAGAGGTGTTGTAAAAATAATTACACCTGGAACTTTTGTAGATTCTAATAGCACTCTTGAAAATAACAATACTTATTTAATGGCTATATATGAAAATGATGAAAAAATAGGTATAGCAATTTCAGATATAAGTACTGGTGAATTTAAAACAACTTCTTTTAATAATATAAAAATAAGCTTATTAGATGAAATTTCAAAGGTTTCACCCAAAGAAATCTTAGTAGATGAAAACTTAAGTGAATCTCTTATAGATGATATTAAAGGAGTAACCTCTGCATTTATATCTAAGAAAAGCTTTAATGAATTTTTTGTCACAAGAGAAGAACTTGTAGAACAATTTTCAGATATGGAAGTTGCAGGATTAACGAAGGAAAGAGAACTTGCTAGCTCAGTATTACTTAAGTACATATATGAAACTCAAAAAATGAGTTTAACTAACATAAATTTATTAGAGCAATATGAAATCATAAATTACATGACCATAGATGGTAATTCAAGAAGAAACTTAGAACTTACAGAAAGCATAAGAGAAAAAAATAAAAAGGGCTCTCTTTTATGGGTACTTGATAAAAGTGCTACATCTATGGGTGGAAGAACTTTAAGGAAATGGATAGAAGAACCTTTAATTATTAAATCTGAAATAGAAAAAAGGTTAAGTGGAGTTAACGAAGCATTTAATTCTATAAGCTTTAATGAAGATATAAGAACTTCTTTAAAAGAAATCTATGACATAGAAAGAATTGTAGGTAAAATTTCTAACAAAAATGTCAATGCAAAGGATATGTTATCTCTTAAAGCTTCCTTAGATAAAATTCCAGCAATTAAAGAACTTTTAAAATATGCAAAGTCTGATCTTTTAAAAGAATACTATGAAAACTTAGATGAATTAGATGATGTAAGAAGATTATTAGACTCCTCAATTAACGAAGAGCCATCTTTAAGTATAAAAGAAGGAAACATAATAAAGGCTGGTTATAATGCAGAGGTTGATGAATTAAGACAATCAAAACTACATGGCAAGGAATGGATTGCAGCTCTAGAAAATCGCGAAAGAGAATTTTCTGGAATTAAATCTTTAAAAGTTGGTTATAACAAGGTTTTTGGATATTACATTGAAATTACCAAATCAAATTATAACTCTATTCCGGAAGGAAGATATATAAGAAAACAAACTTTAGCTAATGCTGAGAGATATATAACAGAAGAACTTAAGGTAATGGAAGATAAAATCTTAGGTTCAGAAGAAAAGCTTATTAATTTAGAATATGCTTTATTTAATGAAGTGAGAGATACTATAGAAAAAGAAATTGCTAGACTTAAGAAAAGTGCTAAAATAATTTCAAATTTAGATGGTATATCTACATTAGCTTTAGTAGCTCTTGAAAATGATTATATTAAACCAGAAATTAATGAAGAGGGCTTAATTGAAGTTGTTGATGGAAGACATCCAGTTGTTGAAAAAGTAATAGGACGTGGAGAGTTTGTTTCTAATAATACTACGTTAAATCAAACAGATAAAGAGTTATTACTAATAACAGGACCTAATATGGCAGGTAAATCTACATATATGAGACAGGTAGCACTTATTACCTTAATGGCTCAAATAGGTTCATTTGTACCAGCCTCTTCAGCGAATATTTCAATCTGTGATAAGATATTTACTAGAATTGGAGCCTCTGATGATTTAGCTGGTGGTAAATCAACCTTCATGGTTGAAATGTGGGAAGTATCCAACATACTTAAAAATGCAACATCTAAAAGTTTAGTGTTATTAGATGAAGTAGGAAGAGGGACTTCAACATATGATGGGCTTTCTATAGCTTGGTCAGTTATTGAATATATAACAGGCAATGAAAAATTAAGATGCAAAACATTATTTGCAACTCATTATCATGAATTAGTAAAGCTCGAAGGAATCTTACCTGGCGTTAAGAATTATTCTGTAGCTGTTAAAAAAATGAAAGATAGCGTAATCTTTTTAAGAAAAATAGTTGAAGGCGGCGCAGATGAATCTTATGGTATAGAAGTTGCAAAACTTGCAGGGCTTCCAGAGGCTGTAATAATTAGAGCTAGAGAAATACTTTTAGGAATAGAAGGAGAAAATAGCTTTGATATTCATAAGGTAACAAATTGCGAAATTAAAGAAAGTGAAGTAGCATTAGATATTAATCCATCTAATGATGAAGTTATTGTTATTAAAACAGTTTCTGAAAGCAAGGGTGAATATGTAGAAGAAGTAAAATACGAAAATGAACCTTCTAATAAAGTTGAGAATAAAGAAGAAAATACACATAAGAAGCATAAGAATAAAGAAACTTCTAATAATATGCAGTTAGACTTTACTTTTATGGAAAAGGAAGCATTTCTTAAAGAAATAAGTGAAGTTGATATATTAAGCTTAAATCCTATGGATGCTATGAATACTTTGTATAGGTTAGTGGCTGAGGCTAAAAAATTAAATAATTAAAGAAAGTATGGGGGCTGGTTACGGCTCGCCCAATGTCGTCAACTTAAGATTTTATATAAAAATAAAACTTAAAAAATATAAAAAAACACTTGACAATATAGGAAATTTTTTTGAGCCTCCCAGTAAATATTACAT
>Ga0302140_10008884_pt1 | contig 12494 bp, 7 predicted proteins | sample I_Bog_E1_1_FD_202095 | JGI IMG/M metagenome (GOLD analysis project Ga0302140, IMG submission 202095) | Peat permafrost microbial communities from Stordalen Mire near Abisko, Sweden - I_Bog_E1_1 | ecosystem: Environmental > Terrestrial > Soil > Wetlands > Peat | place: Sweden: Abisko, Stordalen...
CGCGCTCGCCCCTGCCAGTGTCAGCGACGAGCAAGCTTCACTTGATTGGCTGCGTCAGCATGCAATCCCCATCCAAACTGTCGAGGCGGGCCACGGCTTCGCAGACTTGCAGCCTCTCAATAAGGTGGTTGGCGACGCAAGAATCGTCGAGCTGGGCGAGGCTACCCACGGCACACGAGAGTTCTTCCAGATGAAACATCGCATGGTTGAATACCTGGCCAGCCAAAAGGGATTCACCATCTTCTCCATCGAAGCCAACATGCCGGAAGCATACCGGCTGAATGACTATGTCCTCAACGGCGTCGGCGACCCAAAGCAGCTCCTCAAGGGCATCTATTTCTGGACCTGGGACACCGAGGAGGTCCTGGACATGATCCAGTGGATGCGTGAGCTCAATAAGGCGGGAAAAGGCCGAATTGAGTTCACGGGGTTCGACATGCAGTACTCGGCCGTGTCGGCGGAGATCGTGCGCAAGTTCGTTATGTCGATGGATCGTCCCTACTACGATGCGACTCTGAAGGAGCTGTATAACGACGTATCGGCTGCTTCGCCACAGCAGCAGCCTGCATTTGGAGTGGCCACGGCCAACTTTCCCGCGCAGGCTGCCTTAGGCAAGCATGTCACGCTCTCCGGCTACATCCGCAGCGAAGACATAGAGGGTGGCTATGCGGGATTATGGGTTCGCGCCGATGGCCCGCAGGGCTCACTCGCATTCGGCGACATGCACAACACGGGTGTGGTCGGGAAATCGGACTGGGCTCGCTATGAAGTCTCGATCGACGTACCGGCAAACGCAACCAATATCTACTTCGGCGTATTGAATACCGGAAGCGGCAGCGCCTGGTTCGATTCGTTGAAGGTTGACATCGGCAGCGTTCCCTACACTGACGACACAGCTTTCGATCTTGGCTTCGAATCGACTACACCGCGCGGCTTCCATACCGGAGGCGAGGGCTACGAAGTTGCCCTCGATTCGACCGTAGCGCAAACCGGCAAGCAGAGCCTGCGCATCAAGCGCCTTGGGCCTCCGCCGCCGTCGGCAGATGCGATCGCCGCAGGCCATGCGCTGGTGGATCGATGCAGCGCGGTCGTGGATTATCTTGAGACCAATCGCTCGCGCTATCTTCAGGCGGGATCAGCCCCGAAAGACCTGGACTGGGTTATCCAGAATGCTCGCCTGGTTCTCCAATTCGCTCAGCTCAAAGCCGGCGTCAAGACCCGCGACCAGAGCATGGCCGACAACGTGAAGTGGATCGCCGACCATAACCCCGATGCGAAAATCGTTCTCTGGGCACACAACGGGCACATCTCCAATACCGGCTACCCAGGCACCAGTTCCATGGGCAGCTATCTCCGCAAGATGTTCGGCAGCCAGCTCGTGAACTTTGGGTTCGCCTTCAATCAGGGATCGTTTCGCGCGTACGATCAGGTGAGCCAGGTGCGTCCTTTCACTGTCGACCCTGCGCCCGAAGGCACATTGGACCGCACCCTGGCCGCGGTCGGCATTCCTCTTTTCGCGGTCGATCTTCGCCAGCTGCCGAAGCAGGGCCCCATTGCACAATGGTTCTCGAACACTCCCAAATCGCGAAGCGTCGGTGCCGCTTATAGCGACAAGCTCGCACCCTACCTGTGGACCACCGACCCCGCCAACGCTCAATTCGACGTATTGTTGTTCGTTGAGAAAACTACGTCAGCGCATCCGAATCCATAGCGCCTTTTGCCCAAACCACGAAACCTCGGTGCCATCGCACCCGCTCATCCACGCCTGAACCATTTCCTGCATCGCTCGGTCGAAATGCCAAATCCTATTTGCGAGAAGGAACAGTGGAACTTCGTCCGCTGCTCGTTCGTCTCATAACTCGGATTCGAGACATTAACCCAAGTAACTCTGGAGCTATCTCATGAGCCAAACTCAACTCATTACAGCAGCGGCCGCAGGCAAATTTACCATTGGCGGCGACCTCACCATCAACCGTCTCGGTTACGGAGCCATGCGCATCACAGGTCCGGGCATCTGGGGCCCTCCCGCTGACAAGCCCGCTGCCCTCGCCACCCTGCGCCGCGCCGTTGCACTCGGTGTGAATCTCATCGACACCGCTGACTCCTACGGCCCCGGCGCCTCGGAGGAGTTGATTGCCGAGGCGCTCTACCCCTACCCCGCCGGCCTGGTCATTGCCACCAAGGGCGGATGGGAGCGCCCCGGCCCCGGACAGTGGACCCACAACGCAAGCCCCAAGCACCTCACCGCGGCCCTCGAAGGCAGCCTGAAACGCCTTCGGCTCGAGCGCATCGACATTCATCAGCTTCACGCGCCAGATAATGCCACCTCTTTCGAGGCTTCTGTGGAAGCGCTTGCGAGGCTGCAAGAACAAGGCAAAATCCGCCACGTCGCGCTCTCCAACGTCACCCGCGAACACATCCAGCGCTCACGCGCAATCGTCCCCATCGTCTCCGTGCAAAACCGCTACAGCTTTGCCGACCGCGAATACGATTACGTTGTCGAGTACTGCGAACAAAATGGAATCGCATTTATGCCATGGGCGCCGCTGGGCCAGGCAAGAAAGGCGCACGAGGCAATTGAGAAAGTCGCCGACGAACTCCATGCAACTCCGCTCCAGATCGCTCTGGCGTGGCTGCTCAAAAGGTCCAAAGTCATTTTGCCGATTCCCGGGACGTCTTCGGTCGTGCACCTCGAAGAGAACATCGCCGCAGCCGGCCTTGAATTGCCACAGGCCGTGTACGACGAGCTTTCAACCGTAAGCCATCCGCCGATAAGCCTGCGCACCTGAGGCGAAGCTTCGGCTGGCGAAGGGATTGCAAAATCGCTCCCCCTGCGTCGATGTAAAATTGCCACACATCCGGAACCGGCACGGCCAAACTCGCTCCGTCGTGCCGGCAATCTCAAGATCAACCCCAGGTAGACCAAAGGAATCAACTCAATGTCTCCATGCAGGGAATCGATGCTGCGGGCCGCCGCGGCAACCATCGCACTTTTCAGCGCTTGCAGTGCAACTGGTTTGGGACAGCAGCCTCGCCAATACACTGCTGAGGACTACGCCAACGCCGAAAAGTTCATGAGTTACAACGTCAATCCCCTCGTCTACAAGGGCATCGTCCATGCGCAATGGATCGACGGTGAGCGCTTCTGGTATCGCGACGCCGACTCAACCGGTGTGTCCTATACAGTGGTCGATGCAGCCAAAGGCACACGTGCTCCAGCCTTCGACCAGGTAAAGCTTGCGGCTGCGCTCAATGCCGCTTCGAACGGCGCAATCAAAGACAATGCGAGGCACCTTTCCCTATCGGAGTTATCCCTGACCGAGGCCGATTCCGTTGCCGCGTTCAGCTATTCCGGCGTGCCCTATCGATGCGACCTCCAAGCCAGTTCTTATGTGTGCAAGAGCCTTATTCCCGTCGATGCGCAAAAGTCATCCGGGCATTCTGAGAAGTCGCCTCCGCTGACGATTTCGCCCGACAAGAAGCTCGGCGCATTCATTCGGAATTGGAATCTCTGGGTCCGCGATCTATCTACAGGCGTCGAGACCCAGCTCACCACCGACGGCCAAGAGGATTACGGCTACGCCACCGACAACGCCGGCTGGAGAATGTCTGACGCAGCCATCCTGCTGTGGTCGCCAGACTCGACAAAGATCGCTACGTTTCAGCAGGATCAGCGCAAGACCGGCGAGATGTATCTGGTTCCCGTCGTCAACAGCCATCCAACATTGCGCGGCTGGAAGTACCCTCTGGTCGGAGACAAAGATGTCACCATGATTGAGCGCGTGGTCATCGACGTCCACTCGCACAAGCTTGTCCGGCTCAAGATGCCTCCCGATCAGCATCGCGGCACGTTGTGCGACGACGTGGCTTGCGATGTGCCCACCTGGGGCGATGTGGAATGGAGTCCAGACGGAATGCACATTGCGTTTGTCTCCACCTCGCGCGATCACAAACAGGAATGGCTGCGCGAGGCCGACACGACTACCGGCGAAGTGCGGGAAGTTATGGGAGAAACAGTCCCGAAGTTCTATGAAAGCGGCAACGAGAAAATCAACTGGCATTACCTGCCGAAGTCGAATGAGATTCTGTGGTTCAGCGAGCGAGACAACTGGGGTAACCTATACCTCTACGACCTCGCCACCGGGAAGCTGAAGAACCAGATTACTCACGGCGAAGGCAATGTAACACAGGTGCTGTATGTGGATCAGGCCACGCGGACGATTTACTTCGTGGGCGTAGGGAAGGAACCGGGCCGTGACCCTTACTTCCGCCATTTCTATAGCATCCATTTCGATGGCACTGGCCAGACCTTGCTAACTCCTGAAGATGCCGACCATAACATTGAAGTTTCAACAGATGGCAGCTACTTCGTCGATTCCTACTCCACCCCAACTAAGCCCCGCATCACATTGGTCCGCACCAGCGCCGGCAAGACAGTAATGGAAGTGGCCAGGCAGGATATTTCGAAGCTTCTCGCTTACGGCTGGGCGCCGCCGACGCCCATCAAGGTGAAGGCGCGCGACGGCGAGACCGATCTCTATGGCCTGATGTTCAAGCCCTCTCATTTTGACGCTTTTAAAAAATACCCAATCATCAACAACGTCTATCCTGGCCCGCAGACAGGCTCGTGCGGGAGCCGCGAATTCTCGGCAGCTCATCGCGACATGCAATCTCTTGCCGAGTTGGGATTCGTTGTCGTTTGCATCGACGGCATGGGCACGCCGTGGCGCTCCAAGAGCTTTCACGAGACCTACTATGGCAACCTCGGCGATAACACCATTCCCGATCAGGTAAGCGGCATGAAAGACCTGGCGGCGCAATTCACATTTATCGATCTCAATCGCGTTGGCATGTACGGCCACTCAGGCGGCGGCAACGCAACGGCAGCGGCCATGTTTGACTACCCTGACTTTTTCAAGGTGGGCATCGCCGAGAGCGGTAATCACGATCAACGCAACTACGAAGACGACTGGGCAGAGAAGTGGGCCGGTCTGGAAGTGAAGCAACCCGACGGCACAAGTAACTACGACTCGCAGGCGAACCAGAATATCGCAAAGAATTTGAAAGGCCACCTGCTGCTGGCGCACGGCACCATGGACGATAATGTCCCGCCGAATAACACCTTGCTGATGGTCGATGCGTTGATCAAGGCGAACAAGGACTTCGACCTGCTGCTCATTCCTAACGTAGCGCATGGTTACGGCGCGGCCACGCAATACATGACTCGCCGCCGCTGGGATTACTTTGTTCGATATCTTGCCAACGCCATTCCACCTACCGAATATGAGATGAAACCCTGGACCGCGATACAGGCAATGAATCGCAGTGGACCCACCGCACAGGATGGTACCGAGAATGATTTTCGGGACGATCTCGAACCCTGAGAGTTAAGCTTCTTTTCCATTCGTCTTTCGATCTTGCCTAAGTCAACAATCACAAATGCAATCAGCAATCTAATACCCATGTACCGCATATTGCGCAGAATGGTACATCAAGCCAGGTTGGCGCTGGCATTTAAAGTAGATTCTCTGTATCCTGAAGAGGATGCCCCGCAGGTTGGCGGCCAATCCACCGAAGGAGATTCTAAATGGCAGATACAGTGAAGAAGACAAAAGCACCCGCGAAACCACGCAAGACCTCAGCGAAGAAAGAAAAAGCTCCACTAACAGCAACGCGTCCCTCGTTCCCTTCTCGCGAAGAGATCGAAAGGCTTGCACAGAGTTACTGGGCGCAGCGCGGTTACCAGGATGGATACGCGGAACAAGACTGGTTGCGTGCTGAACAAGAGCTGCTCAAGATGGCTTCATAACATTTTCTCGATTGTGTAAGTTACTGGGGATTCCCCCGTTTTCTGCGAATCGCCTTTTTTTGCGGGCAGGGTTGGATATTGCCATGCGAGCATTGCGCGGCAATAACATTGCGATAACTGAGGCTTATAACTCCGGATAACTTCTGTTGCGCATTGCGCGCCGCAGCAAGCGGAGCCACACCTTGTGCTACGCGAGCAACTCCCTGGATTGCGCCGATGACAAGTTCGCGATCCATATCGGCACAGACACCTTCGGCGGTTCCATTCGCAAACGGAACCGCCGAACTTTGCCCGTTCCAAAAATGTTCTGAAATCGCGGCGATTCTTTTCAGTTCATCTCATTGTAGACAACGGTGCGCGGTGGGGGAACTCGCGTCAATCCGTCGAGCAACTCTCTCATGTTCATCAACAAGTCGCCGGAATCGCTCCGCAGCGTAGCATCTGCAAAATAGTCATAATTGCCGTGATGGCCGGCGATCGAGACCACTTGCGTGCTGCTGCCGCAGGCCCGAATAGAGCGCGTCAATCTCTCCTTGTCTTCGGCGGAAAGGCGATGGCCCAGCAGCACCAAATCGAAATCACCGGCCTTGAAGTGATTCATCGCGTCGCGAATCGTTGTAGCCGGCACAAAGAAGTATCCGGCCGTGTTCCACATCGACCTTTCAGCCGCCAGTTGCCATGAGTCCATGCCGACAGCAAGCACAACAGTAACGCGCATAGATGCCTCCAGAAATGAATTTCGTGAGATCGCCGCTCTGGGATGAATTGCGGCACAACGTGAATCACTGAGGCAAAGATAGCTTTGTTTTGAGCCACAGGATGTGATTTAGCTCACTCTGCGCTCATTTTTCCATGATTTCCAAGTTGGCCAGTTTGGCAGGCGCGGCCTCTTGTACTCGCAAAAGCACCTGCATTCCGGCGCAAATTCACAAGGCTCGACCCGCTGGATTCCCGCAGGGCGCAGGAACCGCGAACGCTGGCCTCACCCAGGCCACAAACCGAATCCTCTACCGCACCTCGCCGATATAGACCCCATACGGGCCCAGCCGGATGGCGTCGAGCCGAACCGGGTCTTTCCCTCCCGGCGTCTTCAGCAGTGTCTTCAAGCGCCTGGCCTGCATCCCCGCTTCGCTCGCCGCCAGGCTCACCGTTTGCGGCCCAGCCGTAAAGTTCACAGCCACCACCACCTCTGCTGTTCCATGCGCCTGGCGCATCCAGCTCAGCACCTTGGCGTTTTCTGTATCCAGCATCAAATTCTCACCACGAGCAAACGCCGGGTTCGTCTTTTTCAACTGAATCAGGCTCCGATACCATGCCAGCAGCGAGTTCGGATCGTTCTTCTCGGCCTCGACGTTAATCGCTGCGGCGCTCTTTGGAACCGGCAGCCATGGCGCACCCTGGGTGAATCCCGCGTTTGCGCTTCCATCCCACTGCATAGGCGTACGCTCGCCGTCGCGCCCTTTCTCTTTCGGCCAGCCGGTGATCCCGATCGGGTCCTTCACGTCCGCTTTCCGCTTCGGGGGAGTGGTCCTCATCCCGATCTCGTCGCCATAGTAGAACAGCGCCGCCCCACGGCTCGCGAACAGCACGGTCGCAATCGCCCGCTGAATATCGGTGTCGTGAATCCCGTCTCCATAGCGCGCGTCCAGCCGCGGCTGGTCGTGGTTGTCAAACAGCAGCAGCGGCGTGTTGTGCCCAATCTGCGTCTGCACATCGATCAGCTTGCTGCGAAACGCCGTCACATCCAGCTTGTTGATAAACGCTAACTGCGTGTCCATGGGCAAATGGAACTCGGGCTTGTCCACCGGCCCGTACATCTCGGCCAGTTCGGCGATATTGTCCATGTAAGTTTCGCCGATCAGTACTCGCGTTCCGGGAAACCCGGCCGTGTTGAATGTGTCCGCATGCGCCCGCATCTCCTGCATTACGGGGTGAACGCCGGGCAGATTGTCGGTCTTCGAGTTATCCAGCACCGGGTCGCCAAACGCATTGATTCGCGGCTTTCCGTCCTTGTCCAGCAACAGTCCCTCATCCGTAAGATTCGGGTCCTCGAACAGCGTGGTAATCGCGTCGAACCGGAATCCGCCCACCCCGCGCTTCAGCCAGAACCCGATTATGTCCTTGAACGCCTCGTGGACCTTGGGGTTGTCCCAGTTCAAGTCCGGTTGCTGGATATAGAACTTGTGATAGTAGTACTGGCTCGTCTTCTCGTCCCACTGCCAGGCCGAGTGTCCAAAAAGCGATTGCCAGTTATTTGGCGGCACACCCTTGTCAGTTGCAGTTTGGCCTTTCCCATCGTGCCACATATACCAGTCCCGATAAGGGTTGTCCCGCGACGAGCGCGATTGGCGGAACCACTGGTGCTGGTCCGACGTGTGGTTCATCACCATGTCCATCAGCACGCGAATATGCCGCTTGTTCGCCTCCGCCACCAGCCGGTCGAAGTCCTTAAGCGTTCCGTACTGCGGATCAATGCTTTTGTAATCCGATATATCGTAGCCAAAGTCCACCTGCGGCGAGGGATAAACCGGCGTCAACCAGATTGCGTCCACCCCCAGATCCTTCAGGTAGTCGAGCCGCGCCGTGATGCCGTTCAAATCCCCAATGCCGTCGCCGTTCGTGTCCTGGAAACTGCGCGGGTATATCTCGTAAATCACGGCATTCTTCCACCAGTCCCGCTCAGCATCGGCACTGCCGGCTGTGGATCCCTTTGAAGAGGGTTGCGTCGATTTCTGTTGCAACTGCTGACCTCCCGCGGTAATCGCCGCAGCCGCCAGTGAAAGGGCCATGGCGCAGTTCACGATTCGTGCCGTCCAGTGCATTGCGTACTCCTCTTCTTGCTTCGCCGCCCAAAAAGCCGGCAATAGTGGGACGCAAGCCAAGCTATCACAATACCAGCAGCGACGGCCCGCTATTTTGCCGCCGGCCGCATCGTCCAGTCTTTCTTGAAATGCTCGAAGTCCACCCCAAACATCGGCTCCTCGCGAGTTCCACGAATCTCAATCGGAATCACCGTCCCGGCGCCGCGCTTCTTGAACAACCGGTCGGCCGGCTTTATCAGGATTCCTGCCACTCCACCCACCATCTGCGATACCGTCGCCTGTAGTTGCGCGGTCCCCGCAAAGTTCAGCGCGCCGCCTTCCATGCCATACGTGCCCTTCAATTGGATCAGCGCCCCATGCACCTTATAAATCAGCGACGGCAACGTGATCACCCCGCCGTCCATCTGGAAATCCCCCTCCATTGCCGACTCAACGCTCGCCGCATCCACCGTCTTTAAATCCTTGGGCCGCCCCTGGCCGCGCAGGCTCAGTTGCTTTATGTATCCCTGAATCTTTTCGCTCGTAAACTGCGCCCCATCCATAGCAAAGGTTCCATTCAGCTTGAGCCGCTCATGCAGGGGCAATGGCCCCGGCGGAATATGCAGAGTGGTCTTCACCGTTACCGCGCCCATCAGCAGCGGAGTCGGCGAATGACTGGTGAGCCGCAGAAAATCCTCAATCCGCGCCCGGTCCACGTGAACCGTCAGCGCTATGTCGTGTCCACCTCGCGTTTGCGCCCCCACCGCCATCACTCGCACAATCTGCCCCTGCGCCGTAAAGTGCGAGTGTCCCAGCATCGCATCCACAGGCGCAAGCCATGTATCCCCTGTGGTCACGTCCACTTTGGCATGAAACCTGGTATGCAGCTCGAGGGTGTTGCCGAAATGCGTAAGCCTGAAGTCCGGCGTTTCCGTCGTTCCATCCACCATCAGGTCGCGCAGCGTGCCCTGGTATTGCCCGTTCGAGTTGAGAATCCCGGCAATTCCCCTGAAGCTCGCAAGATTCGCGTTCTCAAATCGATAGTTCCCGCTGAGCGGGCTTTCGCCGGGGTCCGCAACCAACCAGGGCCCAATCTTCCCGGTGGTGTAAATCGTCCCCACTGGCCGCGGATTCGTCATCTCCGCATCGAACCCCATCTCGGTGCCCGCGGAAATCCCCGTCACCCGCAGGTGCGCAATCGGAATCTCAAGCGGCAACTTTCCGGGCTTGTTGGTCTCCAGCGTCAAGTGCGCCCCGGTGCATTCAACCGTATCCACAATCACGCTCAACAACGCCGCCCCGCCGCCAATTCCAGCACCTGCGTTTTGATAGGCAGTATGGACTACTGTGGCAGCCGATTCGCCGCCATGCCCAAAGTGCGACTGTGGCGGGAGATCGATATTCAGCCCCTTCAACTCCACCACCGAAATGTGAAACGGCTTGCCCGGCGCATAGTGAAGCGGCGCATGAAACTTGAACTCATCCAGCTGAATCAAAGGCTCGCCCGATCCTCCCGCCGCCTCACCGGTTCCATTCGCTGCGCTTCCCGGTACCATAACCCCGGCAACCTGGGCCGGCGGCCAGATTCGCAACCCCTTGCCGTTTGCCCACACCCCCCACGGCCCTCGCCAACCGCCGCCCAGCGCCATATGAAAGCCGTCCAGTTCCACTCGCGCATGGAATCGTTGCTCAAGTTCCGCCACAATCTGCGCGCGCAAGAACGGCTCAACCCGGTGCAGCGCCACGGCCACCAGTACGCCCGCGGCGGCCAATGTAGCCAGCAACACGCCCGCTGTCCACTTAAGCCACCGGCTTCTCCGCCCGAATGACGTACCCTTTTCCGCCAATCCCGACCTCCCGCTTGCAACCATTCTCGCAGAACATGGCCCCGACCTCTTCCCACAACCGACTGTTCACTCTTTCACTTTTTCACTCTTTCACTGTTTCACTCCATCGCCGCCCCCTGTCCATATAGATGCCCAATGCCGTAGACTTCTTAACACGGATGCAACCGCAAATTGAACATCTCGTAAAGTTGCAGGCAGTGGATCTGGAGCGTAGCCGCGTTACGCTCGCTTTGAAGGGTTTGCCGGCTGAGACTGCCCAGGCCCAGGCCGCGCTGGCAGCCGCCGAGCGCCAGTCGGCTGTCGCCTCCGATTTGCTCAGTCGCGAAGAGTCCCTTCGCACCCGGCTCGATCGCGAAATTGCAGCACATCGACAAAAGGCGGCGCGCTTCCGCACCCAACTTGACTCCGTGAAGACTCCAGAACAGGCCGCAGCCATCGAGCACGAAATCACCTTCGCGGCCTCAGAAGCTGAGCGTCTCGAAAATGAAGAGTTCGCCAGTCTGGAGCGCACGGAAGCGCAGGAAGCCGCTCTCGCCGCTGCCAGAGCCCAGGTCGAATCCCTTGCCGCCGCCCTCGATAAGACCCGCGCCCGCGCCGCCATTCGCCAGCAGGAGTACACCGCCGAGCTGGCCACGCTCAACGCGGAGCGCGACGCCCTCCGCCCGCTCATCGAGCCCGAGTTTCTCGTCCGCTACGACCGTCTCTCCGGCTCACGCGGCACAGGCCTTGCACGCGTCGATAACCAGCAATGCGTCGGCTGCCGCATGGGTGTGCGTCCGCAGATGTGGAACCAACTCCGCGAGGGCGAGCTGCTTACATGCGACAGTTGCGGCCGCCTCCTCTACTGGGATCCCGCCATGGCCCCGGCTCCCAAAGCCCCTCAACCCGCGCATACTCCCGCCGCACGCGCAAGAATCCCCAAATCCAACACCGCCGGAGCGTAGGCGCCCCGAGCAGCGCCTGGGCGAGGTGTTAGGGTATTCCTGACGGCCCAAATGCACAGACGAACCCGCAGAACGCTCTGGGTAGTGGCCGCGGTCCTGCTCACTCTGGCCGTGGCCATCTTCCTCCGCTCCAAGGCTCCGCCGGAAGCCGCCCGCCTGCTCCCCGAGTCTGAAGGGATCCTCTACATCAATCTCAAGCCGGCTCGCGCCTTCCTTCACAAAGACCTGAAGCCACCTCAACGCGTGCCCGAATACCAGCAATTCGTCGACGCTACCGGCATTGACTGGGAGCGCGACCTCGACCAGGCCGCCATCGCTATCCATCGCATGGCCGACCCCAGCGGCCCCAACGGCCCCGTCGCCTACTCGATGGTGCTGGTGGGCAAGCTCACCGGCCAGCGCCTCAACACATGGCTCGACGCCCACGCCGCCTCCCGCGAGTCCTACGCCGGCCACACCGTCTATTCCATCCCATCGGAAGGCCGGACCGTGCGAGTTGCACAAATCGGCTATGATATGCTTGCCGTCTCCAATTTCCCCACCACTGAAAAGATCCACTCCATGCTCGACCGCCATGCAACCGCCGCCTGGCCCTTCACCGATTCGACACTTCTGAACCAGTACTTCCACGAGGTTCCCCTGCTCTCCATCGCCTGGGGCGTTGGCCAGGTCGGCATGCCGTTTTCTGAGAGCGGCGCAATTAACATCTTCGGCTTTTCGCTGCCGCTTGAAAGCGACTCAACCTTCGTAGCCAGCGTCACTCCTGCCTTGTCGCTTGGCAACTTTCTCAACCTCAAAGTGGAGGAGATTGCCGCCACCGACCAGACTGCCGCGAGCCAGGCCGCTGCTCTCGAATCTCTGGTTACCCTGGCCCGCGCCTTCACCGCGCCACTGGCGGAAGACACTGCCAACAACGCCCTGAAACAACTGCTGAAAACGGCCGTTATCTCCCAGAAGCGGAACCGTGTCCAGGTTAACGCCCGCCTCTCGCCATCCCTTTTGGCCGGACTTGCGAACGGCGAGCCTTCCCAGCCTGCGTCCAATCTCATTCCGGACACATCTAAATAGACAGTTGGAAAGTTCTCCCCAATTC
>Ga0302140_10008887_pt1 | contig 12494 bp, 8 predicted proteins | sample I_Bog_E1_1_FD_202095 | JGI IMG/M metagenome (GOLD analysis project Ga0302140, IMG submission 202095) | Peat permafrost microbial communities from Stordalen Mire near Abisko, Sweden - I_Bog_E1_1 | ecosystem: Environmental > Terrestrial > Soil > Wetlands > Peat | place: Sweden: Abisko, Stordalen...
CCTTGGACGATACCTTTGCGCCGGATCGGTTGATTTCTATAACAACCTACAATATTTTGATGTGGATGCCGAAGCTGGAAAACGTGGTATCTACCACAGATACTGCATTGAGCGAGCTTCTGCCCACTCATGCGATGTTTTCACTACCGTCTCCCATATCACGGCTTACGAGAGCGAGCATCTTCTGAAACGCAAGCCAGATGGCGTTCTCCCTAACGGTCTTAATGTTACGAAATTCTCTGCCATGCACGAATTCCAAAATCTGCATCAACAGGCAAAAGAGAAAATTCACGATTTCGTTCGAGGACACTTTTATGGACATAATGACTTTGATCCCGAGAACACTCTCTACTTCTTCACTGCAGGTCGATATGAATACCGGAATAAGGGTGTCGACATGTTTATTGAGGCCTTGGCAAGATTGAACCACAGACTAAAGTCTGCCGGCTCGAAAATGACTGTGGTCGCATTCATCATTATGCCTGCACAAACACAATCTTTGACTGTGGAAGCATTGAAGGGACAAGCAGTGATCAAGTCGTTACGGGACACTGTTGATGTTATTGAAAGGGGTGTTGGTAAGCGAATCTTTGAGCGAGCTCTCAAATGGCACGATGGAGACCCAATGCCCGAATCGAAGGATCTCATTACCAGCCAGGACCGAATCCTTCTCCGGAGACGGTTATTTGCCATGAAGAGAAACGGTCTCCCTCCAATTGTCACTCACAACATGGCAAACGATGCAGAGGATCCAATTTTGAATCAGATCCGAAGAGTCCAGCTTTTCAACCACCCATCAGACCGCGTCAAGATTGTTTTCCATCCCGAATTCTTGAACTCCGCCAATCCAGTTCTGCCAATGGATTATGATGAGTTTGTGCGAGGCACACATCTAGGAGTTTTCTCCTCTTACTACGAGCCATGGGGTTACACTCCAGCTGAATGTACAGTAATGGGTGTTCCCAGCATCACCACCAACCTTTCTGGTTTTGGTTGCTACATGGAAGAACTGATCGAGAACTCTACCGATTACGGAATCTACATCGTAGACCGACGTATGAAGGGTGTCGATGATTCCGTCAACCAACTCACGTCCTTCATGTTCGATTTCGCTGGCAAATCCCGCCGTCAACGTATCAACCAACGGAATCGTACCGAGCGATTGAGTGACTTGCTAGACTGGAAAAGAATGGGCATGGAGTACGTCAAGGCGCGTCAACTCGCTCTCCGAAGAGCATACCCCGCCTCCTTTGACGGCGAAGAAGAAGACGACTTCATTCCAGGCGTCGAACAGAAGATCAGCCGACCGTTCTCTGTTCCGGGCTCGCCAAGAGATCGCAGTGGAATGATGACTCCTGGTGATTTTGCTAGCTTGCAGGAAGGTCGCGAGGGATTGAGCACCGAGGATTATGTTGCGTGGAAGTTGCCGTAAGTTCTGCATCCTTCACATTCTGGGGAATGTAGCTAACAGATAAACAGAGAAGAAGAAGATCCAGACGAGTACCCATTCCCGCTTACGCTGCGGACGAAGAGGCCGCAAGGCCCTACTAGTCCAGCTGAGCCAGCGCTGCCGATCACGAATGGTGGCTCGTGATAGCGAGCGCGAGTTGTAATGGCCGTTGAGCATGTGCTACTGGCGGGAACTTGGAGTGTTGCCGGGGTGAAAAGTGGAAAGTGAAAAGTGGAAGGAGAGGATACCTAATCATGTGATTGTACAAGACGTCGCGCTTTTTCCCTCGTTTTTTCCTCGTTTGCTTGAGCTGCGTGCATGATGCATTTGTTGTATTTCTTATTCGTTCTTTTGTCTGCATGCTGCGGATGAGACGGGGGTGGGAGGGTTGCTGAGAGTGTGGGCTGGGCTCCGGAGATAGGTGGATGCGCTTGGGGGAGAGGTGGGTCGTGTTAGTAGAGAGGAGTGGGTGGGAGAGATAGGTTGGGAGAGAGGGATGGATACTAGTCTGAGCAGAGCGCAGTTGATAAATAGCCAGGGGAGCCAGGGGAATTTATGTATTTGTGCTCTTCTTTTCCTTGTTGTAATGTGAAGTCTGTGTAAAATGTTCAACTTGTAGTGTCTTATTCTCCTGCTCCTGAAATGAGAGGCCCGGTGTTAATTTTAATTCAGCATATTTCTCATATCCTACGATTTCTGGTACACTGAATTAAGATATCATCTGATAACAGGACAAGAGAAAGTTCAGATGATATCCAAAAGTATATTCATATCTCATCTCATCTACTCATCAGACATACCGCTCTACCGCATCAACACAACCCCCTCCTCTTCCCACCTCTTCACCTTACTCGCGCCCCCTTTCATCGTCGTCCAACTCCCATCCCTCTCCCAAATCCCGGCCCGCGTATAATCCGCCGCCTCCGTGCCCTCCATAAACGCGAAACGAAAATACTCCCTCTCCCCCCTCCTCGGGTCCTTGCTCCACACAAAATGCTTATCGCTCTTAAACCCCTCATCCACATAGCCTCTAAAGCGTTCCACATCATTCACCAACACGCTAATCCCGTCATATGGCTCCGGGGGCGGGAGCCACGAGAAGCGAATCTCGGATGTGTTGGCGCCGAGTTGGATGGTAGGCGGCATGATGGAGGGGAGCGGCGAGTCGTGCTGTGCGTCGCCTTGTAATGCGGATGGTGTTTGTAAAACCGGGTCGAAGCCCCAGCGTGCGATGCCGTTTATGAAGAAGCCGATTAGGATCCCTTGGTAGAGGAGGGAGGGACGCGTCTGCATGCTTGTTCCGGGTAGCAAGAGGAGTGCGAGGATGTAGTGGTGGATTCGCAAGCTCAATCCCGGCAGGAGGAGGGAGGTGAAGATGCTGAGCAGGAAGAGCCCGTATAAGCCCAGGTATTGCAAAAGTCGCCCTTCGCGCTGGAAGAAGTAGATTTGCTTTAGCACGATGAAGAAGAGGAGGATTATTATGATGATTAGAGCTGTGATGGCGCCGGGTTGTTGCTTTAGGTCGTGGCTGTTAAGCCGTTGGATCGGGATCCAGCGCTCGAAGGTGTAGTTTGTTAGGCTACCTAGCCAGCAGCCGCCGAGCCAGAGGACGGTCTTCTCGATTTGGGCGGTTAGACCGGAGAGGATGCGGCGCACGCCCATGTGTTCGTACATTACGTATGCGCAGAAGAGTGCTGGTAAGAGCTTTCCTAGCAGATTGGAGAGGAGGGATGCTGTGTCGCCGGTGAAGGGCGGGTCTGATGCTAGTCCGACGTGGAAGAAGAGGCCGATGAAGATGCTGAAGAAGAAGACTCCGGGAGAGGTGGTGAAAAGGGATAGCATGACTGTGAATGTGAGCGAAACGAAGAGCAGTTCCCATCGTGCGTCCTTTGCTACGCATGTGACTTTGTTGTGAAAGGTAAATGAGGAGGGGAAGTTCGAATCGAAGGGTATACTGTCAATCCCATTCCGGCTTGAGTTTTGGAAGTTGGAGTGTTGGCCAACTAGGGACACAACTCCACAGCCACCGACTGTGTTGTCAATCACTCCAGCATGGATGGCCGCACTGCAAATGAATGAATCGCTTCGATAGATGGGTGTATCGTCATCTTCCGATGGTCCTCCGATAACAAGCGGTTGGTAAGAGATCTCTAGGTCACCAACAGCCCTCGGATTCCAGACCCATTGCCCTGCACAGTTCGCGGGACATCGAAATGCGAAGCCGCTTCCACTAAATGGTCGGCAATCGTTTCCATTCAGACCACATCGGTTTCCTGGGACCCAATATGTATTCCCGCACCCAATGTTGCCTGGCTTTCCCCATCCTTCTATTTCTGTGGCATTATCCCCGCCGTGCATTACCAGTGCAAAGGTCAGAACCCATAAGAAGTAGTATGCAACCAAGAGCAGGATCCTATGTCTTCGTTTGGGGACGTGTTTATCCAAAAGTCGAATCGGCGCTTCTTGTATGAATGGAAACAGTGGTTTGATTGTATGTATTTGAGGAATATCCGGTCCCTTGGCCCATCTCAATACCGCTTTGCTGAACTTCCGTACTGGTACAGGAACCCATTTCATGTATCGGTATGACCCTTGGTCTTGGATGAATCGCGGGGTAGGAGGAGAGCTGTCGTCCGAAAGCTCGTCCATAGGGAGCAGGTTCGTTTGAGTAAACTCGTCGATAGGGTCGTCTGGGTGCCCATCGAGCAACCTCCCCCTCTCTTCGTCGTCATTTCGAGCCATAATGCAAATCAAGAACTGTTGACTCGAGTCAGCGACCTCCGAGATACCCGGGACCAAACTCGCCTCTATATACTCAGCACATCTGCAAAGACAATTTTCAAGACTCCAAGGACATCGTTGCACGACCAATATCACCACCAAATGAGCGATTGAGGGGAGAGAGTAAACAAGCTGACGACTCGAGGAGCGCAGCTCCGCGAGACTTTATCCGTTCCAGAACGCCAAGGGTCCTGCAGAAACGTGGGTTGCCGATAGTCCCGCAGCGCCAATCGTTTATCGCTGAGTGCTAGTCCAAGGTGGGACTAGCCTATTAGTTTTAGAACCTTTCCTAATTCGAGTCTTTGACCCCAAAAACAGCTACACTTTGATACATATTTGCTTTCAGACTTCGACAAATTCCCCTCGACCATTGGATATGTGGATGACTTCCATGAGCTTGGGTCTGTTCATCTCAAGCACCCACGATAAGTTCTGAGGGTGCTGGCCTGCAGACAAACCAGCAATTTCACAACTTTCAAAATTTTATACTCAAGCATTCCCCGGCCACAAGAGGTTTCTAAAGCAGTATGGCAGCTACAAACGGATTTCCCGACAGAGCACGAAACATTGCGTTTGAAATTTTGAGCGGACCCGATGCAAACGTAGCTGGACCACGTCTTGGGCTGCTTTCCATTCAAGGCAGACACGAGATCGAAACCCCAAATTTCTATGCTGTCACTTCTAGAGGTGTTATTCCACATCTTACACCAGATGTCATATCTTCACATACGCAGATAGGCGGCGTTCATATGGCGTTAGAAGACTGTAAGTGATGTCAATATGATCACGTGACCCACGACTGACACCAACCAGTTGTAGAACGAGCAATGAGTGGCACGCCGCCCGTCGTGAATTGTCCTGGCCCATCACCTCTTCATAAATTTACAGCGCTCCCAAAGACGTTGCCTACTCTGCTCGCACCACGCCGTACCCCAGCTGTATCTGCTCCCAATGGGAACAGCAACAGTGCAATATCAATCTTCACTTCAACTGGCTTTCAAGTCCTCTCAAACAAGTCGTACATCTCATATGTGGAGGATCTCCGGCCAGATATCGTCATTGCTTTGGCTGACATTCCGTATGGTGCCTTGCCTGGTACAAAAAGAGTAGCCAAAATGGGAGATAGAACTCAAGAATGGCTGTCTCAACTCCTCAACGAAAGACGAGAAGAACAAGTTGTATTCGCTCCAGTTCTTCCGATTGATTATCTGGATCAAGCAGAATATCTGAATAATATCGCAGATGAGTTGGCGGGCGAAGTCTCCGGCCTCGCGTTTTACGATTCAGACCTTCTCCCCGATATTCCAGCAACCACAGCACTGGCAAAACTTCCACGGTTATCCCTCGACGAACCGTCGTCTCCAAGTCAGATACTAAGGCAGGTCTCCCTCGGTATGGATGTATTTACTGTCCCGTTCATTGGGTTCGCGACAGATGCTGGAATTGCATTGACCTTCCGATTCCCTCGTCCTCTGCCAACAGGCGAAGCAATTTTGAACGGTGTGGGCGCCCTGCAATTAGGAGTCGATATGTGGCCAGCAGTACACTCCACTTCCGTCACTCCGTTGGACACATCATGTACTTGCTATACATGCACCTCACACCATCGTGCCTACGTCCAGCATCTTCTCTCCGCGAAAGAAATGCTCGGCTGGGTATTACTTCAGGTTCACAACCACCACGTTCTTTCCGAGTTCTTCGCTGCAATCCGAGAGAGTATCAAAAACGGGACTTTTGTAGAGGATTGTGAAGGATTTGCGAAGATTTATGAAAGCGAGCTGCCTGAAAAGAGCGGCCAGGGGCCGAGAGTTAGAGGATATCACTTCAAAAGTGAAGGCCCGTCTGAGCCGAAGAAAAATAGGGCGGCTTGGGGGAACCTGGGTGGCGATGATCAAGACGTGAGCGGTGGATTGGTACCTGATGAGCCAGCGGTTGAACTCGAGGAGAAAGGCTTCGCCGAGAAAATGGAGGAATGATTCAATAACCAGCAAATACAAGCCTCAAAAGGCACATCCGCACACCAATACTTGTCTACCATATTTTAGGCGAGTAAGACTGGTCTTCTTGTTTGAATCCCCCCCCCCCAAATGCTAGCCCTAAGCTTCTTCATCTTGTATTTCCACCAACACTCCCAGTTTCCCCCTTCGTGGAACATGTGTCTCGGGCACCGAGACTTTCTCTCCAGTGCGAGCTGATATTGAGCACAGCAAGTGCATTCCAAGGTTGCTCTTCAACCTTCTCCATCTCCCATCTTCCCATCGGTGTTTGCTCCCATCTGGGGCAGGCTCCTATCGTATTGGCATGGTTTGGGGCCTCGTCTTGGCAGCCGTCATTTCTGTCGGTTTGCTGTCTTTCCTCTGGGGTCTCTTGTGAGCCCATTCTTGCAGATGACGAGTGAAAAGCTTGAAAAGTTTCGTTCGTGATTGGGTTGACTAAGTCTGAAATTAGTACCCATTGTTCAAGAACTAATGAGTTCATTGACCTTTTGCCGCTTGGAGAAACCAAAGTGAGAGTATAGGATCGCAAAGTTCATTCTTGTTACTCTCAAAGGGAAAAAACTCTACCATCTTATCAACCTAACATGATCTTGCAGTTTAGAACGATATCTATTTCTCAGAAGCGATTGGTCACCCGGCTCAGCCCCCAGCCGAACCGGATCTACTTTTCGAAGATTGCCCGATGCTGACTCCGATGGCTGATGGTAAATCTTTCCGCTCCTTACTTCCTTATTGGCGAATGCACTCCTTCGGTGAGCTCCACAGCTTGTGACACCTGCGGCTCCTTCAGTAGCGGCTGTCAAGCAGCGCCACAGCCCTACAGGGACCACGTGTAACCATCCAACCCCGCCTAAGCCACCGCCAATCCACGATCGTCCACATCAATAGCTTCTCAAGTACGTCAATATAACGTGCATATCGTTAAGCGACCGCCAATAAGACTTTGTCTGTTCAGCCGCGTTAGCTTTCGAAATTCTGTACGATTGTAAGATGCTCCACTTGTTGGTGACATGCGGCAGTGCTTGACTAAGGCTTTGAAAAGAGGCGTATATCTTCAGCTGTTCAGGCAACAACGCTCTTGCCTCCTGCATCCGCACCAGCACCCGCACCTGCAAATCTTTGCCGTGTCTGGCGGTGAGATACCGGTACCGAAAAGAGTAAATCGCTCCCGTCATATTCAAGTCTGGCCGAAACCGGTACCCTCTGGAAGGCTTCTATCCTCTATATGCAGGATAATGTATTACGAAAATAACAGAAACAGGAGTGTACTCATCACAAAATGTTTGGGGTAAGACGAGTTTATTGCTTACAACAAGCATCTAACGACGGGGTTATCACAGACATGCGTGCCCAAACTGAACTGAGAGCCTTGCGTCAATGTCCTAGTTTGATTGTTCTGTATTAGGATCAAGGAAATTTACACCAGTTCAACTAGTCCCGGTCTACAATTCTCACGTTGCCAATAGATCCCTAGCTTGTCCTAATCCCTCAGCGCCACCACTTTCCAACTCCCCAGCACCTCACGATATCTTACTCAGTCAGGCACACCTACTTCCAAGAATCACTCATTGTTCCTGACTGGCTGCTGAAAATAGCTCCGCAACTCCCCACACTCATCCATCCTCTCACAATCCCCAACAACCACTCCCGGAAACTTCCAGTCCTCAATTGCGAACTCGAATATACCGTATTCTATTACCAAAACGCGCATCTCACATTCCTCTCTTCAGCCCTGTGAAATAACCAATCTTCGACAATAATATTGCTATTCCTTGGCACTGCCTCGATAGTTCCTGTTTACAAGATGGAATCAGGTTCTTTTATCGGGCTTTCTCAATCTGTACACTCTGCTGGCTCCGTAGCCGCGCCCACCCTTCTCGTTGTTTGGAGCTCACATGCCAGGCCGACTCGCTTAGCAGGTGCTACCCGAGCCCCTATTTCCCACAAAGTCCACACAATTCCTCATCTTCATGAACACGACGTACTGACAACGACTGAATACGTCCCTGAAGCTGTTACAACTCGATTATGCAGTCCAATAGTCGCAATTTTTCTTATCTTAATGCTGGCCGAGCGCGTTTCTCTCGTGAAGCATAAAATGTCAACGGTGCGGCGAATCGAGCTAGAGCCTAGGCTACCGTGGTACGACGAGGGAGTCAGAGCCGCTCAAAGTCTCATTAGTGCAACCAGTCAATGAAAAGGCAATTACTCTGCACTTTTCCGAGTCTATACAAGCTTCTACGAGAATTCTTTCCTCCTCGTGACTACAAAATAGACGTCATCGCAGTCGACCACCTAGCTATTTGAGTCGCTGTATTCACAATCAATTTCAGTTTGTGATTTACTCTTGCAGCGTTCTTTACTCCACACAGTACCAGGATGGACTCCAGCGAGAACTGCCAAGGCATCACAATGGGCTCATCCACTGACGAGGAGCTCCCTCCAAGCAAAACTACGACTGTTGTCGAACCTTTAGGAGGTGATCATACTCACACGGTCATCTTCCTCCATGGCCGTGAAGATTTTGGCACGTATATGGCCGAAATATTGGACGACAAATCCTCGGATGGGCGCACTCTCCCCGAGAAGTTTCCTTCCACAAGATGGATCTTCCCAACCGCCAATATTCGATTCTCGGCAAGACGGAAAGAGGAATTGTGTATTAGCTCATTCCCTTCACTCGCAGGAGAAGAATTTACATCGCAATGGTTCGACGTATGGGATGTGAGAGATCCAGATGAGAAAGCAGAACTTGGAATTCCTGGATTACAAGAGAGCATCAAGCAAATAGTCGATATTATCCAGGAAGAGGCCGAAATGGTTCCCATGGATCGAATTATTCTTGGTGGGCTTAGTCAAGGTTGCGCAACTGCCATTCTCACGCTTCTATCCTCTGGCTTGAATCTGGGAGGGTTTATTGGATGGTGTGGATGGCTTCCACTCCAAAGATCAATCGAAGAGCTCGACCTTAAGGGCATCGGCAATAAGCACGAGATATCTCGACAGATCCAGGCAATTCTCCAATTGCGCCCGGGTGAAAGTCGTCAGATTCACAAGATGTTGCAAATGGTCAAACCAGCATCGAACGAAATCACAAACATTACTGGATCCGACATCTTACGCCCCTCGAAAGACGTCGGATTCAGCGGCCTAGCAGAATTTCTCAGTATGTTGTCGGAAAGCACGACGCCTGCTATTAAGACTCCGATCTTTCTTGCTCACTCGGAGGATGACGAGATAGTCCCCTTTAAGCTCGGAAATGAGTTGCGTCAGATCATGAAGAGGTTGGGATTTGACGTAACGTGGTAGAGATACGAAGATGGAGGGCACTGGATCCACCCGAAGCATGGTCTTGATGACATGTCGGCTTTTCTAGAAAGAGTCATGAAGAGTCGACCCACAACCTGAAACGAAGTCGATGTTCGAAAAAGTCAAGCGCAATGCGATGATGAGCTCTTTCTGTGCGACACTGACATAAGACAATCGTCTGATCCGGTCTACACTACTTCATAACACTCCCAGTACCTGTGCCTTCAGCAGCCTTCACGCTGTTCAGGACCTCGATGGCACAACCCTTTAGGACTCCTTTGCCAACCAGGATCCCGACAAGTTCTCTCGTCCACTCTTGACATCTCCTGCCCTACTCTCAGTCAGCTTCCTGCACCTCACGTTACTTCTCCTAATACATACCACAAGAGGATTCAACGGCTCCCGACTCACACCCGGGACCTCTATTCCCTTCGCCACTTTCTCAATCTCATCTCTCGGATCCACATCCGTACCTGCCTTTCCATCCCCAGCTTGGTCATCTTCAGCCTCTACCCACTTCTCGTCGACTTCTCCGAGCAACACTTTGTCGAACTTTTCGGTAATAGTGGAAAGGTTGTAGTTACGCTTGAATTCTAGCCCGTATCCAGTGAATGGAGTTCCGAGGACTTGGATCAGTTTCCCGATTGATGCGTTACTGGTGTAAGGGATGAATATTGCCCAGTGCGAACGAGTACCGTTGATCGTTGAGGCCCGGGTGGGAAAGACGAGGAGGTAGAGGGGCCGCGTCAGATTGTCTTTCTGATAGGTTGACATTTTGGGCAGCAGTTCATGAAGAGGGGGATAAATATCTTGTGCCTGGAGACCATAGTAGACGGCAAGCTTGTGCCCAGAATTATGACAGTGAGGCTGTAAAGTTTTGGGGCGATGCGATGGAAGACAATGAGTAAGGCGGGCCAGTGATAATGAGGAGGTTGGACGACTGCTGGTGCCTGAATTGTTGGTTTTCTCAGACCAGAGACACCGATCCAATGAGTATGAGATAAGATAAAGCAGTACAGGTAGCGGCATATATAGAGCTACACGTTTTCTACTCATTATGTACTGCCATTGGGTCTTCATTCAGACCGCACGTGACATTGTCCCGTATTGCAAGCGAGGCAACGACTTGGTTTGCACGAATTCACTTCTTTTTCGACTTGACCCTCATATACTAAAATAAGAACTTTTTGTGCAGAGATCCCCACGTCGTAGACTTGAGCGTAAGCTCGTCTAGAAGAACCATTTCTGCAATGCAGTGGAAGTATTCACCACTAACAGTTAATTCTGTTAATGGTACGGCTATGAAGGGTTAGAACGTTCTCTGCCACAGCAAACTGAGCGCAAGCCAAGTTTCTGGGTCCTTCGGGATTTCTTTTGCCTTTCTTTTACCTCTAAAATGGGGCCGGGGGTTTAACACCTTTTTTTTTGCAAGAGGAAGTGGCTAGCGTCCCGTTTTAGGCGAAAAAGAAGCACATGCAGCCGGCTTGTTTACCAACACTGAGGGGAGCAGTCCATATTGTAAGTAAATTTCTAGAGTTATTTTTGGACTTCATTATCTAAAGTAAGCAAAGAATGAAACGAAAACGAATCAGTTTCATATTATTGCGTTCGTGTAAACCTTGATACTAGCAGACGGATTTTGTGGTTCCAACTCTCGTACGCTTCCCCTATTTCCTTCCCACCCCTTCCATTTCCTCGAATAGTTCCAAAATGTAAAACATACTCTCCGAGAGCTATTTTAACCCAGCCTCAAATCATCAGCTCAAGTGATTCGATCTTTAGGTGTTGCAACACCATGTTGCAACCAGGACACCTGCTTGACCTCACTTCCTTCAAAGAAAGCAACGTGTTTATATACATCAAAACCAACGAAGAAGAGGCAAGTTAGAGCAAAAGGTAGTTTTGCAATAGTTATTGAATTCATGAGTTATTAATGACAATGATTTTCTTTATTGTAAAGGCAAGGTTATGACTTTGGTAATCAATATGCTTTTCCAAGAGTGTTGAAAGAAACCTACTACACTCGTGAGAAGGTGCGAAGGCTTGATCCTGATAGCGTCATCACTATTAAATTAAGAGAACCCTTGGTAGAAAAATTAATGAAAGCTTTTTTCGTATCCACGCCTTCGGAACCTTAGCCGAAGATCGGGAATGGTATTCCTATCCGAACAGTCAACTCTATATAGCTCAATAGCTCTTCCAGAATCTTGATATCACACATTCACCTACTCATACACCCGGATATAATATTATCAAGGAAGTCAATATTCGTTCGTGGAATAAGGGAATAAGTTTGGGTGGTCTACCTCACTCATCCACCAAAATGCCTCCTCAAAACATCAAAGTCGGCGCCGTCCACGCAGCACCAATTTATATGAACAAGCTCTCAACCCTTCAAAAAGTAATCTCCTTAATCTCAGAAGCCGGAACCCAAAACATAGAGCTCCTGACCTTCCCCGAAGTGTTCGTGCCCGGCTTTCCCGTTCGTTCATCCTCCCCTCCCACCAAAATATCCTAACTCCATAGTACTTCATCAACTCCTACTCTCCCCCAGCACAAGTCCCCGCTATCATAGAGTACATGCAGCAATCCGTGGTCGTCAGCGCATCAGGCGGCGATCTCGCCGCCGTGCGCGAGGCCTGCAAAAATGCAAAGCTAGGCATCGTGCTAGGCATCTCCGAGCGCGTCGCAGGCGGACACCAGTTGTTTAACTCACTAGTGTTCATCGACGCTTCTGGGACGCTCTTAGGTACGCACCGGAAGCTGCAGCCGACGTACGCGGAACGGTACATCTGGTCCCAAGGCTCAGGCCACACGTTACGCACTTATGACTTCTCGCGCAGCAAAAGCCAAATCGAGAGCGGGAAGTTCACTGTTGGAGGATTGTGTTGTTGGGAGAACACGATGAACCTCGCGCGACAATCACTGATTGAATCCGGACATCAGATCTTAGCAGC